>MDTG01407691.1_pt1 | contig 75551 bp, 76 predicted proteins | sample 811421 | NCBI WGS metagenome assembly MDTG01 (sample SAMN05326645, study PRJNA326480) | marine metagenome | isolation source: seawater | place: Pacific Ocean: South East | collected 2011
CGACCTGCTGCTCGCCAGCCACCGGCCGAGCGATCCGTCCTTCCAGGACATCATGAACATCAAGCAGAACGCCAACCGGGCCGCCGGCCTGGTGCGTCAGCTGCTTGCCTTCTCGCGCCGCCAGACGCTGCGTCCGAAGGAACTCGCCCTCAACGACGTGCTTGCCGATCTCTCGATCCTGCTCGACAGGCTGCTTGGCGAGAAGGTCGAGCTCAATGTCGTGCACGGACGCGACCTGTGGCCGGTGATGGCCGACCTCAACCAGCTCGAGCAGGTGATCGTCAATCTCGCCGTGAACGCGCGCGACGCCATGCCCGAGGGCGGGCGGCTGACGATCCGCACGCTCAACGTCGATGCCAAGCAATCCGAAAGCTATGACAACACCCGCGGCATGCCGGCGGCGGAATACACGCTGATCGAGGTGTCGGACACCGGCACGGGCATGACGCCCGAGGTGATGGAAAAGATCTTCGAGCCTTTCTTCTCCACCAAGGAGGTCGGCAAGGGGACTGGCCTCGGGCTGTCGACCGTCTATGGCATCGTCAAGCAGACCGGCGGCTTCATCTTCTGCACCAGCGAGATCGGGGAGGGCACCACCTTCCGGATCTTCTTCCCCCGCCATGTGCGCGACGAGAACGAGCAGGTCGAGGTCAAGCCGGTCGAACAGCAGCAGCTCGCCGATCTCACCGGTTCCGCGACCATTCTCCTCGTCGAGGACGAGGAGGCCGTGCGCGCCTTCGCGGCCCGCGCGCTGTCGTCGCGCGGCTACACCGTGCATGAGGCCGCCAGCGGCGCCGAGGCGCTGGAAATCATGGAGGAGACCGGCGGCGAGGTCGATCTGGTCGTCTCCGACGTGGTCATGCCGGAGATGGACGGGCCGTCGCTCTTGCGCGAATTGCGCAAGACCCAGCCGGACCTGAAGATCATCTTCGTCTCCGGCTATGCGGAAGACGCCTTTGAGAAGAACCTGCCGGAAAACGAGAAGTTCTCCTTCCTGCCGAAACCCTTCACGCTGAAGCAGCTGGCGACCGTCGTGAAGGACGTGCTGGCGAGTTGAGGGCGGGTCCTCACCACCCCATCGCGGCGAAGTAGCCGGCATAGAACACCAGCCAGAAGCCTGCGAGCAGCAGGCGGCGGGTGCGAAGGGCGAGGCCGGACAGGAGTTTCGCGAAGACCAGCCAGCTGACGAGGCTTGCAAGCAGAAAGCGCAGGAGGCGGGCGGGAAGGCTTGCCAGCAGGAACGGGATGAGAGGGACGCCGGAGGTGGCGGCCTCGACCGCGAAGATCTTGTAGGGCGCTCCGCTGAGCGAGCCGGCGACAAGTCCTTGCAGGAGCCCCGACCGGAGCAGATCCGCGACGCGGGCGATCAGTTCCGCCGAAATGCCGGGGATGGCGAGCAGCACCGCATGCGCCGTGTCGGGAGATCCGAGTGCGAAGCCGTAGACGGCGGCTCCGCCAAGGCTGGCGCAGAGGGCGGCCGCAAGGCTCGCCAAAAGCGCGCGGCGCAGCGAGGTCTGCGCGAGAAACGTCAGCAGAACGTCCGGAACGATGAAGAAAACGCTCGCCTCGGCGAAGCCCCACAGGCCGGCGGCGGCGAGGCCGCGCCTATTCCCAGGGCGCAAAATCTTTCTCCGTGGAGAGTTCGGCGAAGCGGACGCCGAGTGTCGTCATGAAGGCGTCGCGGCTTCCCGGCCAGGCAATCGGCGCGCCGACGAAGATATCGCAGAAGAAGGGGACGAGCAGGAACGACCCCTTTGGCAGCGACTTGCCGAGGCCATGGGTGAAGACCGGGATCACCGGAACTTGCGGGTTCTTTTCCGCCAGATGGGCGATGCCCTTTTTCAGGGCCGTCATTTCCTCCGGCGCGCCGCGGCTGCCTTCGGGAAAGAGGATGAGGATCTCTCGCTTATTTAGCGCTTCGTGGCAGGCGGCAAGCGGATCCTCGCGCCGTGTCGCGCGGCTCCGGTCGATCGGGATGATGCGCAGGATGTTGAGCGAGAACCACGCCATGGCGCGGGTTTTCAGGAAATAGTCGGCCGCCGCCACCGGTCGCAGGCTGGAGAGTTTCGACAGGGGCAGCAGGCTCATCATCACCAGCGTGTCGAGGTGGCTGTTGTGATTGGCGACCAGGATCGCCGGACCGTCTTCGGGCAAAAGCTCGCGCCGCCGCACGTTCAGCCCCAGCACGAAGAGCACGACAATCCGCACGAGAACGAAAAACAGAAACTGCAGTGCGCGGGTCATAGGGTCTGCTCAGGTGTAGAGATAGCGGGTGAAGTGGAAGAACAGCGGCGCCGTAAAGGTCAGGCTGTCGATCCGGTCCATGATGCCGCCGTGCCCGGGAATGAGCGCGCCCGTGTCCTTGACGCCAAGGTCGCGTTTCACGGCCGACACGGTGACATCGCCGATGAAGCCCGCGCCCGCGATCATCGCGCCGGCAATGCCCGCATGCAGCGCGTCGAAGGGCGTGACCAGCGGCGCGACCAGCACGGCAAGCACCGTGGTGGTCAGCATCCCGCCCAGAAAGCCCTCCCAGGTCTTCTTCGGGCTGACTTGCGGCACGATCTTGTGCCGGCCGAAGAGTTTGCCCCAGGTGTATTGGGCGACGTCGTTGAACTGGGTGAGAAACACCAGGAAGAGCAGCAGCCCCGCGCCGGAAGCCGCGGTCCCGCCAACCGAGCCCGGCCCGTCCACCGGCAACACCAGCAGAAAGGCGGCATGGCTGATGGAGAAGACGCAGAGCATCAGCCCCCAGTTCAAGGTGCCGACAGCCTTCAGGAAGCCCTCCGTCTGTTGCGACAAGAGCATGACGAAGGGCAGGAACAGGAACATGTAGACCGGGATGAACACGGCGAACATGCCGTACCACTCGCTGGACACCCAGTAGTATTGGACCGGGATCGCCAGATAGGCGAAGAACAGAACCCGCCGGTCCGCCCGGCGCGTCGGGATCATCGACAGGTATTCCTTGAAGGCCAGGAAGCTGACGAGCGCGAAGATCACGATGGAGAAGGTGCGGCTGAGCAGGAAGGCGGCGGTGAAGACCGCGATCATCGCCCACCAGCTGGTCGTGCGCTGCACCAGTTCGGAGTGATCCGTTGCCGGCTGCAGCCGGGTGAGGGCGAAGACGATCAGGCTGGCGATCACGAGGATCCCCCAGATCCCGGCAATCGCGATGTGGATCGGCAAGAGCGTCATGGGCGCGGGCCTTCCTGTGTTTCCGCGAGCGCCTGACGCGCGCGGTTGAAAATGGTGAGGACCCCGAGCACGGCGGTCGCCGCCAGCACGATGTTGACCACGACGGAACCGATCAGCCCGAAGCCGATGAAGATCCCGAGCGTGCCGAAGACGACGGCCCTGTCGCTCTTGCCCATCGGACCGTCGTAGCGCCGCGATGCGCCGATCTGGATGCCGACGACGCCGGTCATCTCGCCGATCACGGCCAGCAGGCAGATGGCGACCGGAAGCCAGCCCGCGACACCGGGCAGGAGCGCGAAGGGCAGATACAGCGCAATATCCGAGACGACGTCGCCAAGCTCGTTGAGCACGGCGCCAAGGCGGGACTTCTGGTCGTGTTCGCGGGCGAGCATCCCGTCGACGGCGTTGAGCGCCATGCGCAGGAACAGGAGCCCGGGTAGCAGGACCAAGGGCAGCGGATGGCCTGGCGCGAGCAGAAGCGCCGCGCCGCCGGCAAGCGACAGCACGATGGCGGCAAGCGTCACCTGGTTGGCGGTAACGCCGGCGCGCGCCAGACGCCCGACGAGCGGACGCAGGAGGCCTTGGAAGCGGCTTTTCAGGTCGTAGATCGAGGGCATGAGAGTGCCGATTGCGCAGGGTGAAAATGGTAGCGGGACGAAAATCTGAAGCACTCGCGAGACGAGCGCGGCGCCACTATAGGGCCATTCAGCTTATCGGTTGAGCTCAAATGCAGAGGCAAGCATTTCGTTCAGGTCGAACTGTTCGTTGGGGTCAAAAACCAGCGAATAGAAAATCAGTTCGTCGGAAAAGCGGTGTCTTTCGGAAAGACGCATCGCGCCATAGGGGATGTCGATCTTCACCGCGGGAGCGAAGTTCGGAGGTTTTCCGATTTCGGCTGCTTGTGCACCAACACCCTCGAGCCACTCAGACGGCAATATCGGAATCCGTGAAATGCAGGCTTCGACTTGCGATACCAGTGGCTTCGCGCTCGCCGAAATCACGAGCTTCGGGCCTGGACGGTCCGAAGCGTCGTCCTGCCATCCGTCGTGAAAGGCAATTTCGCCGAATGCGTCCTGCCGTGTCTTGGCAAAAGCTGCATAGGCTTTCGCGGTCAGCCGGGGGTCGGACGAACAGACATAGACAGTAGTGATGTCCTTCGACCAGACCTGTCCTTCCTTCCAGCCGGCCTGCGCCATGTGCAGCGTCACGGAAGACGCGACAAGCACCGCGACAGCAATAAGGTTTGCTTTTGACAGTGCCATCCGCGAGGGCGTCTTCCTTTGATTCAGGTTCAGGCGCAGCCGCCGGCGCTCTCCGCCTTGGCCTTCAGGCCGATGAGGCTCTGGCGCGGGTTGTACTGGGGCTGGGTGAGGGCGAAGACCTGCTCGAGCCCGGTGCCGGCATTGTTGACGACAAAGACGTCCTGTACCACCAGCGTGTCGCAGCGCGTGCCCTGGAAGCGGACGCGGATGCGGAACTTGCGCTCGCCGTTGTCGGAGGGGCCGAACTCGGCGTCGAGGGCGGGGTTCGCTTCCGTCACCGTGCGCTCCAGAACAACCATGTTGGGCTGGTTCTGAGCAATCGGCGTGCCGCGTTCGGTCGCGCTCGCCACGATGCTCTGGCGGATGGTTTCGGGATCCGCGCGCACATTCACCGACTGGGCGCCTGCGGTGACCGTCAGCACCTCGGCCTGGGGGGCGACGGGGGCACTGCTTCTGCGACCAGACTGGCAGGCAGCGAGCGCGAGAGCGGCGGCGAGAAGAACGGTCAGGCGGATCAGCATGTCGGGCGGTCCCTTGCGAAAATGTCCGCCCCGGCGTGGCTCGGTCCGGGACGGGTGCCGCGTATAAGCCTTGGCCAAGGATGCAAGGTCAAGGTTAATAAAGCTCATATGGGCCGGAGGCCTCAGATCTCTTCGACCTGTGGCACCCAGGGCAAATCGGTGCTGCCGATGTCAATCCCCAATTGCGACAACAACGTGGTCGCCTGGCCGCGGTGGTGGGTCTGGTGATTGAACAAATGCGAGACCAGAAGCCAGCTCGGCTGGCTGCGGGTCTGTCCGTCCAGTCCGCTCGTCCACGACAGGGGGCGTGCCAGCCAGTCCGGCGTCAGCCCGTCGGCAAAGGCCTCGATGTCCGCATCCATGGCGCGGCGCGCTGAGGCGAGTTCCTCGAAGTCCTCGTAGAGAAGCGTGCCGATGGTGGTGCGCGGATAATCGTGTCCGGTGAAGCGGCTCATCCAGATTCGGTCGCCCAGAAGGATATGGTCGAGCGTGCCGTGCAACGACTTGAAGAAAGCGCCGCGGTCGGCCTTGCGTTCGGCGTCGTCAAGTTCTGCGCAGGCCTTGTAGATCTTGCCGTTCATCCAGCTGTTGTAGCGGGCGAAGGTCTGGCAGGTCCTTGGGGTCGTCATGATTTTCGCTCGTCGCTTGCGCCGCCGAGGTGGGGATCACGGCGCGATTCGAAAATTTGCTAGAAGGTCTCGCCGGTCTTGAAGCCACCGCCGCCGAAGCTGTCGCCGCTGCCGAAGCCGCCACCGCCGAAGCCGCCGGCATCACCGCCGCCGCCTCCGGGAAATGTGCCGCCCATGGAGCCGGGCAGTCCGATGCCGCCGGGAAAGCCGATGTTGCGGCCGTGCCGCTTGCGGCGGCGGCGCGATTTTTCGGCCCGGGTCCAGTAGTCCGCGCCGGACAGGGCGCCCTTGGCAAGCTCGCCGAGGAGCACGCCGGTCAGGCTGTCGTCGTCGAAGGTGGAGTCCCAGGTGTCGTAGCGCTTGGAGCGGAAGCGCCGCGCGACCTTGGCGAGTTCGTCCCGCCGCTCCGCCAGTCCGCGCAGGTCGCGCTGATCCGCCTCGATTTCCTGTGCCTTGCGGGCAATCGAGGCGTCGAGATCCTGCAGACGGCGGACGATGCGCTCGTCCTGCGGCGAGGGCGTGGCGCGCGCCTCCTTCCAAAGGGTCGTGAGTTCCTCCGAGCGCAGCGAGCGCAACAGGGCTTCCTCGGCCGACTTGTAATTCTCGTCCTCGCCGGCGTGAAGACGCTGCTCGCGCGGCGCCAGCTCCTGGAGGTTCGCCTCCATTGCCTCGAGGCGCTGCGTCAGCTCTTCGATCGCGGTCTCCGCCGTCTCGATCGCGGCGGCGAGATCCTCCCCGGCGATATCCGCTGCCGCCTGGCGCGACAGATCTCCGAGTTTTGCCATCTCCGTTTCCACGTCCGCCTCCCGGTCTCCGGCATAGGCATCCAGGCGTTCCGGGATTTCCACCAGCATCGCGTAATTCGGGCGGGCATCGGAATAGCGCACCAGCCGGGCGACCCAGCGGTCGAGCATGCGCACGATCCCGCGCGAGGCATAGTCCGGCGTCGCAAATCCGCGCTGCCACAGATAGAGGAACAGAGGATCGTTTTCGTAGGCGGTGCCTTTTTCGGCGCGGTCCGCCTTGGCCTGGTCGGCTTTGGCGCGGGCGGCGGTTGCCATGGTGCGCGCGGCCTCGACCGCTTGCTGCTGCACCTGAAAGGCGGGATCGGCCTCAAGCCGGGCGTCGACATCCTCCAGAATGCCGTCGAGCCGGTCGCTGGCCGCATCCCGTTCCCGGGTCAGGCGCCGGCGCTCCTCGGTCGCATCCGCGATGTCGCGTTCCAGTGCCTCGCGTTCCGCGCGCAATGCGGACAGCGCTAGCTCGCGCTGTTCCAGATGGTGTCGCGCCTTGGCCTCGTCCTTGTCGATGCGCTGGCCGAAGGCCCGGTCGCCGCCGTCGCGCAGGCGGAAGCGGGCAAGCTCGCGGTAGGCTTCCAGTTCCTGCGCGCGCATGTCGTTGAGTTCGCGCATGGATTGTTCGACGCGCCGCGTCAGCCGCGATTCCTCGCCGCGCAAGTCGTTGAGCGTCCGTTCGATGGACCCGAGGGTCTGGCGTCCACTCACCATCTTAGCTGCACCTCAAAGCCTACCATTTCGTGATCGCCCCGGTCTCGACCGCGGCATTCCAGACCGGCTCGAGACGCCCGCTCGTCTTGGTGCCGAGGATCGCGTTCTGGACGATGCCGTCCTCCTCCTTGTCCTGGCGCACGGCATCGAAGGTGCTCTTGGGAACGCGCTGGGCCCAGATCTCGACCGTGGTCGCTTCGCCGTCTTCCTCGGAGATGACCTCGCGCGGGAGCACCTTGCCGTCGGGCGCGACCGCCTCGACGACCAGATAGTAGTTGCGGGTGGCGCGGTTGACGTCGGGAATGCGGGTGACGCCGGTCGGCACACCCGGCCGCGACACGATGCGCACGTCATAGGTCTCGCGCAACCGCGCCTCGAGCGCGCGCAGATCGGCGATCGCGCCCCGCGCGGCCTCGGCGTCGCCGGCGGCCGCCGCCGAAGTCGCGATCGCCGCCAGCGTTTCGGCCTGGGTGCGCGCCGCGTCCACCTCCGCAAGGTCGGAAATCCGCGCGCGAAGCGCGGCCGCGTCCGCCGGAAGCGTTTCGCTCAACTCGATGCGCAGCGCCTCCGCCGCCCGCTCGCGCGGCACGACGACCAGATAGCGCCAGGCCAGGAGGGCCGCCGCCAGAACCAGCAGCGCGATCAGCAGCGCCTTTCCCCAGCGCGCGCGGGTCACGTAGATGAGCGCCAGCGTGCGCTGGAAGCCCGCTGCCGGCGGGGCGTAGACAAAGCGGTTCTGCTTCAGGCTTTCGACGCCTTCCTGCAGGATCCGGTCCGGGACCTCGATGCCCTGGCTGCGATAGAGATCGCGCAGGCGGGCGATCATCTGGGCGTCGCGCTGGTCGGAGTCGAGCTCCTTGAGCGCGACCCTCTCGTCGTGGCGAAGCGTGTCCACGACGTCCATGGCCATCATCAGTTCGTCGAGTGGCGCCTTCTTGGAGGCGGTGTCGGAGGGCATGCACTCGTTCCCGTTCAACAGCTGTCATGCGATCCCGCCCGGCCGGTGGCCATACCGCCTGCGGGTCGGTCCTCACGGTTGCGGCCGGGCGGTGATCCCGTCACGGCCGCTGCTTGCCAGGATGCCCGACGCGCGGCTTACGCGCCGATCATGTTGCCCTGCGCGGCGAGCTTGGCGAGCCGGCGTTTGCCGTCCTCGACCGCATCGCGGATTTCCTCGGAATTCTTGGTCGACATCACGCGCATCTCGTTGATGATCTCGCGCGAGTTGACCTGGAAGTTGATCACCGAATCCACCAGCTTCTTGACGGCTGCCGCCTGAACCGTGGGGCCGTATCCGGCCTTGAGCGCGGCTTCCTGCACCGCGTCGCCGATCTCGGCGAGCGTCTCCAGCGACTTGGACACGCCGTCCTTCATCGCGTTCAGCGTCTCGGTGGATTCATGCAGGCCCTGAAGCCCCGTGAAGGAGGCGTTCAGCGCGGTCAGCACGGAATCATTGGTGGAGAAGAAGCTCACCGCCTGCGAGTAGACCCGCTCCTTGGCGTTGGTCGTCTGCATCAGGCGCGCCATGATGACTTCCGACGTGTTGTAGCCGATCGTCAGGTTGTCGGAGAGGTCCTTTGCGACCTGGTAGCGCTTCTCCTCGTCCTGCATCACGCGCATCTTCTCGTCGCGGGCAAGCTCCAGACGCGCCTTTCCGGCCGGATCGTCCCCGGTATAGGCCTCGACGGTCTTGTTGGCCTCCTCAAGGCCGGCCTTGGCGGCATCGAGCTTGGCGCTTGCGGTCTGCAGCACCTCCAGCGCCAGGACCTCGGCCTGTTTCAGCGCGCCGCGGAAATCGCGATAGGCCTCGAGGATGCGCTGCTCGCGCTCGATCTGGTCCTTGGTGTCGCGCGCCACGTCCAGATAGGTGTCGCGGATCTTGCCGAAGCGGTCGGAGACCGTGCCCCGCGTCATGTCCCGCCACTTGTTCGACAGGCCTTCCATGAAGGAGATCTTGCCGTCGGAGAGCTGGTCGACCATGGCCTTGGCGTCGTCGCGGATCGAGTTGAACGCCTCGGTGATCGCCTCGTAGCGATCGCCGATGGACATGGCCTGGATCTCGTTGCGCACCACCTCGTTGAAGGTCTGCGCCTGGCCGAGGGTCCGGGTGATCACGGCGATCTTGTCCGGCGACAGGTCGGAAATCTTCTCGAGCAGCGCGTTGATCGGTGCTTCCGCGGTGCTGCCGGGCATCAGGCCCATGTCCCGCAGGGCGCCCATCGCGCGGTCGAGATACTGCATGGGCGACAGGGCGGTTCCCGCCGTTGCCTGCGGGGCCGTTTGCGTATCCGACATTGCCGTTGTCTCCGCCATTGTGCGTCCTCTGTCTTCAGTTTCCGCCAGGCCCGGTTGCGGCGCCATGGCGAAAGGGACCCGATATCAAGTTCCGGCCGTGGTGCGCCGGATCGTTCATGCGCCCTTCGCGTCCGGCGTTTCCGGCGCCGCGCGTGGTGCGCGAAACTGAGTTAAGCACATTCCCTGTGACAGTTACACGCCCCAGGCCGCCGCGATGCGAGATGCGCTCTAAGGTGTTGCGTCCATGCCCGCCCGGGCGTCGCAAACGGCGATCCGCGCGGCCAGACGGGCGTTGTTCCTGACCAGCGCGATGTTGGTGTCCAGACTGCGTCCGCCGGTCATCTCGTAGACAAGGGCAAGCACGAAGGGCGTTACATCCTTGCCGGAAATGCCGCGTTTCGCGGCCTCCGCCACGGCCGCGTCGATGATGCCGGCCATTTCGCCGGCCGGGATCTCGGCGCTCTCGGGAACCGGGTTTGCGACCAGCACGCCGCCATGACCGGGAAAGCTCCTGCGAACGGCCAGAAGCTCGGCGATGTCCTCGGGCGTATCCAGCCGGTAGGGCGCGGGCAGGCCGCTCGAACGCGACCAGAAGGCGGGGAAATCGTCGGTGCCATAGGCAACGACGGGAACGCCGCGGGTCTCCAGCACTTCCAGCGTCTTCGGCAGATCCAGAAGCGCTTTCGCACCGGCGGCGACCACGCAGACCGGCGTGCGCGCCAGTTCCTCCAGGTCGGCGGAAATGTCGAAGCTGTCCTGCGCGCCCCGGTGCACGCCGCCGATGCCGCCCGTGGCAAAGACCGAAATGCCGGCGGCATCGGCCGCCATCATCGTCGCTGCGACCGTGGTCGATCCGGTGCGCCGGGTGGCGAGCGCGAAGGCGAGATCGGCGCGCGAGCATTTCATCGCGGTCTTTGCTTCGGCAAGCCGCTCCATCTCGCCGTCCAAAAGCCCGACATGCAGCTTTCCGTCGAGGGCCGCGATGGTCGCCGGTACGGCGCCTTGCGCGCGAATGTCGGCCTCCACCTGACGCGCGGTTTCCGCGTTCTTCGGCCAGGGCATGCCATGGGTGATGATGGTCGATTCCAATGCCACGACGGCCTGGCCGGCGGCGCGGGCGTCCGCAACTTCCGCGCTCAGCACGATCCGTGAATTGGGGAGGGAAGAGAGCCTGGTCGACATGTGTGCCTCGAAGTCCGGTGCGCGGAGCAAAGGGTCGGATCCGCGCGATGCGCGCCGGCGCCCTTATAGGCGCGCGAGCAGCACTGCGTCGAGACGCATGTCGTCGCGCCCTAAGGTTTTTCCGGCCTGTAACCGGGCGGTTACGCAGTCGGTGGGGCAGCTGCCGCGTGTTCGCCAAGGACGGCGTCCCAGGTGAGCGTGGCAGGGGCTGCCCCTTGCGCCTGCACGGTCACGCGTGCCGCAGCGAGGCCGGCGCGGGCGGCGTCGGCAATGTCCCAGCCGCGCGCGCGGGCTGCGAGCGTTCCGGCAATCAGCGCGTCGCCCGCGCCGGTGACATCCCGCACGGCAACGGGCGCAACCGCCAGGCTCATGCAGATCCCGGCGGTAGCAAGCGCAAGCGGGGCGGGCCCATCGCTGACGAGGCAGGCCCCGACGCCGAGGGCGACCAGCGCGCTGGCGATCGCCAGCGCATCCTCCGGCGCGGGGGCGGGCCCTCCCGCGCGCCTCTGGCCGAGCAGGGCCGCGCCTTCCAGCCGGTTGCAGAACAGGATGTCCAGCCGGTCTAGAACCTCGGCGAGGCGCGGCGCCTTGGCGATGGAGACGGCGTCGGCCGCCAGCAGACGGTGTTTGGCTGCCGCGGCGATTTGCCCGAGGACCGGCTGCGGCAGGTTCGCCTCGATGAACCAGAGATCCGCTTCGGCGAGCGCTGGATGGGCGATGTCGATGTCGCCCGGTCGCAGCGCATCGGTGATGGCGCCGTCGACAACGGCCGCCGCCAGACCGCCGTCGGGGTCATGCAGGGCAAGATAGCGCCCGGTCGGGTGGTCGGAGCGATGGACCGTGGAGACGTCGATGCCCTCCGCGCGAAGGCTTGCAAGGAGCGCGTCGCCGTCGCTGTCCCGACCCACCGCCCCGGCAAGGGCGCAGGGCGGGGAGAGGCGCGCCAGCGCGCGGGCAACATTTGCGGCAACGCCGCCCGGACGGGTGGTGAGGCGCGCCGGCGTCGAGGTGTCGCGCAGGATGGCGCGCTCAGCATGGGCGAGCGTGTCGAGATGAATGGCGCCGAAGGCGGCAAGGGTCATGCGCGCGGTTCCTGATATCGAAAGACGTGCGGGCCGGGCCGGGCGAGCCGTCCTGCGCCACGGGTCCGCTTCCTCATGCCACAGGACGGCACGCCGGCGAAAGCACGGCGGGGCCGGGGGGGCTGTAGCGCGCAAAGAGAACTAGGACCTTTCCCCATAACCGGGGTTTCGTGAGGCATGAGATTTGATTCAACTTCCCGAACAAGGAGGTTGCCATGCCCGGTCACGAGCTGAGCGACAAGGAATGGTCGATCATCGAACCGCTTTTGCTGCGCAAGAGCCGGGGTGTGAAGCGTGTCGATGATCGCAGGGTCATCAATGGGATCCCTTGGCGGTTCCGCACCGGCTCATCGTGGCGGGATGTGCCGGAGCGCTTACGGCCCACACACGACGCTCCACAACCGGTTCGGTCGAGGGCGTGCGTCGGGTGTCTGGGACCAGCCTCTGGACGCGGGGTCAAAGTTCTACGATACCGACGGCATCTGCGCGCGGCGGCTGGGCGAACATCCCGCCACGGATCACCCGCAAAGGCACCTTCGCTTTCAGCCGATGGGGCTGTCGACAGCGCAACCTCGTCAAACGCTTCTTCAGCCGCCTCAAGCAGATGCGCGACCCATTCTGATCGCCGCGTCGACAACGACCTCGCAGCAATCAAACTCGTCCCGGCTTCGCATCTGGATCAAGTCGTTGTGAGTCCGCTGCCTAGCATCAGTTCCGGTTCCAACATCTGACAAAAGGGTTACGAAGCTTCGGTCAATGACTCTACTTCACTCGTGATTCTGCGAAATTCGGCATGAACATCTATTCTCTTTTCCGGAAGAGGTTGAATTGTCTCAGTGGCTTTAGCCTCTTGCAGTTGATCTAGGAACTTCTCAGGATTTGATGTATCCATCGTTCTAAAATCCGTAAAAGCATAGCGGTGCCAACCAGAGCCTAGCATCCGCTCGACAATCTTCTCACTGAAACGCAGTCTTTTGACTTGTGCAGGATTTCCCGCAACTAACGCGTAGGGTGGAACATCTCTCGTCACCACGGAGTTCGAAGCAACGACGGCACCTTCACCAATGCTGATTTGACGCTTCAAAAGTACGTTTAGAGCTATCCATACTCCGTTGCCAATAACTACTTTGCTTGCCTGCTTATCCTCTGGAAGCTCTCTAACAGCCTCTTCGTATCCGTGCTCCCGCATGTAGCTGCCGTACGGCTCTGTGTTCGAATAATCAAAGCCACACATACCAATCCACTCATAAGGATGGCTGGCTTTCATAATCCTAGTCTCGGCTCCGATTGCACAGTAGCGACCAATACTGGCGTTTGGACCGAGACTTGCTGCGCTATAAGAGAAAGCCCCAAGGCTACTTAACGCAGGGCCTGCCGTCTGAGAACTGTATCGCTCCATGTGAGCCGACTGGTAGTGCGTATTGTAGGCACGGCCCGTTTTAAGCCACACTTCGTCGTATCGTCCTGATGGATGGAGAAAAATTTTGTTCTCTCTGAGAAAATTTATGTGTTGCTCTCTCAACTTGATATTCTTCAATTTGATAGCTCCGCATGCGTTCTCGTTGTTCGCGACTATGGAAACCTCGTGCCTTGAACGCAATGGCAGCTTTCCGATCAATCCTGATTTTTGATTTGGGTGCCAAACGAAATTGCGCGCTACAGCAGCGACCGGAAACCGCCAGGTGATTCTGGCAGCGGAGCGGCCCGGTTTTCCACTTTGCAGTCTAGATCCTGGGCGGCCCGGATTGATCCGCATGGGAACAAGGCTGGAACATGAGCAATATTCTTGTTTATTTTTAATGGGTTAGTTGATATTGCCAGAAGAGAACAAATAAGGTACAAAAGCTGAGTTTGAATCGCCGGCCCTGGCATGGAATAAGGATCGCACGCATGGCTCAGAATTCACTCCGCTTGGTCGAAGGCATTCAAATGGACAAGACAAAGGCGCTGGACGCCGCCCTTTCTCAGATCGAACGCGCTTTCGGCAAGGGGTCCATCATGAAGATGGGCCAGGGGCAGGTGGTCGAGACCCAGACCGTCTCCACCGGCTCGCTCGGCCTCGACATCGCGCTTGGCATCGGTGGCTTGCCGCGCGGGCGTGTCGTTGAGATCTACGGACCGGAATCCTCCGGCAAGACCACGCTGGCACTGCACACCATTGCGGAGGCGCAGAAAGCCGGCGGCATTTGCGCCTTCATCGATGCCGAGCATGCGCTCGACCCGATCTACGCCCGCAAGCTGGGCGTCAACATCGACGACCTGCTGATTTCTCAGCCGGACGCGGGCGAGCAGGCGCTGGAGATTGCCGACACGCTGGTGCGTTCCGGCGCCATCGACGTTCTGGTGGTCGATTCCGTGGCCGCGCTCACGCCGAAGGCGGAGCTTGAAGGCGAGATGGGCGACAGCCTTCCCGGCATGCAGGCGCGGCTGATGAGCCAGGCGCTGCGCAAGCTTACCGCGTCGATCTCGCGCTCCAAGTGCATGGTGATCTTCATCAACCAGATCCGCATGAAGATCGGCGTGATGTTCGGCTCGCCGGAAACGACGACGGGCGGCAACGCGCTGAAGTTCTATGCCTCCGTGCGCCTCGACATCCGGCGCATCGGCGCGATCAAGGACCGCGACGAGGTGGTCGGCAACCAGACGCGGGTCAAGGTGGTCAAGAACAAGCTCGCGCCGCCGTTCCGCCAGGTCGAGTTCGACATCATCTACGGCGAGGGCGTGTCCAAGAACGGCGAGCTGCTCGACCTCGGCGTCAAGGGCGGGATCGTCGAGAAGTCCGGCGCCTGGTTCTCCTACAACAGCCAGCGGCTGGGGCAGGGACGCGAGAATTCCAAGCAGTTCCTCAAGGAAAACCCCGAGATCGCCGATGAGATCGAACTGGCGATCCGGCAGAACTCCGGCCTGATCGCGGAGCGGATCACGGATCCCTTCGCCGGCAACGAGGATGGCGAGAGCGCCGAATAAGGGCTCGGCGGCGGAGCCGGCGATCCCGGTTCCCTGCGGCACCAGCGGCCTGACGCAGTTCGACGTTTCGGGGCACCTTCGGGTGCCCCTTTTCGTATGTGCTGCGTGACGGTGGCGTGCCGTTGCCGCGCTGGACTTGTCGACTGTGCAAAGATAAAAGCGGCGCAAGAACGAACACGGCGCGCGCCATGGCCGGATCCTGTCCCGGATCGCCCGATCGCGCGCCCGGCGCATTGGATGGCAGCTTCATGAGCGGTGTAAACGAAATCCGGACGGCCTTTCTCGACTATTTTGCCAAGAACGGGCACGAACCCGTGGCATCGGGGCCGCTCGTTCCGCGCAACGACCCGACGCTGATGTTCACCAACGCCGGCATGGTTCCGTTCAAGAACGTCTTCACGGGGCTGGAAAAGCGCGACTACGTGCGGGCGGCCAGCGCGCAGAAATGCGTGCGCGCCGGTGGCAAGCACAACGATCTCGACAACGTCGGCTATACCGCCCGCCATCACACGTTCTTCGAGATGCTGGGCAACTTCTCCTTCGGCGATTATTTCAAGGACCGTGCCATCGAGCTGGCCTGGAACCTGATCACCAAGGAGTTCGGACTGCCCAAGGACCGGCTGACCGTTACGGTCTATGCCGAGGACGACGAGGCGCACGATCTGTGGAAGAAGATCGCCGGTCTGCCCGACGAGCGGATCATCCGCATCGCGACCTCCGACAATTTCTGGGCGATGGGCGATACGGGCCCCTGCGGGCCGTGTTCGGAGATCTTCTACGACCACGGCGACCACATCTGGGGCGGGCCTCCGGGATCCGCCGACGAGGATGGCGACCGGTTCATCGAGATCTGGAATCTCGTCTTCATGCAATACGAGCAGCTTGTCGACGAGCGGGTCGACCTGCCGCGTCCGTCCATCGACACCGGCATGGGGCTTGAGCGCATTGCAGCCGTCCTCCAGGGCGTGCATGACAATTACGACATCGACCTGTTCCGCGCGCTGATCTCGGCTTCCGAAAACGCCATTGGCGTCGAGGCGGACGGCAAGGCGGCGTCGAGCCACCGGGTGATCGCCGATCATCTGCGCTCCGCCAGCTTCCTCATCGCCGATGGCGTGCTGCCGTCCAACGAGGGGCGCGGCTATGTGCTTCGCCGCATCATGCGCCGGGCAATGCGTCATGCCCATCTGCTGGGTGCGGAAGATCCGCTGATGTGGCGGCTGGTGCCGACACTGGTGCGCGAGATGGGGCGGGCCTACCCCGAACTGACGCGCGCCGAGGCGCTGATCACCGAGACGCTGCGGCTTGAGGAAAGCCGCTTCCGCAAGACGCTGGCGCGCGGCCTGACCCTGCTGGACGATGCCAGCGGCGATCTCGGCGAGGGCGCGGAGTTCGACGGCGAGACCGCCTTCAAGCTCTACGACACCTATGGCTTTCCGCTGGACCTGACGCAGGATGCGCTGCGTGCGCGCGGCATCACGGTCGATACCGAGGGCTTCAAGGCGGCGATGGAGCGCCAGCGCGCCGAGGCACGGGCGGCATGGTCGGGGTCGGGCGAGGCCGCCACCGATACCGTCTGGTACACGCTGAAGGACCGCTGCGGCGCGACCGACTTCCTTGGCTATGACACCGAGACTGCGGAAGGCGTCGTCCAGGCGCTTGTGCGCGACGGCGCGGAAACCATGGAGTTGAAGGCCGGCGAGACCGGCGTGGTGATCCTCAACCAGACGCCGTTTTACGGTGAGTCCGGCGGTCAGGTCGGCGACACGGGCACCATGCGCGGCGAGGGCGTCGAGATCGAGGTAACAGGCACGCAGAAGAAGGCCGACGGTCTGTTCCTGCATGAGGTGCGGGTGATCTCCGGCACCGTCGGCCTCACCCAGGCGCTCGAGCTGCAGGTTGATGGCACCCGCCGGTCGACCATTCGCGCCAATCACTCCGCGACCCATCTGGTGCATGAGGCGCTGCGCGAGGTGCTTGGAACGCATGTGGCGCAGAAGGGCTCGCTGGTCGGTCCCGACCGGCTGCGCTTCGATTTCTCCCATCCCAAGCCGATGTCGGCGGAGGAACTTCGGGAGGTCGAGGAGATCGCCAATGCGGTCGTGCTGCAGAACGCCCCGGTCGAAACCCGTCTGATGGGCGTGGACGAGGCGATCGAGCAGGGCGCGATGGCGCTCTTCGGCGAGAAATACGGCGAGGAGGTCCGGGTTGTCTCCATGGGTGTTGCGGATCGCGGCGCGAAAGCGGGCAAGACCTATTCGCTGGAGCTTTGCGGCGGCACCCATGTCGCGCGGACCGGCGATATCGGACTGGTGACGCTCGTATCGGAAGGCGCTGTCGCCTCCGGCGTGCGCCGCGTCGAGGCGCTGACGGGTGCGGCGGCGCGCCGCTACCTGAGCGGCCAGGACGCGCGGGTGCGCGACATTGCCGGGGCGCTGAAGGTCGGCCAGTCGGATGTGACCGACCGGGTTGCCGCGCTGATTGAGGAAAAGCGCCGCCTGGAGCGCGAACTTGCCGAGACCCGCAAGAAGCTTGCGATGGGCGGGAGCGACGGCGGCGATGCCGGGGTGAAGGAGATCGGCGGCATCAAGGTGCTGTCGCGGATCGTCGAGGGCCTCAATCCCAAGGATCTCAAGGGGCTTGCGGATCAGGCCAAGACCCAGGTCGGCTCCGGCGTGGTGGTTCTGATCAATCGCGGCGAGGACGACAAGGCGGCCATCGTGGTTGGCGTGACCGAGGACATGACGGGCACGTTGAGCGCGGTGGATCTGGTGCGTGTCGGGTCGGCCGTGCTTGGCGGACGCGGTGGCGGCGGGCGCCCGGACATGGCGCAGGCCGGCGGTTCGGATGCCTCCCAGGCGGAAGCCGCGGTGGAGGCCATCCTCGCCTCGGTCTCGGATGGCGCGCGGTTGACGGAGGCCTGAGGCAATGGGCGCCGACCGCGAAGATCCGGACGACACACCGGGCCCGGAGCGGCAGCGCCAATTTGACCCGGATGTCGCGGACGACACCGCGAAGCCCCCCGGCGAGGCGGGCGCGGCGCGCAGCACATCCTTCAAGCACCGGGTTTTCCGGCTGCTGGAGCTTGGATCGTCGGGAGACCGGCAGGGGCAGTGGGTCGACCGCATCCTGCTGGTCTTCATCGTCGCCACGGTGGTGCTGGTGGTGCTGGAGACGGTCCCCTCCATCCAGCAGGAATGGTCCGCCCTGCTCGACGCGTTCGAATTCGTGGTCGGTGCGGTTTTCCTGACGGAATACCTGCTGCGGCTGTGGGTGGCCGATCTGCATCCGCCGTTTCGTCGACTGAAACCGTTGCAGGCCCGCCTGCGCTATGCCGTGCGCGGCGAGGCGCTGATCGATCTGCTCGCCGTGCTGCCGTTCTTTATCGGGTTTCTGCTTCCCGCCGGCGACTTCAAGACCCTGGTTGTCCTGCGGCTCTTGCGCTTTTTCAAGCTTGCCCGTTACTCGCCGGCGCTGCGTTCGCTTGCCAATGCGGTTGCCGGCGAGCGCCATGCGCTCGGTGCCAGCCTTGTCATCATTTTCGGCGTGATGCTGCTCGCGGCCACCGGCATGTATCTGGTGGAACGTTCCGTCCAGCCGGAGAAGCTGGGCACGATCCCGCACGCCATGTGGTGGGCGCTGGCGACCCTGACCACGGTCGGCTATGGCGATGTGGTGCCGGTGACCGTTGCCGGAAAACTCCTCGGCGGTCTCGTCATGCTGATGGGATACGGGCTGTTTGCGCTGCCGATCGGCATCGTCGCGACCGCCTTCGCGCGGGAGATCCACGCCCGCGATTTCGTTGTCACCTGGGGCATGGTTGCCAGCGTGCCGCTGTTTGAGGACCTGCGTGCTTCCGAGATCGCGGAGATTTCAAAACTCCTGCGGGCGCTGTCCGTCGACGGCGGCCAGCCGATCACCCGTGTGGGCGAAGAGGCGACCAGCATGTATTTCATCGCCCGCGGCGCGGTGATCGTCGAACTGGGCAATACGCGCGCGCGGCTTGAGGAGGGCGCCTTCTTCGGCGAGATGGCGATCCTCGGCGGCCGGCGGCGGCTGGCCTCCGTCAGCGCCGCGGAAGCAACCCAGCTGATGATCCTGGAGGCGAGCGACCTGCAACGGCTGATGAGCGACAAGCCGGAGATCGCCCGCAAGATCCTCGAGGAGGTCAAGGCCCGCACGCAGCTGATGACCGCCAGTGGCGACATCGTGCCGGAGGAGCTCAAGGCGGCGATGGACGCCGAGGAGAGCCTGACGGAGGAGGAATGCGCGCCGGATACCGACACCGGGCCGGATCTCTTCGCGCCGGAGACGGCGCGGAGCGATGCGGAAGACCCGGTGGAAAAGCCCAAGCCCGGAGGCGGGGGTGACGCGTGAGACTCAGTGCCTGTCAGGTGCGGCGTCGCCTCAGATCATCAGCGCGCCGACAAGGCGCCAATCGCGCCCGATCGCGGGGATGATGCCGGCGGTGCGCGGCTTGCTCGTGTCGCGGATGCGCCCGAAAAGGCTGGGCATGCGGTTCTTGTGAAATCTCGGCGATCTGGCAAGCGTCGGCCGGTCCTTCAGCCACAGGCGCACGGACAGGCGCGCGCGCCGGGCCATGAGATAGCTGTGATACCACCGCTAGCGCGGGACGAGGCCGGGCGTAAGCTGCTCGTAAAGCGGATCGCCCGACCAGAAGACATCGGTCGGACCGATTGCGTAGTCGACGATGTTCCACCGCCCGTAGGCGCGCACAAGCAGGGCATAGGTGGTGATCCCGTCCAGATAGTCCGCCTGCTCGCGCAGCGCTGTTCTCGACAGGTCAATCGGTTTGCCGCCCGGCCGTTGCGGCGAGACGATGGCGAAGGCCCAGTTTCCCGACACGCGCAGCCGGTCGATCACGAATTCGACGGGAGGAGAGACGCGTGCCTCCACCAGCGGGCGGATGGCGTTCATCAGGTCCTTGCGCTCTTGCGTGCCCCGCGCCGGTTCGTAGGGCTTTTCGGCTTGCGCGTGAGCGGCCGAGACCAGCAGAAGGAGGGAGACCGCGGCAAGGGCGCGGAACATGCGGACGAACAGGGCTTTCGGCATATCGGGTCTTCCGTTTGGCGAGGCGAGGGGCACGGCCCTCGTGCTGAGCGAGTCTAGCCGGCCACGGTCGCCGGGGCCAGCCGGCAGGATCCCAACGGTCCCGCAGGACGGCCGGTTCGACACACCAGCGGTTCCGCCGTTCTATCGCGGGGAGGGAACCGTAAGGCTTGCCCGGACAATCGATTTCGCGGCGCGGCCTGCTTCCTCGGCGTAGTCCGGGTCGCGATGGACCAGCATGGTGGAGAAGGCCCCGTCCATCAGAAGAACGACCTGGCGGGCGATCGCCTCCGGGTTGGCGATCCCGTCTTGCAGAAACCGCGCGGCGAGCCAGGCTTCGAAGGCTTTCTTGTGCGCGGATCCGATCTTCATCGCCGGATGTCCCGGAAGGTTGGCGAGTTCTGCAGCGGTGCGCAGAAAACCGCAGCCTCTCCATTTCGGATGGCGGGCGGATCTGGCGAGCTGGACAAAAATCGCCTCGACCTTCTCGGCCGCGTCGCCCTGCGCGCTGTCGAACCATTTTTCGAAGAGCTTCAGGTTCGGCTGGTCGCGGGAACTCAGATATTCGGCGACGAGATCGTCCTTGCTCTTGAAGTGGTAGTAGAGCGTCTTCTTGGTGACCCCGGCGTCCGCCGCGACGGCGTCGACGCTGACCGCGCGAATGCCCTCCCGGTAGAACAGCCTGTTTGCGGCATCGACCACCCTTTCGCGGGCGGGCTTGTCTGTCTTCGGCTTCGCGTCCATGCGTCACTCGCTGGCAATGTATACTGACTAGTGAGTATGCTAATCCTATGGTCGAGGCTAGCCTTTCTGTCAACGCAAACAGAAAGGCAGACCCATGCAAACCAATGTCCTTTATGAAAAAATCGGCCGCGTCGCGCTTCTGACGCTCAATCGGCCGGAGAAGCTGAATGCACTCGATTACGCGACCAACGACCGGCTTCTGTCGCTTCTCGACGAGGTCGAGGCGGACGACGAGATCGGCGCGGTGATCCTCACGGGAGCGGGCGAGCGGGCTTTCTCGGCCGGAGGGGACATTCACGAGTTCACGCAGAGCATCCGGCGCGGAACGGAAGAGGCGGTGCGGGAGTTCTGCCGGCGCGGACAGAGGATGACGGCCCGTTTCGAGGCCTTTCCAAAACCGGTGATCGCGGCGGTGAATGGCATCGCCTTTGGCGGCGGATGCGAGATCACCGAATCGGTGCATCTGGCGATCGCCTCCGACACGGCGACTTTCGCAAAGCCCGAAATCAATATCGGCATCCCTCCGACCTTCGGCGGGACGCAGCGCCTGCCGCGGCTGGCCGGGCGGAAGCGCGCGCTCGAACTGCTCCTGACCGGCGACACCTTCGGCCCGCAGCGCGCCTATGAACTGGGTCTGGTGAACACGGTGGTGCCGGCGGAGGAGCTGCTTCCAGCCGCCTTCGACCTGGCGGAGCGCATCCTGCGGCATTCTCCCCTTGCCGCGGCGCGGATCATCACGGCGGTCACGCGCGGCATCAACGCGACCATCGCGGAGGGCCTGCTGATCGAGCGCGAGCAGTTCGCTCGCATGTGTCCGACCGCGGATGTGCTGGAAGGTCTGGATGCCTGGATCGCCCGGCGGACGCCGAACTACCTCGGGCGGTAGCCGGCACGGGTGCCGCTGCGGCCGTTTCGGATCGTCCCGTGGTCAAGGCCGGGATGCCGGACGGCGCAGCGGTGAGCCGGGTCGCCAAGCGGGCCGTGGTGATGCCGGCCTTCGAATCGCGTCGGCGTGACAGCCGAACGTCTGCAAAAACTCGTGACGGCACAGGGGGATAGGTCCGTCAGGATCGAGACGAAGCCATAAAAAAAGAACTCCGTATCTGCAACTCCTGCGCGAATTTCGGCCGCGCCGCGTGGCGGTGGGCAGACTGTGGTTCAATACGATTGCTTGCCCATACCAAGCTGGCGGCATTTTCTCCCCCAGGGTTTTTTCTGGCTGGGAAAGATGCATCCGACGGGCGGGGACGTTTCCAGTGCTTTCGTATCTGATGTTGGGATTAAATTCCTCTTCTGTTTTCTGAACCACGCAAGAGAGGAATTTTTATTCTGACTTTTTTCTCTTTTTGATTTTATTCGATCAGTTTCGCCAGATAATTTCAAATTATTATTTTGCTATAATTTATGTCTTTACGTAAACAGGAAAATTAATCGCGCAATTTTTGATTGTATTCTTTAATTAGCTCTTCATCGATTTCAAACTAACAAGTCTTCGCGGAAATTTATGCGATCAATCAACTTAGAGACTTGCGGTCACGGCTGCCCATCTCCGAAAGTGCATTCGAGGCGAATAGATGCTCAAGAAAATATCCATCCCGAAGAAGGTTTTCGGCGGCTTCGGCTTTGTCCTGATCCTGTTGCTGACGATCAGCGGTATCGGTGCTTCTGCCCTCATTAACGCCGACGACGATTTTGCAACCTATCGTCAGGCTGCAAGGGAAACAGCGCTGGCCGGACGTGTGCAGGCCAATCTGCTCGAGGCGCGCTTGGCGGTGAAGAACTTCCTGGCGTCGGGATCCGCGAAGGATATCGAGGTCGTCGAAACGCGGCTTCAGAACACCCACGATCTCCTCGACGAAATGGCGGACCTGGTTGTGTCGCCGCAAGCGGACCAGATCGTCGCCGCCGCGGACGCCGATCTGATCCGATATTCGCAGGCCTTTGATGCTCTGACCGCAATGTCCGCCGGTCGTGCGGAAGCCGCTGTCCGGACGGTCGATGTGATCGGTCCCAAGATTGCCGCCGAACTCGAGACGTTGAAGCTCAGCCTGCAGGAACTGCAGGACACCATCGGCCCGCGGGCGACTGCCGAGATGGAGAATGCCGTGGTCTTCCTGCTGGTCGTTGCGGCCATCGGTGTGTCGCTCGGGGCGCTCGCCGCATGGAGCATCGGAACCGGTATCGCTCGGCCGATTTCCACCATCACCAATGCGATGCGGACCCTGGCCGACGGTGACAAGACCACCGACATCCCCGGGCTCGACCATGGCGACGAGATCGGGGCCATGGCAAGGGCCGTTGTTGTGTTCAAGGAGAACATGATCAAGGCCGAAGACCTGGCGGCCAGGGAGACGGAAGCCGCCAGGGCGCGTGACGTGCGTGCCCGCCACATCGAGCAGCTGACCCAGACCTTCGATGCCAATGTCTCGGAACTGCTGGATGTGGTCGCAAGCGCTGCCACGGAAATGCAAAGCACGGCGCAGTCCATGTCCGGCATCGCCAGCAACACCAACTACCGGGCAACCTCCGTCGCCAGTGCAGCGGAACAGGCGTCCGCCAATGTCCAGACGGTGGCAAGCGCCACGGAAGAGCTCTCGTCCTCCATCCAGGAGATCTCGCGGCAGGTGTCCCAGTCCTCCGCGATCGCCAGCCGTGCCGTGACAGAAGCGCAGCGCACCGACGGTCAGGTGCAGGGGCTGGCCGCCTCCGCCCAGAAGATCGGAGAAGTGGTGAATCTGATTTCCGCCATCGCCCAGCAGACCAACCTGCTCGCCCTCAACGCCACCATCGAGGCGGCGCGCGCCGGCGAGGCCGGCAAGGGGTTTGCGGTCGTTGCCTCGGAAGTGAAGGCCCTTGCCACCCAGACCGCACAGGCAACCGAGGAGATCAGCCAGCAGATCGCCAGCATTCAGGTGGAAACGGCCGAAGCGGTGTCGGCGATCCAGATGTTCGGCCTGACCGTCGGCGAGGTGAACGAGATTGCCTCCAGCATCGCCTCGGCGGTGGAGGAGCAGACGGCGGCGACCAGCGAAATCGCCCGCAATGTCGAACAGGCATCCGAGGGCACGCGCGAAGTCACCTCCAACATCATCGAGGTAACGAATTCGGCGAGCGAAACCGGTGCCGCGGCAACCCAGGTGACCGGTGTGGCGGCGGACCTGAGCCAGCGCGCCGAGACCCTCAAGTCGCGCGTGGAACGCTTCCTCGCCGACGTGCGGGCCGCGTGAGGGCGCGCGCCGGAAAGGCCGTCCTTCCCGCGGCGCAACTGTCGCGGACAGGGTCTCAAACGTAAAAAGGGCGCCCCTTGCGGGCGCCCTTCTTCGTTTCGTGCCGTGAAGAGCCTCAGCCCTTCATCGCGGCCTGCAGGTTCTCGTCGATCTTGTCGAGGAAGCCGTTGGTGGTGAGCCACTTCTGGTCCGGACCGACCAGCAGCGCCAGGTCCTTGGTCATGTGACCGGATTCCACCGTGTCGATGCAGACCTTCTCCAGCGTGTCGGCGAACTTGGCCAGTTCGTCGTTGCCGTCGAGCTTGGCGCGGTGGGCAAGGCCACGGGTCCAGGCGAAGATCGAGGCGATCGGGTTGGTCGAGGTTTCCTCGCCGCGCTGGTGCTGGCGGTAGTGGCGGGTAACAGTGCCGTGGGCGGCTTCCGCTTCCACCGTCTTTCCGTCCGGGGTCATCAGCACCGAGGTCATCAGGCCGAGCGAGCCGAAGCCCTGGGCGACGATGTCGGACTGGACGTCGCCGTCGTAGTTCTTGCAGGCCCAGACGTAGCCGCCCGACCACTTCAGAGCCGCCGCGACCATGTCGTCGATCAGGCGGTGCTCGTAGGTGATCTTCTTGGCTTCGAAGGCTTCCTTGAACTCGGTGTCGAAGATCTCCTGGAACAGGTCCTTGAAGCGCCCGTCATAGGCCTTGAGGATCGTGTTCTTGGTCGACAGGTAGCAGGGAACGCCACGCTGCAGCGCGTAGTTCATCGAGGCGCGGGCGAAGTCGCGGATCGAATCGTCGAGGTTGTACATCGCCATGGCGACGCCGGCCGACGGTGCGTCGAACACTTCGTGCTCGATCTCGGTGCCGTCCTCGCCGACGAACTTCACCGTTAGCTTGCCCTTGCCGGGGAAGCGGAAGTCGGTGGCGCGATACTGGTCGCCGAAGGCGTGACGGCCGACGATGATCGGCTGGGTCCAGCCCGGCACCAGGCGCGGCACGTTGTTCATGATGATCGGCTCGCGGAAGATCACGCCGCCGAGGATGTTGCGGATCGTGCCGTTCGGCGAACGATACATGCGCTTGAGGCCGAATTCCTCGACGCGGGCCTCGTCCGGCGTGATCGTGGCGCATTTCACGCCGACGCCGTATTCCTTGATCGCATTGGCCGCGTCGATGGTGATCTGGTCGTCGGTCTCGTCGCGCTTCTCGATGCTGAGGTCGTAGTACTTCAGATCGATGTCGAGATAGGGATGGATCAGCTTGTTCTTGATGAATTCCCAGATGATCCGGGTCATCTCGTCGCCGTCGAGTTCGACAACCGGATTGACAACCTTAATCTTCGCCATGGTGCAGATGACCTCGTGTCTTGGGTGGGCAATGCGCGTCCCGCGCCGGATACCTCAGGCCGATGTCGCCGGCCCGGGCGGGCCGGGCGCAACAGCCGCGCGGCCCCTATAGCAAAGGGGCGGCGAAACGCAAAGCTGGCCATTCGTCAATCATGCGAAACGATGACGCTAAAATGCGGGTTGCGGGATGCGCGGGCTGGGCGCACCCTGTAGGAAGTCGCAAGGGTCGCCCGTGTCAGGGGGCCGGGACGGCGGCAGACGGAGCGCAGAGGAGCTTGAGGGTGCAGGGACGCATGGGACGTGGAACCGGGATCAAACTAGCGTGGATGCGCGCGCTGTCGCTCGGCCTCCTGGCCGTGACTTTCACCTTCGCGGCGGCTGTGGCACTGGCGGCCGACGAACCCGCCGTTCTTAAGATCGACGGCAATATCGCCAGTGCGGAGCCCTTGTCGCTGACCCGGTCGGATCTCGAGGCGATCGGCATGCATGATGTGGTCACGACCACTCCGTGGAACGACGAACTCACCACCTACACCGGCCCGCTGATCCGCGATGTTCTTGCCCATGTCGGCGCGAAGGGCGACAGCATTGTCGCGGTTGCGCTCAACAACTACCGCGTCGTGTTTCCGGTCTCCGACGCGCGCGCCTACGATGTGATTCTGGCGGTGCGGGTGAATGGCGAGCCGATCGGCGTGCGCGATCGCGGGCCCGTGCGCGTCATCTACCCCTGGTCGGAACGCGAGGAGCTCAGGTCGGAGATCTACTATTCGCGCGCCATCTGGCAGTTGAGCGGACTGACGCTGGCGGGGCAGGCGACGCAGTGACGTTTGCGCTGCTTCGCGCTTTCCCCCGGGTCGTGTCGGCTGTAGAATTCCACCTCAGGATGCGCCGTTGGGAAGGACGCAATCGGTGAAAGACCGGCGGAAGGCAGCAAGATGGAACTGAGCGCAAAATGGGTGCGCACGCTCTACGCGACGCTGCTGGTCGGCGTCGCGATCATCACCGGGTCGCTGTTCGTCGTCATTTCCACCTTGAGCACCCAGAACAACGAGGACCGGGCCGAATACCGGCAAAGCCTCATCTGGTTCAGCGCCCAGCTGGTCGTCGAATACAAGGACGTGCTGCATGCGCTCGACACGCTGATTCTCAACGAGGGGCGGGAAGACCTTCGCGCACAGGTGGTGTCGCGGTTCGATATCCTGTGGAGCCGCGCGATCCGCCTTGGCGAGGGCGCGGTCGGGCGCGAGTTGGCGCGGGTGGACGGATCGACCTCTCTCATGCCGGACCTGACGCGGGTCGTGCGCGAGGCGGATACCCATCTGGCGGACATGGTGGAGGGCGATCTCGCCGCGGCGACGCTCATGCGCGAACAGCTCGGACAGCTTCAGCCGACGCTTGATGCCTTCCGCTCCAGCGTCTATCGGCTCCAGCGCGAGGCGGCCGCGCGTCAGCGCGACATTCTCAGCAACACCGTGGACACGGTGCTGTTCCTGATCATCGGATTGCTGGTTGCGGGGCTGTCCATGGGCGGGCTGGTGCTGCGCGACCGGAGCCAGCTGATGCGTCTGCGCGGGCAGCTGGAGCGGCGGGTGACGGAACGCACCGAGGAACTGGCCCGCGCCAACGCCGACCTCAGGTCCGCGAACGAACGGCTGACCCAGTTCAACAATCTCGCCTCGCACGACCTCAAGGAGCCGGTGCGCAAGATCGGCGTGTTCAGCGATCTCCTGCTCGAAGGCGTGGCCAATCGCGACACGGAGACCATTTCCTACGCCGCGAATGTGATGCGGGCCTCGGCCGGGCGGGCCAAGACGCTGATTTCCAACCTGCTGAACTATTCCGCGGCCTCCGACCGCAAGCTCGACCGCGAGCGCTTGTCGCTGGATACGCTGATCGCGCGGGTAACCGAAAGCCTCTCCGAGTCGATCCGCGAAAGCGACGCGGAAATCATCGTCAGCGGCGGCGCTGTCGAGCTGGAGGGCGATCCCGTGTTCCTGGAGCAGCTGTTCCAGAACCTGATTGCCAATGCGGTGAAGTTTCAAGCTGCGGGCAACCGGCCGGTGGTGCGTGTCCGCGTGACGCGCGACCCGGACGGGCGGCCGCGGCGGATCCATGTGCGCGACAACGGGATCGGTTTCGACATGAGCCACCAGGCCCAAGTGTTCGAGCCGTTTCGCCGTTTGCACGGACGCGAGAAATACGCGGGAACCGGCATGGGGCTCGCCATTTGCTCGGCGATCGCCCAGCGCCATGGCTGGGTTCTGGGGGCGACGAGCGCGCCGGGCGAGGGCGCCGACTTCTATCTGGATTTCGGACCGGCGGCGAGCGAGGCCGACGAGAGGGTGCCGACGGCCGCCGAATGACGGCCGTCGGGGCAGGCGATCAGACCGAAGATGCCGCGTTGGACTTGCGCGCGATCAGGGCGATGGCGATGTAGCTCCAGCCGTTCATCAGGACGGCGACGCCGCCGAACAGGCCGAGCGCCCAGAGCGCGGAGGTCGGGAATTCGAACCAGATGCACAGGCCTGCGACGATGGACAGCACGCCGGCGCCGGCAAGCCAGCCCCAGCCGTCGTGCGGACGCACCTTGAAGCCGAGCAGGATCTGCGTGACGCCCTGCGCCAGCAGGATCACGGCGACGACGAGCGTCAGCGCGAAGGTGCCGATGACCGGATTGAAGTAGACGGCGGCACCGCCGACCAGCGCGATGATCCCGGTCAGGATGTCCCACAGGAAGCCGCTCCAGTTCTTGACGGAGAAGGCGTGCCAGATCTGCAGCACGCCGCCGATGGCGAACACCAGTGCAATGACCAGCGTGACCGCGATGGAACTGGCGAGCGGGACGGTGATCATGGCGAAGCCGCCGATCAGCAAGGCGATTCCCAGTGCAAGGAACCAGCCCCATTTTTCGCGAACCACTTCCGTGATCGGCGGTTTGTGGGATGCGGTTTGCGGTTGCGGCGCGCTCATGCCGTAATTCCTTGTATTTGCGGATAGAGAATGATTTTCAACATTCTGACTATAACGCCGGTTTGCCTTTCGTGCGATCCGCTATCGCGCCCTGGTGCGGGCGTTGCGCGAACGCTGGAAAAGTCGCCGGGAATGGGCTATCTGCGCGCCATGACACGCAATGCATCCATCGATCCGTCGGCCCGAAGCGTCGACCTGACGCCTCCCTGCGTCATCCTGTGCGAGCCGCAGCTGGGCGAAAACATCGGCACGGCCGCGCGCGCCATGGCGAATTTCGGCCTTGTCGATCTGCGGATCGTCAATCCGCGCGACGGCTGGCCGAGCGAGCGGGCACGGGCGGCGGCAAGCCGAGCCGATCATGTCATCGACGGCGTGCGCGTCTTTACCAGCGTCGAGGATGCCATCGCGGATCTCAGTTTCGTCTATGCGACGACGGCGCGTTCGCGCGAGGTGCCCAAGCCCGTGCGCGGTCCGGACGAGGCAGCCGAGGCCGCCACCCGCCTTGCCGCGCAGGGCGCGAGCGTCGGCTATCTCTTCGGTCGCGAGCGCTGGGGGCTCAACAACGACGAGGTGGCGCTCGCCGACGAGATCGTCACGTTGCCCGTCGATCCGGATTTCGCGTCGCTGAACATCGCCCAGGCGGTGCTGGTGTGCGCCTATGAATGGCGCGTCAAGGCGAATCGCGGGGCCTTGCCCTTCCGCCTCGACGAGGTGGCCAACCCGCCCGCGCGCAAGGAGGACCTGGTGCGGCTGTTCGAGCATCTGGAAAGCGCGCTCGACGGCGTCACCTTCTTCCGTCCGCCGGAAAAGCGCCCCTCCATGGTGCGCAACCTGCGCAACATCCTGCAGAAGGCCGCCCTGACCGACCAGGAAGTGAAGACCCTGCGCGGCGTGATCGCGGCGCTCGAGCGACGGCCGACCCGTCCGCGCGAGGATCAGCGCGAAGACAAGAGCGACGGTCCGTCCGCCGAAAGCGAATAATGAGCGCGCCCGCGCCGCTCGGCCCCCCGGTGCTCGTCTTCGACAGCGGTGCCGGCGGCATGAGCGTCGCGCGCCAGATCCGCTCCCTGCTGCCGCAGCTTCCGCTGTGTTACGTCGCCGACGATGCCGGCTTTCCCTATGGCGACTGGCCGGAGGAAGCACTGACCGCCCATTGCGTGGAACTGCTGGTGCGGCTTGTCGACGAGTTGCGCCCCTGCGCCGTCGTCATCGCCTGCAACACCGCTTCTACCCTCGTGCTGGCGCCCTTGCGTGCACGGTTGTCGATCCCGGTGGTGGGCACTGTGCCGGCGATCAAGCCGGCGGCGGAGATTTCGCGCAGCGGCCTCGTCACGGTGCTCGCGACCCCGGCCACCGTCGTACGCGACTATACGTTCGACCTGATCCGGCGCTTTGCGCCCGACACGGCGATCACCCTCGTCGGGGCCCGCCGGCTGGCGCGGCTCGCGGAGGCGGCGATTGCCGGCAAGGACGTGGACCGGGATGTTCTGGCACAGGAAATCGCCCCCTGCTTCGTGACCAAGAACGGCGCGCGAACCGATGTGGTCGTGCTTGCCTGCACCCATTACCCGCTGCTCCTGCCGCAATTGATGCAAGCCGCGCCCTGGAATGTCGACTGGCTCGACCCGGCGCCGGCGATTGCGCGCCGCCTTGCCAATGTGCTGGGCGAGGCGGCCGCGCCGCTGCCGGCGGGTGCCGAACCGCCGGCCGGGGCCGACCGGGTGATCGCCACCACGGGGGCGGATCTGTCCCATCTTCTGACGCTGCTTGCGCCGCCGGTCTGACGGATCCGCGCCGAATGGCGGAATTGCGCGGTTTGTCACACGACTTCCGTTTGACAAGCGCCCGCCGGTCGGATAGGGATCCTGCGACTTGGCGGGTCCCTGTGGCCCGCCTTGTTTTTCACGCACCCGTGGATCTCCGTGCCGGCGCTGTTTGGCCCGGGGTCCTGTCGCCTCGCTTTCTTCGTGACCGTCATGGAGAAGGCAAGGAGAGGAGGGCGTGTTTCCTTGATATAACAGACGACTGCGAAGGAACCGCGAATGTCGAAGCGCCATAGCGTAAAGCACAAACTCGATCGCCGCATGGGCGAGAACATCTGGGGCCGTCCGAAGTCCCCGGCCAACCGCCGCGAATACGGCCCGGGCCAGCACGGCCAGCGCCGCAAGGGCAAGCTCTCGGACTTCGGTGTCCAGCTTCGCGCCAAGCAGAAGCTCAAGGGCTACTACGGAAACATTTCCGAGAAGCAGTTCCACAAGATTTACGTCGAGGCGTCCCGCCTCAAGGGCGACACCTCGGAGAACCTGATCGGTCTGCTCGAGCGTCGTCTGGACGCGATCGTGTACCGCGCGAAGTTCGTGCCGACGGTTTTCGCCGCGCGCCAGTTCGTCAACCACGGTCACGTCAAGGTCAACGGCCGCCGCGTCAACATCACCAGCTACCGCTGCAAGCCGGGCGATGTCATCGAGGTGCGTGAGAAGTCGCGTCAGCTCGCGACCGTGATCGAGGCGACCCAGCTCGCCGAGCGTGACGTGCCGGACTATGTGACCGCCGACCACAGCAAGATGACCGCGACCTTCAACCGGGTCCCGACGCTTGCCGACGTGCCGTATCCGGTGCAGATGGAACCGAACCTCATCGTCGAGTTCTATTCGCGCTGATCTTCGGATTTCAAGTCCGCCAGGCTTCGAACGGGGCGCGCCGCAAGGCGCGCCCTTTTCGCGTCCGGGGCCTGCTGCACCCATGCACCGAGGCTTCCCGTCGTCATATTCGGGTTTTCATATTCGCTCAGTCGAATATGATGCGTGAAAACCGGAGGAGACGACATGTCCGTATCGAGACGTTCCATTCTGGCCGGGGGGCTTTCCGCTCCCCTGGTGGCGCGCGGTCTGGCGACGGCTGGTGCCGGCGCGGGCGCGGGACTGTTCGCAGCGCGCACGCCGGCACGGGCGGCCGAGGCGGCGCATCAGTTTAGCCTGGGCGACAGCGAGATCACCATCCTGACCGATGGCGGGCTGGTGCTGCCGGCCTCGACGCTTGCCTCCAATGTGAGCGACGAGGAGCGCAGCGCCTTTCTGACGTCCCATGGCCATGACGCCGAAACCCGCGCCAGCGCCCTCAACATCGCGCTGGTTCGAAAGGGCGATGCGCTCGTCCTGATCGACACCGGCGCGGGGCTGAACTTCTTCCAGGATGCCGGGCTTCTGGCCGACAGTTTCGACGCCGCCGGCCTCGACCGCGACAGCGTCACCCATGTGGTGCTGACCCATGGCCACCCGGACCATGTCTGGGGCGTGATCGACGATTTCGACGAGAGCGAGCGCTTTCCCAACGCCAGCTACCTGATGGGGGCTGCGGAATGGGATTTCTGGATGAACCCGGATTTCCTCGCCGACAATCCGGAGGAGCTGCATTCCTTCGCGCTGGGCGCGCAGCGCAATCTGGGCGCGGTCGCTGAGAAGGTGGAACGGGTCGGCGCCGACCATGCGGTCGTCTCCGGCATCACCATGATCGAGACGCCGGGCCACACGCCGGGGCACATGTCCGTCCTGATCGAGGACGGCGGCCAGCAACTGCTCGTCACCGGCGACGCGCTGACCCATCCGTCTGTGTCTTTTGAAAAGCCGGACTGGCAGCCGACCACCGACCAGAACCCGGAGCTTGCCGCGAAGACACGCCGCACGCTGCTCGACCGCGCGGCGAGCGACGGCCTGCTGCTCGTCGGCTACCACCTTCCGTGGCCGGGCGTCGGCCGCGCCGAGGCGAAGGACGGCGCCTGGCGCTACGTCGCCGAGGGCTGATCCGCCACTGTATGCCGGTCCCGGCGGCCCGCCTTCAGCTTTCAGTCCTCAGCCTCCGGGCGGGGGCGGGACGTCGGTGGGGCGCTGGGTGCCGATGGTCAGCGTCTGCGTGTCGATCGTCGCCGCGCCCCGGCCGTCGGAGGTGAGCACCGCCGAACCGATGGAGGCGGAGGAGGAGCAGGCCCCGGCAAGGAGCGCAAGGGCGAGCGCCGACAGGCGTTTGATGCGGGCGGGTGCTGGCAAGGGATCGCCTTTCCGGTTGGTGCGGTGTTTTCGAGAGCGCTTCGGCGCAGCCTGCGGGATCGCACGCGTTCGTGCAATGGTCGTCGTCGATGTTGCCATCGGGGCCAAATCTCGGCATTGTCCGCCCCCGATACATCCAGTTCCCGGCAGATGACACTATGAGCGATTTCACGCAGCCTGTTGACGCGACCGAGGCGACGGCCTGTCCGCCTCTGTTTCGCGACGCGCCGGCCTCCGTGTCGTTCAAGAAGCTCAGGAAACGCCTGCTCAGGGAGGTGCGCGACACCATCGCGCGCAGTGCCATGGTGGAGGCGTCGGGTGAGCGTCCGCGCTGGCTTGTGTGCCTCTCCGGCGGCAAGGACAGCTATACGCTGCTCGCCGTGCTTCTCGACCTGAAATGGCGGGGCGTGCTGCCGGTCGACCTGCTCGCCTGCAATCTCGACCAGGCTCAGCCGGGATTTCCCGCGCATATCCTGCCGGAGTTCTTCCAGACCCACGACATCGCGCACCGCATCGTGCGTCAGGATACCTATTCCATCGTCGTGGACAAGGTGCCGGAGGGAAAGACCTATTGTTCGCTCTGCTCGCGGCTCAGGCGCGGTCACCTCTATCGCATCGCCCGCGAGGAGGGCTGTTCGGCCATCGTGCTCGGTCATCACCGCGAGGATGCGCTGGAAACCTTCTTCATGAACCTCTTCTTCGGCGGACGGCTGTCCTCCATGCCGCCGAAACTTCTCAACGACGACGGCGACCTGCTGGTGCTGCGCCCGCTGATTTCCTCGTCGGAAGAGGACATCGCCCGCTACGCGAAGGCAATGGAATTTCCGATCATCCCCTGCGACCTGTGCGGCAGCCAGGACGGCCTGCAGCGCGCCCAGGTGAAGGCGATGATGGCGGAGTGGGAGCGGGCGACGCCGGGGCGGCTGTCGGTCATGGCTCGCGCGCTTGCCAATGTGCGGGCGTCGCATCTGCATGATCCGGCGCTCTTCGACTTCGCCGGCCTGATGGCGTCCTCTCATGCCGGCGCCGATGCGCGTGAGGACAGCGAGCCCTGCGGCGCGGCCCTTGCCATGACCGGGCGGTTGTTCGCCGCCGAATAACTCTTGCATCCAGATCCATCGTTCAAGCCGGGAGGGTCCGCCTGTCCCGGCTTTGTCTTTCCCATGCCGCATCCGGCGGCCCTGCTTTTTCGGACCCTGACAATGACCTCACACATGCCCTGCGGCATCGACTTCGGCACGTCCAACTCCACCGCCGCGATTCTCGCGCCCGACGGTGCGGCCAGGCTTCTCGCCCTGGAAGGAGACAGCGCGGTGTTGCCGAGCACGCTGTTCTTTTCGTTTGAGGACGCGGAGGTCCGCTTCGGCCGCGGGGCCGTCAATGCCTATGTCGAGGGCGTCGAGGGACGGCTGATGCGCTCGCTGAAGAGCGTTCTGGGCTCCCGGACCATGGCGGAAAAGACGACGATCAAGGCGCGTCGCTGGACCTTCTCCGAGATCATCGGGCTGTATCTGAAGCAGGTGAAGACGCGCGCGGAGGCCGCCGCCGGCCAGGCCTTCGATAGGGTCGTGCTCGGGCGCCCGGTTCATTTCGTCGACGGCGACGCGGAGGCCGACGCCCGCGCGCAGGACGAGCTTGAGGCCATTGCGCGCGACGCGGGATTTTTCGAGGTGGCGTTCCAGTTCGAGCCGATTGCCGCGGCGCTGGATCACGAGCGCTCCGTAGAGCGCGAGGAACTGGCCGTTATCGTCGATCTCGGCGGCGGCACGTCGGATTTCGCCATCGTGCGGGTGTCGCCGGAGCGCCGGAAGGCGGCCGACCGGCGCGCGGATATTCTTGCCAGCACCGGCATTCACATCGGCGGAACCGATTTCGACCGCCTGCTCAGCCTGCGGACCGTCATGCCGGAACTGGGCTACCGGACGCTTGCCCGCGACGGGCGGCGCGACCTGCCGAACTGGGCCTATTTCGAGCTGGCCACCTGGCACCGTATCAATTTCCTCTACGCGCCGCAGATCGACACCAAGCTGAAGGACCTCCGGCAGGATGCCGCCCGCCCCGACCTCGTCGACCGGCTGATGGCGGTGATCGCCGAGCGCCAGGGCCATGCACTGGCCGGCGAGGTCGAGGCGGCGAAGATCGCGCTGTCGTCGCGGGAGCGTCATCACCTGCGCTTCCCGCTGTCGGATGTGGATCTCGATCTTGAGGTGGCGCGCGCCGATCTTGTGGCGGCAATCGAACAGTCGGTCGCCGGGATCGCGGGGGCGCTTGCTGACTGTCTGGATCAGGCCGGGGTGGGAGCGGAGGCGATCTCCTCGGTGTTCGTCACCGGCGGCTCGGCCTCGATCCCCTTCGTCCGCGACCGTCTCACGGGCCTGTTCCCGCAGGCGGCCGTGGTTCAGGGCGATGTCTTCGGCAGCGTTGGGACGGGCCTTGCGCTGGATGCGGCGCGCAAATACGGGCCGGTGAGCGCCTGAGGATACGCAAACGGCCCGGGGGAAGGTCCGGGCCGCGGTTCGGGCAGGGCGACGTCTCGCGGGGAAGCAGGCGTCGCGCCGGGAAAAGTCGGACTGGAGCGGTTACGATCCCTTGCCGGGGATCAGGCCGAGAGAGGAGCCGGCCGGCTGGTTGCGCACGAGGATGACCAGGGCGGAATTGGCGGCATGGGCACCTTCGGCCGCCAGCCCGCCATGGGCGCGGCAGGTGTCGGCGTCGCTGATACCGTTGGCAGGGGCAAAGACCATCAGTTCGACACAGGCGATGCGGCGCAGGTTGCTGTCGTTTTCCTGCGCGAACGTCGCGAGGCCGAGACCCAAACTGAGAGCGAGGCCGAGGCCTGCCAGTTTCGCGATACGCATGGTCTGATCCTTCCGGTGCCGATTGAGCCCTAAGACGACCGAGACATGACACGGTTCAAGTGATCAAGACCTGAAGCGCGCATTCATCTGACATTCAGCTTAGGGTGATTCGGCAAAATTTGCCTAGTCTATAAATCTTGACAAAAAAAGGCGGATCAACTTGGATCCGCCTTTTATTAACCATTTATTAACTTTTGAACTACGCGGACTGGCGGGTCGAGATGCCCTTGTCCGTCAGATGCGCCTGAAGCTCCTGGCTCTGGAACATCTCGCGGATGATGTCGCAGCCGCCGACGAACTCGCCCTTCACGTAGAGCTGGGGGATGGTCGGCCAGTCGGAAAACTCCTTGATGCCCTGGCGCAGGTCATCGTCTTCCAGCACGTTGATGCCCTTGTAGGGCGCGCCAATGTAATCGAGGATCTGCACGACCTGACCGGAGAACCCGCACTGGGGAAACGCCGGGGTGCCCTTCATGAAGAGGACGACGTCATTGGTGTCGACCTCGTTCTTGATCCAATCTTGAATGCTCATAGTGCGTCCTTTCGTTCTGCCGGGTTCAAGGTCCAGCGACCGGGGTCGGCTTTGGGGTTTCAGTCCGGGGCGCTCGTCTGCAGGGCCAGCGCGTGAAGTTCGCCGCCCATGTTGCCCTTCAGCGCCTGATAGACCATCTGGTGCTGCTGCACCCGTGTCTTGCCGCGAAAGGCATCGGCCACCACCACGGCGGCATAGTGGTCGCCATCGCCCGCCAGGTCGCGGATTTCCACTTTCGCGTCCGGAAGGGCTTCCTTGATCAGCGCCTCGATCTCGTGCGCCTGCATTGCCATATGTTCGTCCTTTCTGCCAGCCGCCTGCCGCCGTTGCGGACGGGCGGCCTGGAATTCGCGCCGCGCGACGCGGTTAGGCGCCGGCCATATACGTCGGGAACCAAGTTTCGTGGCTCTCGCCGAGCTTTGCAACGGATATGGTGAGAATGTCCTCAACCGTCAAATCGCTGCCGCCGACCTTGCCGATTTCCGCGACCTCGAGCCCGGCGTCGATCGCATCCTCCAGAACGCCTGCGACCCTGTCGGGTGCAACGGTCAGCACGTAGCGGCCCTGATCCTCGCCGAAGAGTGCTGCATGCGCGGGAGCGGGGACCTTGACCGTACAGCCGCGGTTGCCGGCAATCGCCATTTCGGCAAGCGCCACGGCAAGACCGCCATCGGACAGGTCATGGACCGCCGTCACGCGGCCGGCGCGGATGAGGCCGCGCACGTAATCGCCGCGCCGCTTCTCGGCCGCAAGATCGACCGGCGGCGGGGCGCCTTCCTCGCGGCCGAGGATGTCGCGCTGGTAGGCGCTTTGCCCGAGATGCGTGCCATGTCCGCCGATCAGGATGAGGATATCGCCGTCATTGGCGAAGGCGAGGCTGGCGCGTGCGTTGACATCGTCCAGCAGGCCGACGCCGCCGATGGCCGGGGTCGGCAGGATCGCCTCGCCGCTGGTCTCGTTGTAGAGCGAGACATTGCCGGAGACGATCGGCATCTCGAGTTCCTCGCAGGCCGCGCCGATGCCTTTGATCGCCTCGACGAGCTGGCCCATGATTTCCGGGCGCTCCGGATTGCCGAAGTTCAGGTTGTCGGTGGCCGCCAGCGGATCGGCGCCGACGGCGGTCAGGTTGCGCCAGCATTCCGCCACGGCCTGCTTGCCGCCCTCGAAGGGATCGGCCTGAACATAGCGCGGGGTCACGTCGACGGAGAAGGCGAGCGCCTTGCCGGCGTCGCCGACGCGCACGATACCGGCGTCACCGCCCGGCGAGGCGACCGTGTTGCCCTGAACGAGCGTGTCATACTGCTCGTAGACCCAGCGGCGCGACGCACCGTTGGCATTGCCGACAAGCGTCAGCAGCGCTTCCGCATAGTCGTCTGGTTCGGCGATGCGCGTTGCGGGAAGCGTCTCCAGCTTCGGGCTCGGCGACCACGGACGGTCGTATTCCGGCGCCTCGTCGCCAAGCTCCTTGATCGGCAGGTCGGCGACGGTCTCGCCCTGATGGTTGACGATGAAGCGCAGGGTGTCCGTCGTCACGCCGACGATGGCGAAGTCGAGGCCCCACTTGCGGAAGATTGCCTTGGCCTCGGCTTCCTTGTCGGGGCGCAGCACCATGAGCATGCGCTCCTGGCTTTCCGACAGCATCATTTCGTAGGCGCTCATGCGCTCCTCGCGCACCGGCACCTGATCAAGCTCCAGCGTGATCCCGAGATTGCCCTTGGCGCCCATCTCGACGGCGGAGCAGGTGAGGCCGGCCGCACCCATGTCCTGAATGGCGACGACCGCGCCGGTCTGCATCAGTTCCAGGCAGGCTTCGAGCAGGCACTTCTCGGTGAAGGGATCGCCCACCTGAACGGTCGGACGCTTTTCCTCGATGGTGTCGTCGAACTCCGCCGAGGCCATCGTGGCGCCGCCGACGCCGTCGCGGCCGGTCTTGGCGCCGAGGTAGACGACCGGAAGGCCGACGCCTTCGGCCTTCGACAGGAAAATACCGTCGGTCCTAAGCAGCCCCGCGGCAAAGGCATTGACCAGGCAGTTGCCGTTGTAGCGGGAATGGAACTCAACCTCGCCGCCGACCGTTGGAACACCGAAGGAGTTGCCGTAGCCGCCAACGCCGGCGACGACGCCGGAGACAAGATGTCGGGTACGCGGATGGTCCGGCTCGCCGAACCGCAGAGCATTCATCGTGGCGATGGGACGCGCGCCCATGGTGAAGACGTCGCGCAGGATGCCGCCGACGCCGGTCGCCGCGCCCTGGTAGGGCTCGATGTAGGAGGGGTGGTTGTGGCTTTCCATCTTGAAGACCACGGCCTCGCCGTCGCCGATGTCGACCACGCCCGCGTTCTCGCCCGGGCCGAGAATGACCCTCGGTCCCGTCGTCGGCAGCGTCTTCAGCCACTTCTTCGACGACTTGTAGGAACAGTGTTCGTTCCACATCGCCGAAAAGATACCGAGCTCGGTGAAGGTCGGCGTCCGGCCGATCAGCGCGAGAATGCGCTCGTATTCGTCGGGCTTGAGGCCGTGCGCCTCGATGAGTTCCGGGGTGATGGCGATGTCGTTGGGAATCATGAGCGCTGCGGACCTTGGAAACGGAAGATTGCCGCCCCTTTAGCAAACCGCGACCGCAAAGGGAATTGTAGACATTGCCCGGCGCGCCGACCATGGTCGCGGCGGATGTGCGAAGGAGACCGAACGCTTGACCGAGACACGCCGGCTGTTCCTGATTCTGAACGGAAAATCCGCCCCGCGCGAGGATGTGCGCAGCGCGATCTCCCGGGTGCGCGACGCCGGGCACGAGGTGGCCGTGCGGGTCACCTACGAGCCGGGCGACGTTGCCCGTTTCGTCGGCGAGGCGCTCGGCGCCGACACGCGCCCCGACGCGATCGTGGCGGGCGGTGGCGACGGGACCCTCAACCAGGTGGTCGCGGCGCTGCTCGATACGGACGGTCAGGCGCAGGCCGGGCCGTCCGGGCAGCCGGCGGTCGGGGTGCTGCCGCTCGGAACGGCCAATGATTTTGCTGTCGGGCTTGAGCTTCCGACCGAAAATCCGGGTGCCGCGCTGACGCTTTGCGCAGAAGGAGAGATCCGCACGATCGACGCCGCGCGCATCAACGAGCGCGTGTTCGTCAACCTGGCAAGCGGCGGCACCGTCACCCAGATCACCCGCGAGGCCGACCCGCGCGCCAAGCGGCTGTTCGGCGGGGCGGCCTATCTGATTGCCGGCGCCAGCCACATCGGCCGGCTGGCCCCCTCCAACGCCCGGTTTTCCGCCGAGGGCTTTTCCTGGGAAGGGGAGTTTCTGGCGATGGCCATCGGCAATGGCCGTCTTGCCGGCGGCGGCGTGCCGCTGTGTCCGGAGGCGCAGCTCGACGATGGCCTGCTCGACCTGACGCTGTTTCCCCAGCCGGACGCGGACCATGTCCTCGGCCTGCTGTCGCGCCTGCTGCATGAAACCGAGGCCCCGGTGGAAAGCTATGCGAAGACGACGCGGTTTTCCTCGCTGACGGTGGAAAGCGATGCGGAGCTGTCGCTCAACCTTGACGGGGAACCGATGCAGGCAAAAAGCCTCAAGGTCGAGGTGCTTCCCGGCGCGGTCCGTTTCGTGACGGGACCCGCGCCGGAAGGCCTGGTGTCCTGACACCGGCTGGCACCGACGGCGCGCCGGGAACGGGCGAGTATCAGACTGCGCCGGTGTATTCGCCGCGCGCCGGATAGTCCTTCGCCTTCACGAAGTCGAGCGCGCCGACCATCTCCTTGAAGTGCGGACGCACGAAGGGCATCGTCTGCACCGAGGCGAAATAGAGCGTGCCGTCGGCGCGCACCAGAAAGACGCCCGGCTCGGAAAAGAGCGCGGGCTCCTCGATGCCGATGGAGGTCGTGCCGCGTCCCGTCGACGTGTAGAGGCCCCAGTCGCGCGCGACCGACAGCGGCAGGCCGTAGCCATAGCGCAGGTTTTCTCCGCCGACCGTCTCGGCCATCCCGCGGGCGCGGTCCTCCGGGTCGCTGGAAATCGCGATTGTCGTGACACCGCGCTCCGCAAATTCCGGTGCAAGACGCTCCAGTTCCTTCAGATAGGTCGCGCAGATCGGGCAATGCTGTCCGCGATAGAAGACCACGAGCGTTGCGAACTCGGGGTTTTCGGTCGAGAGATCGAAGGTCCCGTGGTCGAGCGTATCGACCACGAGCTGCGGAACCTGCTGGCGGGGAATGAGCGACATGGCATCTGTCCTTTCGTTGCGCGCCGCCGGATCGACCCACCGGGCCAGGAGCGGAGGCGCTGGCGTTCCCCTGTGTGTTAGTGTATGGAGGGGAAATCATCGTCCGCAATAATTGATCTATCGTACAAACCATGCTGAAACGCCTCGACCGTCTCTCCGCGCTGATCGACCGCTTCCGCATCGAGGCCACGGTTGTTCCGGCAGTTGAGGCGGGCATTGCTCCTGCGGCCGAGACGGCCGGTGCCAACCTCTTCCTGCTGATGGGACCGGCCGGGCGCCCGGCAAACGACGTGCGCTGCGGCTGCCTGGTGTTTCGTCCGCGCTCCGGCGGCGGGCGTCCGGACGGGGCGATTGCAGTGGCCGCGCATGTCGATCTCGGCGGCGATGTCGCGCCCTTTGCCCTGGCCTTGCCTGAAGAGGTGCGGATCGCGTTGTGCGACGCGCCGGCGCTGGCCGCCGTGGCCGAGGTCCTGCTGGACGAGGCGATGCGCCCGCGATGCGGCGGACAGGCGATCCTCGACCGGCTGTGCGAGATCGTCGTGGTGCGGTTGTTGCGCCACGCCATCGAACAGGGCGGCGCCGACAGCGGGCTGATCGCCGGCCTCGCTCATCCGCAACTGGCAGCGGCGCTTGTGGCGATGCATGAAGCGCCGGGCCGCGCCTGGCGGCTGGAGGATCTGGCCGCCGTCTCCGGCATGTCGCGCACGGCATTTGCCACCGGGTTTCGCGATGTTGTCGGCCGCACGCCCGGAGCCTATCTGCATGACTGGCGGATGAGCGTGGCGCGGCAGGAGATCGCGCGCGGAGTGCCCTTGAAGGCGATCGCGTCACGCGTCGGCTTTTCCAGCGCGGCCGCCTTCAGCCGGGCCTACAGCCGTGCCTACGGCCACGCGCCGCGCTTCGACAAGGCCGAACGGCCGGATGCGATTGGGGATCAGCGGCCGCGGTCGATGGCGGAGGTGCGCTCAAGCGCATAAACGACCTCACCGACCTCGTCCATGCGGGCCGAGATCGCCGCACGGGCGTCGTGCAGGCCCTGATTGTAGAAGGCCGCGCCGATGTCGCGCGCCAGCAGGGCGAACAGCGCCTCCGCTTCGAGCGCGCCGACATCGACATCCAGTTCCTCGCCAAGAAGATCGCGCAGCCGTTCGACGAGAACGGCCGTTTCGGCACTGTCGAAGATCGGCTTGCTCATCGGCGGAAAGCCTCAGGCCGCGACAACCGACAAGGCGCTCTCGAAGAAGGCGCGCCCGTCGGTGCCGCCCTGCAGCGGATCCACCAGATTTTCCGGATGCGGCATCATGCCGAGCACATTGCCGGCCTCGTTGGTGATGCCGGCAATGTCGTTGATCGAGCCGTTCGGGTTGGTGCCGCGCGCGTAGCGGAAGGCGACCCGGTCATGGTCCTCAAGCGCCTTGATCGTGTCGGCGTCGGCAAAGTAATTGCCGTCGTGGTGGGCGACGGGGCAGCGCCACACCGCGCCCTTGGTCATGCCTTGCGTGAAGCGGTTGGCGGTGGAGGCGGTCTCCAGCAGCACCTCGCGGCAGACGAAGGTGAGGCCGGCGTTGCGCATCAGGGCGCCAGGCAGAAGGCCCGCTTCGGTCAGCATCTGGAAGCCGTTGCACACGCCAAGCACCAGCCGGCCCTTTTCGGCGAAGTCGCGCACCGCATCCATGATCGGCGCGCGGGCGGCGATCGCGCCGGAGCGCAGGTAGTCGCCATAGGAAAAGCCGCCCGGCAGGACGACGAGATCGACGTCCGGCAGGGTGGTGTCCGCATGCCACACGGGCACCGGCGCGACGCCGCTTGTCAGTTCCAGCGCATACATCATGTCGCGCTCGCGGTTCGATCCGGGGAAGGTGATGACAGCGGATTTCATGGGCGTGTGTCCCTTAAGCTCAAACCAGAAAGAGCGCGGCGAGAAGCGCAAGGCCGGCCGGAAGCGCGATGAAGACGGCGGCCTTGATCAGCAGGAAGCGGATTGCCTTGGCACTGTCGTCGTCCATGGGTGCCGCTCCTCAGCCGCGTCGGCGCCGGGTTCAGACGATCTCGATGGCGTAGTTTTCGATCACCGTGTTGGCGAGCAGCTTTTCGCACATGTCAGCGAGCTCCGCCTTTGCCTTGGTCGCGTCGGCGGTGTTCAGTTCCACATCGAACACCTTGCCCTGGCGCACGCTGTCGACGCCGGCGAAGCCGAGCGCGGCGAGACCGCCCTCGATCGCCTTGCCCTGCGGGTCGAGAACGCCGGATTTCAGGGTGACGGTCACGCGTGCTTTCATCGGGGGTCTCCGCAATCGCTGCCAGCGCCGGCACCGGCCGGCTGTCATGACTTCGGGCCGCAATGCAAGGCGACCCTGTTGCGCCGCTTCTAGCGCGCCGCCCGCGCGGATGAAAGCCTCTTTTGCGCATTGCAGCGTCCCTGGGGACGCCGCAGCCCTTGCGGGGAAACGCCCGCGCGTGCCCGGAGGCGTCGCGCGCGGGTGTGCAGATGTCGTCCGGATCAGTTCACGCGCCGAACGGTCGTTTGCGCCAGGTAGCGGCGCAGGTTGCGCTGGGCGATCCCCCTGTTGAACGAAAAGCTGGCGACGAACACGCCACGATTCTTCTGGACGATATCCCGGATCGCAACATAGAGCCGCCGTCCATTGCGATCCTTGAACGTCATTACGTGCTCGAAGCCCGTATAGGTGCGGGTCTGGATCTTGCGGTGCGGAGACGACGATACCGCGCGTTTCGACGCGACTTCCAAGAAATTATAGGCGGCGTCGAAAAGCTCCGCGGTCAGGACGTTTCTCCGGATTGCCGTTTCCGCATCGCCGCGGATCTTCAGCGGAACGATGGCGACGCCTTGCCGGGTTTTGCACTTCGTTTTCGGGCAGAGGTAGAAGGTCTTGTTGCCCTTGCGTTCGGTGACCCAGCCCGACGGCGGGAAGCTTGTGTCAATGGCTCCGGGCTTTAGGCCCGTCGTCTGGCAGGCGGCCAGAAAGAGGGCCGCAATCGTAACGGCCAATATTTTCATTCTGCGCGTGTCGATTGTCGAAAACAGCATCACCCCGAAACCCCTGTCTAAAATCCATGATTGCAAACCTCGAATCTTGGTTGCCAAATTCTCGCCCAGATTGCAAGTCGGGTGCGGGCGTTTGCTGCAGCTGCCAACAAAAAACCCCGGCGCCGGGGCGTCGGGGTCTTGGAAGATGCAACGCGCTGTGCGCGCGGGCAGTGGCGGGAGCCGTCCGGTCTCTACTTCACCAGAACGGGACCGCCGCCGATCGGGCGGTCGGTGTCGTTGATGATGCCGAGCCGGCGCGCGACTTCCTGGTAGGCTTCCAGCATTCCGCCGAGGTCGCGGCGGAAGCGGTCCTTGTCCATCTTCTCGTTCGACTGGATGTCCCACAGGCGACAGCTGTCGGGGGAGATCTCGTCGGCGACGACGATGCGCATCATGTCGCCTTCCCACAGACGGCCGCATTCGATCTTGAAATCGACAAGGCGAATGCCGGCGCCGAGGAACAGGCCAGACAGGAAGTCGTTGACCCGGATGGCGAGCGCCATGATGTCGTCCATCTCCTGGGGCGCGCACCAGCCAAAGGCGGTGATGTGCTCCTCGGAGACCATGGGATCGTCGAGCGCGTCGTTCTTGTAGTAGAACTCGATGATCGAGCGCGGAAGCGGCGTGCCCTCGTCGAGACCGAGGCGCTTGGACAGCGAGCCGGCGGCGACGTTGCGGACCACGATCTCCAGCGGGATCATCTCGACCTCGCGGATAAGCTGCTCGCGCATGTTCATCCGGCGCAGGAAATGCGTCGGGATGCCGATTTCGTTGAGATGGTTGAAAATGAACTCGGAGATCCTGTTGTTCAGGACACCCTTGCCATCGACAATCTCATGCTTCTTGTTGTTGAAGGCGGTTGCGTCATCCTTGAAGTGCTGGATGAGCGTTCCGGGCTCGGGACCCTCATAGAGAATCTTGCCCTTGCCTTCATAAATGCGCCGGCGGCGGTTCATAGGCACGTACCGTGTTCGTGAGAGAAAATCCATGCTTGCGGAAGCGCTCCGGTAACCTGCGGTCCCGCGCCGTCATCCGGCCCGGCCCGGAGGCGAGACAGCACCCGACGGTCGTTGAGGATTGGCGATGGACCGGCAGTTGGGTGTGGTTCCCCCGCTCGATGGCGCGGAACCTACACGATCGCCCGCGAAAGTACAATCGAGCCGACGAAGAGATTTCGGCCGGATCGGCCCCACGCCCGGCGGAGGCACCGCGACGGCTCGATCTCGCGTTGATTTGGCCTTGCTGCGGGGATATGCAAGGGCGCAACGAATCCCTACATGAACCGAGGGGTTGACGTCCGGGCGCCAGGCCCGCGGACCCGATGACGAGGCAGGAGACACACGCATGAGCACTTTCGACCGTCGCGAGGACGCGTTTGAAAACAAGTTCGCCCACGACGAGGAGCTGCGGTTCAAGGCCGTTGCCCGCCGCAACAAGCTGCTTGGCCTGTGGGCTGCCGAAAAGCTGGGCCTGGATGCGGACAAGGCACAGGACTACGCCAAGGAAGTCGTGCGTGCCGATTTCGAGGAGCCGGGCGAGGAAGACGTGTTCCGCAAGATCCGCAAGGATTTCGACGACGCCGGCGTCGACCAGTCCGATCACCAGATCCGCCGCACGATGGACGAGCTGCTCCACACCGCGGCCGCGCAGATCCAGACCGAAGGCTGACCGGAGCGGTCGGTTCGTCGGGCCGGGCGATGGTGCCGTCGCGCGAGCGACCGGTGGCGGTTCGCCCGGGCTGTTCGTGCCCTCGGTTCGGGGGCATCTTGCCGCGCCCAGGCGCCGCGACGGCGACCATGGCATTTTCCTTCAGGGGGCTTTTGCATGACTGAAACGTCCGTTTCCCTCGCCCAGCGTCTGCGCGCCGACGAGACCATCGTCACGGCATGGTCGACGCTGGCGGTGCCGATGCTTGCGGAACTGCTCGGGCGCGCCGGCTACCCGGCGGTGACGCTGGACATGCAGCATGGCGCCCATGACATCGCCTCGGTGCGCGACGGGATTTCTGCTGCGCGTCTTGGCGGTGCCCATGCCGTCGTGCGGCCTCCGGTCGACGACTTCGCCACGGTGAGCCGTCTGTTCGACCTCGGCGCGGAAGCGGTGATCATGCCCATGGTCAACACTCCGGAAGACGCCCTGGCACTCGTTGCCGCGGCCAAATATCCGCCGCTCGGCGCGCGCAGCTGGGGGCCGCACCGGGCCGCGATGCTGCAGGGCGTGACCCCGGCGGACTATCTGGAGCGCGCCAACCGCGAGACCATTGCCTTGGCGATGATCGAAACGCCGGCAGCGCTCGAGGCACTCGACGAGATCCTTGCGGTGGATGGCCTTGACGGGGTGTTCGTCGGCCCGGGCGACATGTCGCTGACCCTGTCGGACGGCGCCGAGCTCAATCCGTCCAGCGAGCGGGTTCAGACCATCGCCGCCGATGTCGCCGCAAAGGCGAAGGCCGCCGGCAAGCTCGCCGGCATCTTCACCAACTCGGTGGAAGACGCAAAGCGGGGCAAGGAGATGGGCTTCCGCTTCATCGCGCTCGGCATCGACATGGGGCTGTTCGTGGATGCCGCGGCCGACATGGCCGGCAAGCTGCGCTAGACTGTCTCGCAAGGCGGATCAGGTCCCCGCACGCTTCCATGCAAAGGAGCGTCGCGGGGCGGTTGCCACACAATCTTCAAGAACGCTTCCCACGTCAGTCAAACGCGCAGGTTCGCGACGTGCCCGATCAACGGGCGTGTCCCGGGACCTGCGGTTCACACCACCTGGAGGTAAGGCCATGTGGAAACTGACAGCCCTGTTCTTGATCGTGATCGTGCCGACGGTCTCAGGCACCTTTGCCCTGATCCCGATGGCTCTTTACGGCGTTGCCGAATACAGCTTCCGGCTGCTCTTTGCCTTTGCCGGCATGGGCGTGCTTGTCGCGGTCCCGTTGAGCGTTCTCGTGGCGCGCCGGGTCTGGCGGCAGTCTCCCGAAGGCCAACGGGCAAGCCCGTCGCCCTAGAGCGTTTTCATCAGATAGGCGAAGGACATCAGTCCTTCCGGCCAGGGGCCGTGGCCGCTTTCCAGATTGATGTGGCCCGCATCGCCCGCGTCCTGGAAGTGGGCGCCCCAGTGGTGCGCCCAGTCCTTCGCCGTCTCGAAGGCGCAATGCGGATCGCTGCGGCTGGCGACGATTCTTGCCGGAAACGGCAGCGGCCCCTTTGGCAGCGGCAGGAAGTCCGCGACCTCGAAGGCGGGCTTCGGCGCGTCACGCGACAGGTCGGTCGGCGCGACGAGGAACGCGGCCTTGACCGTGTCCTTGGGCAGCGCATGGGCCGCGTGCACGACCGTGTTGGTGCCGAGCGAATGCGCGACGAGCACGACCGGACGCTCCGCCGCGCGCACCGCCTGCGTGACGGCCTCCACCCAGGTCTTCCGCACGGGGCGATGGGGATTGCCCAGATCGACCACCCGGGCGGTCGGCATTTTCTCCGCCCAGCGGTGCATCCAGTGGCCGGCCGGCGTGTCGCCGTAGCCGGGAATGAGAAGAATGTCTGCTTCGGAGATTTTCATGTCCGATGTCCCGATGAGGTCCGCGATGCGGCGTGATTGCAGGCCGGTGCCGGAGTGTCAAATCCACTGCCGGTGTCAGGCCGGCGGTGCCCGGTAAAAACCGGTTTCGAGAACGTCGGCCCAGTCCGGCCGATGGTTTTTCCGCGCCTGGGCCGCCGCCGCCGTCCAGTCGTAGTCCAGTACCTTCAGATCGACGCGCCATCCGCTCCCGTTGCGCTCGAGAAGGGCGTAGCGGGCGTGCGGACTGCCGGTCTGCACCTTGTGGGGCGTCGGCGTGGCGTCGGCATAGGCGGGAAGGCCGACACTGCCCGGATTGACCAGGATCTGTCCCGTCGCCGGCAGTCTCAGGCAGCGCGGAATATGGGTATGTCCAAAGAGGACGACATTGGCGGTCTCGCCGCCGAGCCGTTCCAGGATCTCCGCTTCGTCCGACAGCCGGACGTCCTGCCCCTCGACGTCCTCGGTCAGATAGCGGTCGTCGTCGGCCGGCGTCGCATGACAGGCGAGGATGTCGCCCTCCAGCCTCGCGGTGAGGGGAAGACCACTTAGCCAGTCGAGGCTTGCCTTTGAAAGCGCCGCACGGGTGAAGGCATCGCTGCGGTTGCCCGGCGGCACGTTTCCGGCGGCCACCACCCGGTCGTGGTTGCCGCGCACGGTGGTCCAGCCGCGTGCCATCAGCAGCTGCGCGGTCTCTTCGGGCCACAACGGACCGGAGAGACAATCGCCGAGATTGACGATACGGTCCGGCGCCAGGCGCTCGAGATCGTCCAGGACGGCTTCGAGCGCCAGAGCGTTTCCGTGAATGTCGGCAATGACGGCGATGCGCATGATCGCGGTCCTCTTGTCTCAGCCCTCGCCGAAGACCCGTGCGAAGATCGTGTCCACCGCCTTGGTGTGATAGCCGAGGTCGAAGCGGGCGCGGATTTCCTCTTCCGGGAGAGCGACGCGCACGTCGGCGTCCTTCAAGAGTTCCTCCAGGAAGTCGACGTCGGAGGAGCCCTGCGTCTGGTAGCTGTCCCAGACCTTCATGGCGTTGCGCTGCACGAGGCGGTAGGCGTCCTCGCGGCTGACGCCGGCCTGGGTCAGCGCCAGCAGGATGCGCTGCGAGTGCACCAGCCCGCCGAGGCGGTTCATGTTGGCGAGCATGCGCTCGGGATAGACCATCAGCTTGTCGATGACATTGGTGAGCCGCGCGAGCGCGAAATCCAGCGTCACGGTGGCGTCGGGGCCGATCATGCGCTCCACCGAGGAGTGCGAGATATCGCGCTCGTGCCACAGCGCCACGTTTTCCATCGCCGGCATTGCATAGGCGCGCACCATGCGGGCAAGACCGGTGAGGTTTTCCGTCAGCACCGGATTGCGCTTGTGCGGCATGGCGCTGGAGCCCTTCTGGCCGGGCGAGAAATATTCTTCCGCTTCCAGAACCTCGGTGCGCTGCAGGTGGCGGACTTCGGTCGCCACGCGCTCGATGGAGGAGGCGATGACGCCAAGGGTGGCAAAGAACATCGCGTGGCGGTCGCGCGGGATCACCTGCGTGGAGACCGGCTCCACGGCAAGGCCCATGGCTTCCGCGACATGCTCTTCGACGCGCGGGTCGATATTGGCGAAGGTGCCGACCGCGCCGGAGATTGCGCAGGTGGCGATTTCGGCGCGCGCGGCCAGCAGGCGGGTGCGGCAGCGGTCGAACTCGGCATAGGCTTCCGCCATCTTCAGGCCGAAGGTCACCGGCTCGGCGTGGATGCCATGCGAGCGGCCGATGCAGACCGTGTCCTTGTGCTCAAAGGCGCGGCGCTTGAGCGCGGCCAGCAGGGCGTCGAGATCGGCCAGCAGCAGGTCCGCCGCGCGGGTCAGCTGCACGTTGAGGCAGGTGTCGAGCACGTCGGAGGAGGTCATGCCCTGATGCACGAAGCGGGCGTCGGGGCCGACGATTTCGGCCAGATGCGTCAGGAAGGCGATGACGTCGTGCTTGGTCTCGCGCTCGATCTCGTCAATCCGCGCGACGTCGAAGGTGGCGGCACCTCCCTTTTCCCAGATGGTCTTCGCGGCGGCTTCCGGGATGACCCCGAGTTTTGCAAGGGCGTCGCAGGCGTGCGCCTCGATTTCGAACCAAATGCGGAACTTGGTCTCGGGCGACCAGATGGCGACCATCTCGGGCCGCGAATAGCGCGGGATCATGCAAAGTCCTCGTCAGCGGGGAAAGGGTGGAGGTGCCATATCAGACGCGGCCGCCCGGCTCAATGCGGGCGAAATACCATGATGCGGCAAAAAGCGGGAGAAGCATGACGGGAAGCAGCACGCGCACGCCCATCACCACGAAGATATAGGCCGTGGTCGCGCCGGTGAAGACCTGCTCCCAGAGCATGCGAACGGAGAGTTCGTGCGTGTGCGAGCTCGCGTAGTAGCCGCGCAGCTGCAGGAAGAACAGGAATGCCGTCAGGCCGGCGGTCGCAATCGACAGGCAGACGACCATCGCCGCGAAGCGGGCGGAGCGCTGCCTGCGTCGCCAGGTCAGGAGCCTTGCCGCCCCCCAGGCGATCCAGCCGCCCAGGAAGCTGCCGACGCAAAACACCGCGATCACGGCAAGCGAGCGCCCGCTCAAGGCTTCGCCCCGTCCCAGCGTCAACAGGGCAACGCATGCGGAGATGGTGCCGGACCAGACGAGGGCGAAGAGCAGCGGGCGCAAGAGGTCCTGCCTTTCTGGCGGTTCAGGCCGCGGCCTTTGCCGCAGCGTCGCGGATGGCGGAGATATTGGCGCGGTAGCCCGCGACACCTTCGCCCTTGAAGACGGCGGAGCCGGCGACGAGCGCGTTGGCGCCGGCCTTGGCCACCAGCGGCGCGGTCTCGGGCGTGACGCCGCCGTCGACTTCCAGGTGGATCGGGCGGTCGCCGATCATCGCCTTGATGCGGGCGACCTTGTCGACCATGGCGGGGATGAAGGACTGGCCGCCAAAGCCCGGATTGACGCTCATCACCAGGATCAGGTCGAGCCGGTCGAGGACATATTCCAGCACGCTTTCGGGCGTCGCCGGGTTGAGCGACACGCCGGCCTTCTTGCCGAGCGCGCGGATCGCCTGCAGCGAGCGGTCGAGATGGGGACCGGCTTCCGCATGCACGGTGATGATGTCCGATCCGGCCTTGGCGAAGGCTTCCAGATAGGCATCGCAGGGCGCGATCATCAAATGGGTGTCGAAGATCTTGTCGGTGTGCTTGCGCATCGCCGCGATCACATCCGGGCCGAAGCTGATGTTGGGCACGAAATGCCCGTCCATGACGTCGAGATGGATCCAGTCGGCGCCGGCTTCCGCGACGTCGCGGACTTCCCGCCCGAAGGCGGAAAAGTCGGAAGCGAGCATGGACGGGGCGATGACGAGGGGGAGGGACATGGCGGCGGGCGGCTCCGATGGGGTGTCTGTTCCGCTCGCCGCTAGCACAGCCCGCCGCGGGCGACAAGCGCAACGCGCGGCGGGAGCGCGATCACAGCCGGCCGGTGATCGCCAGAAACCGCCCGTCGGGGCCTTCGAAACCGATCCGTTCCATCAGCACGAGAACGGCGAAATAGGTCGGGCCGGGAAAGGTCGGCGTATGGATGACGAACCGTTCGATCCGGTAGCGCAGCGGGCAGCCCCGGCTTTTCGGAATCTGGGTGTCATCGGCCAGGATGCGCGTTTTTCCTTCAAACGAGAGCGTCAGCTTCATGCCCCGGATGTCGCCGAAGCCGCTCGGGCAGTTGGCCGGGTCGGGAACGGGACGCTCTTCAAGGGCAAGCGTCACGGTTTCCCCGAGCGCCGGCACGTCGGGAATGACGGAGGCGAGCATCAGGTGCGGATCGCTGGAGCGCTCCGTTGCCGGATTGTGGGCGACGGTCTCGCCCGCGCCGGCGATCCCGGTCTGGTCGAGCACGGCCTGCGCGGCCTCCCGGTTTGCGGCGCGGGTGCGGGCCAGTTCCTCGGCGAAGTCGAGCGGCTGGCTGTCGTCCACCTCGTCGAGGCGTCGTAGCGGGGTGCCCGGCACCCAGCTGTCGTCGCCGACATCGATCACGTAGATGTTGGAATAGGGGAACCCCGATCCGTCCTGAACGCCGTACTCCTCGAACGCGAAGTGGCTGCCGGACCGGGAGAAGCCGAGGAGGTCGACCTGGGCGAATTCGCCGGCCGCCGCCGGAACCGGGAGCGCGGCAAGGGCCATGCCGGCGAGGAGCGTCAGGCCGCCTGCAAGACGGCGCACCCGTGAGCGTCGAACATATGTGCTGTGCATTCCCGTTGTCTCCGTTCGTTCGGCGGACGGCCGCGCCGCCTGGTCCCTTTCCTAGCGGGAAATCCCGTCGACACCGTGACCCTCGTCACGTTTCGGGGCCTTTGCCGCCGCGCGCCGCGCCAGCGGCCCCAGGATCCACGGCAGGAGATAGATCGGCAACTGGCCGAGCCCGAAGTAGAGCCAGGCGAGATCCGGCAGGCTGCCGCCAAGCGCCGCCACGAGCAGCCCCATGTTGCGGTTGCCGGCCGCATGGGCGAGCACGAAGGCGTGATCCTTGCGAACGGCCGAAAACACTAGCCACGTCAGCCCCATTTGCGCGCAGGCGACGGCGAAGGTCAGCGCGCCGATCCCCAGCGTCAGGACCGGGTTGCTGGCGAATTGCGCCGCGACACCGTCCATGACGGCAACGGCGAAGACGAAGAGAACCAGCACGTTCAGCCCGTCGATGTGCTGGCGGGCGGCGACGACCCGCACAGTGCCGAAGACCCGCCGGATGATCCAGGCGCAGCCGGCGGAGGCGGCGAGCAGCAGGGCGAGGCGAAGCGCGAGCGCCGGCGCGTCGATCGGCAGCGTGTCGCCGATCAGCGCGCCGCCGATCAGCGGTGCGGTCAGCGGTGTCAGCAGCATGGTCACGCAGACGAGCGCGAGCGACAGCGCGCCGTCGAGGCCGATCAGCGCGATGAAGGCGGGCGCCGACATGATCGGCGGCGCGGCCGTCACGATGAAGGCGGCGAGTGCCAGGTCGGGATTGTCGTCGATGAGCCCGCTGGCGGAGAGCGCGAGCGCGGTCGCGCCCGGCACGATCACCAGCATCCACAGGCTTGCCAGCGCAACGAGGCGCGGTTTCCTGACATGGGCGATGACCGCCGCCGGATCGACCCGCAGGAAGGCAAGCACCAGAAGGACGAAGATCGCCTCTTCCACGATCGGCCGGAACAGCGCGGAGAGCTGCGGCAGAAACAGCCCGAGCAGCGCGCTGACCGCGACGGCGCGCGTCCCTTGCCGCCCGAGCCAGGCGACAAGTCGCAGAGGCAGGAACAGCGCCTGCATGGGTGAACTCCGTGGGGTTGGCTGTGCCGCGCCCCTGACGGGCGCACGGGGTGCTGGAGATCAAAAAAATGCAGCTTCAGTATCGACGCGGGCGACTTCCCCTTGCAAGCGCCCTGTGAACGGTGTGGATAGGCACAATGCGGAACCACGATGTCATTGTTCTGGGAGGGGGAATCAGCGGTGTTTGCGCTGCGCTGCATTTGCAGGCGCGCGGCATGCGGGTTTTGCTTGTCGATCGCGCCGCGCCCGGAGACGAGGCATCGAGGGCCAATGCGGGCATTCTCGCGCGCGACGGCTTCAGTCCCATCGACTGGCCGGTGACGGCGGGCGAGATCCTGTCGCGGGTGATGCGCCCGGCCGGGCGGATCCGCCTCGACCTTCGCAGCCTGCCGGCGGCGCGGCCGTTTCTCCGGGCGGCTCATATGGCGGTGCAGACCGGCGCCGCGGCCCGGACCGGGCGCGCCATCGCGCCGTTGCAGGCGATCGCGGCGGGCGAGCATCTGGCGCTTGCGCGCGCGGCAAGCGCGCTGCGGTTCTTCCGCCGCACCGGGTGGATCAAGATCTATCGCCGCCAGGCATCCTATGAAGCCAGCGAGCAGGACCGGCATTTCGCCCGGATCTTCGGCGTTCCCTATACGGATCTTTCGGCGGCGGACCTCGTGCGGCTGGAGCCGCATCTCGTCTCCTTCGACCATGCGGGCCTGTATTGGCCCGACACGCAGTCGGTCTCCTCGCCCGGCGGCGTGACGAAGGCTTATGCGCGGCTGTTTCGCGAGCGCGGCGGCGAGACGGAGATGGGCAAGGCGGAGACGCTGGTCGCCACAAGGGACGGCTGGTCGGTGCGCACCAGCCGGGGCGAGGCGGAAGGCCGGCGCGCCGTGATCGCGCTGGGCGCCGGCGCGCCGGGCGTGCTGGCGCGTCTCGGGGTCGAACTCCCGGTCGCGACGATGCGCGGCTACCACCGGCATTTCCGGGCGGTGTCCGGCGTGACGCTGTCGCGGCCGATCACCGACATCGACAATGGCTACACGCTGACGCCGATGGAGCGCGGCCTGCGGCTCGTCGGCGGCCATGAACTGACCCGCGTGGACCGTCCGGTGCGCGAGACCGCCTTGCTGCGCGCTGGCGCGGCGGCGCGTGCCCTGATGCCGATCGGCGCGCAGGTGGAGGAGGTGCCGATCCCCGGCGTCCGGCTCTGCATGCCGGACGGTCTCCCGGTGATGGGGCAGGTGCCGGCACTGCCGGGGCTTTGGCTGGCGCTCGGCAACGAACGCTCCAGTTTCGGTCTCGGGGCGGCGATGGGGCGCCTGCTCGCCGAGACGATGACCGGCGCGCGTCCCTTTGCCGATCCCGCTCCCTATTCCCCGGTGCGGTTCATTTCCGACTAGGATCGCACGGACACGTCAGGTCTCGCGAATCGGCAGGGCGACCGTGTGTTTGACGGTATGCACCACGATGCGGGACTGCACGTCGGAGACCAGCGTGTTGTCGAGGAGCTTCAGCCGCAGAAAGTCGTCATAGGCCTTGATGTCGGTCGCGACCACCTTGATCAGATAGTCGACCGCGCCGGTGATTCTCTCGCAGATCACCACTTCCGGCCAGCGGTCGACCAGCTTGTCGAAGGTCTCCATGTTGTCGCGGCTCGGCACGCCCAGCTTGACGAAGGCATAGGCGACGAAGCCCAGGCCTACCGCCTCGCGGTCGACCACCGCCACCACCTGGCGGATGATGCCGTTTTCCTTCAGCTTCTTGATGCGCCGCCAGCAGGGCGTCTGGCTCATGCCGGCTTCGCGCGCGATTTCGGCGATCGACAGCGACGCGTCGCGCTGGAGAATTTGCAGGACCCGGATATCCGACGGATCGAGAAGACTTTTTTCGCTCATATCACCCTTTGGGGAACAATATTGCCATTATTGCGGAAGTTTCCGGCAGGTTAGCACAGAATTGGACTGCCAAAAGGACGATATTGGACGGCATGTGAACACCGGGGCGCGTGCGGCCGACATCCGGCCCGCGCCCGACGGATGAGGAGGCCGTCCCATGAACGTTATCGCCAGAACCGTTTCCCTCGACGACAAATATGTCTCCACGCGCGGCCAGGTGTATCTGACCGGCATCCAGGCGCTGGTGCGGCTGCCGCTCGATCAGGCCCGCCTCGACGCGGAGGCCGGGCTGAAGACGGGAGGTTTCATTTCCGGCTATCGCGGCTCGCCGCTTGCGGGCTACGACACCGAACTGGTGCGCGCCCGGCGTCATACGCAGGCGTCGAACATCGTCTTCAAGCCGGGCGTGAACGAGGAGCTCGGCGCGACCGCGGTCTGGGGCACGCAGAAGGTCGGCCAGCACGGCAAGGGCAGCGATTACGACGGCGTCTTTGGCATCTGGTACGGCAAGGCGCCCGGCGTCGACCGCGCCGGCGATGTGCTGCGTCAGGCCAATGCCAGCGGCACGGCCGTCAACGGCGGGGTGCTGGCGCTTGCCGGCGACGATCATCTCGCCAAGTCCTCGATCCTGCCGGCGCAGTCGGAGTTCTTCTTCGAACACGTCGAGATGCCGGTGCTCAACCCGTCCGACATTCAGGAAGTGCTGGACTTCGGCTTGCACGGCATCGCCATGTCGCGGTTTTCCGGGCTGTGGAGCGCGATGATCTGTCTGGCCGACACGATGGACGCCTCGGCGACGATCTCCGTCGACCCGCGCCGGCTGACCTTCGCCCGGCCGCCGGAGCGCGATCCCCGCGCCGATGACGAATTGAATCGCGTGCTGCTGCTCGGCAACCGGCTGGAGACGGAGCGGCTGCTGCGCGATATCCGCGTTCCCGCCGCCCAGGCCTATGTGCGGGCGAACGGACTGGACCGGGTGGCCTTCGGTGCCAGCAAGCCGCGCATCGGCATCGTTGCCACCGGCAAGGCCTATCGCGATCTGCGGCAGGCCTTCGACATGATCGGCATCGACGAGGCCCGCGCCCGCGACATCGGTCTTGCGATCTACAAGGTGGCGATGCCCTGGCCGCTGGAGCCGCAGGGGATCGCCGATTTCGCGCGCGGTCTTGAGCGGCTTCTGGTGGTGGAGCACAAGCGCGCCTTCCTGGAACCGCAGATCAAGGAAATCGCCTACGGCTGGCCGGAGCGGATGCGTCCGCAGATCTGGGGCAAGCGTACGCCCGACGGTGCGCCGCTTCTCTCCGACGTGCTGGAACTGGCGGTTGCCGAAATCATTCCCGCGCTGCTCAGCTATCTGCCGTCCGACCTCGTCAGCGAGGAGATGCGCGCTGTTGCCGACCGGATGAACCGGCAGGTGATGTGGTCGCAGGGCCATGCGGAACGCGCCGCGCGGGTGCCGTATTTCTGCTCCGGCTGTCCGCATTCCACCTCCACCGTCGTGCCGGAGGGCGCCAGGGCATTGCCGGGCATCGGCTGCCACGCCATGACGGAGGTCGCGGGTCGGACCACCGACGGCCAGATCGCCATGGGCGGCGAGGGCGTGCTCTGGGTCGGGCAATCGCCCTTTGCCAATGACACCCATGTCTTCGCCAATGTCGGCGACGGCACTTACTTTCACTCCGCGATCCTGGCGATCCGCCAGGCTGTCGCCTCGAAGGTGTCGATCACCTACAAGATCCTGTTCAACGATGCGGTCGCCATGACCGGCGGTCAGCCGCATGACGGCACGCTCACCGTTCCGCAGATCACCCGCCAGCTCGAGGCGGAGGGCGTCGAACGGGTCTTCGTCGTCAGCGAGGAGCCGGACGCCTATCTCGGGCGGTCCGATCTCGCGCCGGGAACCGACGTGCGCCATCGCGACGACCTGATGGAGGTCCAGACCGAGCTTCAGGCGATTTCGGGCGTGACCGCGCTGATCTTCGACCAGACCTGTGCCGCGGAAAAGCGCCGGCGGCGCAAGCGCGGGTCCTTCCCCGATCCGGACCGGCGTCTCTTCATCAACGACCGCGTCTGCGAGGGCTGCGGCGATTGTTCGGTGCAGTCCAACTGCCTGTCGGTGGAACCGCTTCCCACCTCCTTCGGCGAAAAGCGGCGCATCAACCAGTCGTCCTGCAACAAGGACTTCTCCTGCGTGAAAGGCTTCTGCCCCTCCTTCGTCTTCGTGGAAGGCGCGGAGCTGCGCAAGGCGGACGGGCAGGGCATCGATATCGACGCTCTGGTCGCCGGGCTGGCGCCCGCACCGGTCGCGGATCTCGAGAAGACGCTGAACGTGCTGATCGGCGGGATCGGCGGCGCAGGCGTGACGACCACCGCCGCCGTGCTTGCCATGGCCGCCCATGTGGACGGCAAGCAGGCCTCGACCCTCGACATGACCGGTCTTGCGCAAAAGGGCGGACCGGTGACCTCGCACATCCGCTTCGCGCAGGCGATGCGCACCATCGAGGGCCCGCGCATCCCCACCGCCAGCCTCGACGTGCTGATCGCCTCCGACATGGTGGTTGCGACCAACGCCGAGCAGCTCGCGCTGATCGATCGCCAGAAGACCGCCGGCTTCGCCAACTCGCGGGTCGCGCCGACGGCCGAATTCGTCATGAAGCAGACGCTCTCCTTCGACGAGGCGCGCATGCGCAAGACGCTGGAGGAGGCCTGCCCGCTGTTTCATGCGCATGACGTCGCCGGCGTGGCCGAGGCGGTCCTGGGGGATGCGATCTTCGCCAATATGATGCTGGTCGGCATGGCGCATCAGGCCGGCCGCCTGCCGCTCGCCACCGACGCGCTGGAAGCCGCGATCCGCCTGAACGGCGCGGCGGTCGACAAGAACCTCGCCGCCTTCCGCGCCGGGCGCGTTTTGGCCGAAACGCCGGAGGCGCTGCTGGCCGCGCTGCCGTCGCCGGATGCGGACGCCAGGGCCGATGATATGGATCTCGGCGACCGGCTCGCCTTTCTCGCACGCGAATTGACCGCCTATCAGGACGAGGCCTATGCGCGGACCTTCCTCGCCGCCATCGACACGGTGCGCGCGGCGGACGAGGCAAGGGGAGCCGGCACCAAGCGCCTGACCCGCACGGCTGCGGACATGCTCTACAAGGTCATGGCCTACAAGGACGAATACGAGGTGGCGCGGCTTTATTCCGATCCGGCTTTCAAGGCGAAGCTCGAGGCGCAGTTCGCCGATCCGCGCAAGCTGAAGGTCATGCTGGCGCCGCCGCTGATCTCCCGCGAGGCCGACCCCAAGACCGGCCGGCCGAAGAAGATCGCCTTCGGGCCGTGGATCTTCATGGCCTTCGGCCTGCTTTCCCGGCTGAAGCGCCTGCGCGGCGGGACCTTCGACATCTTCGGCCGGACGGCGGAACGCAAGGCCGAGCGGGCGCTGGTCGCAAGCTACCTTGCGGATCTGGAGCGGATCGCGGCACGGGTCGGCGAGACCGACTACGGCCTTTTGGTCGAGATCGCGCGCGTGCCGGATCTGGTGCGCGGCTTCGGACCGGTCAAGGAGGCGAACCTGCGCAAGGCTGCGGCAAAGCGCGAGCAGCTGCTGGCCCGGCTCGGGGCGAAGGCGCCTAAAGGCGCCGCGATGGAAGCGGCGGAATAGGCGCTGTCGGGTTCAGCCGAAGCGTGAGCCCCAGGTCGGGAGCCTGTCTCCCGGCGCGGGGGAGGCGGCATGAACGCCGCGCGCAATCGCCCGGCTCATGACGGAGGCCGCCGCCGCGCCGGCGGCGATGCCCTCCGCGAGCGGGTCGCTCTGCGGGATGCGCGCGGTGGAGAGCGCGAAGACCAGATCGCCGTCAAGCGCTGTATGCGCCGGCCAGAGCGCGCGGGCGAAGCCGTCATGCGCCATCACCGCGAGGCGTTGCAGCTCCGCCTTGGTCATTGTCAGATCGGTCGCGACGATCGCGATTGTGGTGTTGGCGCCCTCTTTGAGGCCGTCGAGCTTGGTACGCGGGGCGTCGAAACGTCCCGCGTCGGATGACGGCAGGCCGAGGCCGCCGAATTCCGCGTCGCGCTCGAAGGGGGCTGCCCAGAAATGCGGCGTGTCGCCCATGGTCGCCGAGCCCAGCGCGTTTACCGCGACGAGGGCTGCGACGGTCGCGCCGTTTTCAAGCCGCAGGGAGGCGGAGCCGAGACCGCCCTTGAGGGTCGCCGTCGTCGCGCCCGTGCCGGCGCCCACCGATCCCAGGTCGAAATCGCGGGCGGCCGCGCGCACCGCCTGACGCCCGAGCGGGCCATAGGGGTTGTCGTCGCCCCAGTCCTTGTCGCCGCCATTCGCCAGATCGAAGAGGATCACACTCGGTACGATGGGCACGCGCACGTCGCCTACCGCAAAGCCCCGGCCCATCTTCGCCAGTTCCATCTGCACGCCCGAGCCCGCGTCGAGGCCGAAGGCCGAGCCGCCGGACAGCACCAGCGCGTCGACCTTTTCCACCGTGAAGCGCGGATCGAGCAGGGCGGCCTCGCGCGTGCCCGGCGCGCCGCCGTGGATCGCGACGGAGGCGGTTGCCGGCTCGTCCGGCAGGCAGACGGTGACGCCCGATTTGAGCCGCGCGTCCTGCGCATTGCCGACCCTGAGGCCCGGCACGTCTGTGAGAAGATTGAGAGTATCGGGCATCGGCGGGCGGTCAGATGCGGTGGTAGGCGCGGTCGAGATAGATCAGCGCCGGGCCGCGTTCGCCGAGCGACAGGGCAACGATCTCGCCGAAGATGACGGAATGGGTGCCGACCTCGGAGATCTCCGTCACCCGGCAGTCGAGCGCGACGCGGGCGGTGGAGAGCACCGGCGCACCGGTTGCCAGGGTTTGCCACTCTGCAAGGGAAAAGCGTTCCTCGGCCGGAAGGTCGCCCTTGCCGGCGAAGGCATTGGACAGATCCTCCGCATGGGCGGGCAGGGTGTTGATCGCGAAGACGCCGTTTGTCTTTATCGAGGCGTTGATGCGGGCCTGACGGTTGACGCAGACCAGCACCGTCGGTGGGGCGTCGGAGACCGAGGTCACCGCCGAGACGGTCGTTCCGAAGCGTCCGCCGCTTCCCGCGGTCGTCGCGATATGGACGGCGGACCCGAGCCGGCTCATGGCCTCGCGGAAAGCGCGGGCGTCGACCGGTGGGCCGTGTGGCGGCGTCGCCGGTTGTCCGTTGCTGCCGCTCGCGGGGCTCATTGTCATGTGGTCCTTTCCGCTGCTTCACCGCCTCATGCCGGCGAGGGGTACCCTATCGCGATCCTCTTTCAAATACGTTTCCCAGCCCGGGCGGTTCATATCGGGTCGCAAATCACGCCGGCCCGGCCCCGCTAACCATAGAATCACTTCGCCTGCCCGGGGCCATTCATTCGCTGTCTGCGGTCGCGTAAACTCTTTGGTAACAATTGGGGGGAGCGTTTGGCATGCGCAAGATGATTTGGGTTCTGGTGGCCATCTATGCGGCGATCGGGCTGGTGCTGTGGACGGCGCCGTCCTTCGCCGCGCCCGAGGTCGTCGCCTTTACCGATGCCCGCTTCGCGCCCGGTACCATCGTCGTGAAAAACCGCGAGCGCCGGCTTTATCTCGTGCAGCGCGGCGGGGGGGCGCTGCGCTATCCGGTGGCCGTCGGCAAGCGCGGCAAGGTCTGGGTCGGCCGCACCTATATCAACGGCATGCACGTCAAACCGGCCTGGTCGCCGCCGGCGGAGGTGAAACGCGACCTGCCGCATCTGCCGGCCGTGATCGCCGGCGGGGCGCCGAACAATCCGATGGGCGTCGCGGCAATGACGCTCGCCGGCGGCGAATATGCGATCCACGGCACCAACCGTCCGGGCTCCATCGGCCGTGCGGTCTCCTATGGCTGCATCCGCATGCAGAACCGCGACATCGCCGATCTCTTCGCCCGGGTTCGGGTGCGTACACCCGTCATCGCGATCAACTGAGAGCGGCGCGACAGGGCGCCCGGCCGTCTAAGCGATCCTGCGTATTCAAATATTCGTACATTAGAATATTATTGACGAACCGCATCCGCTAGGGAGTTCGTCATGTTGTCACTCACCGACAGAAACTGGTCGCCCTACGCCGCCGGCGTGGTGATCGGCCTTCTTCAGATCCCGGCCTTCCTGCTGGTCGATACCGCGCTCGGCGCGTCCTCATCCTTCGTGACCGCCGGCGGCTTCGTCGCGAGCCTCGTTGATCCGGCCGCGGCCCAGATCGACTATTTCGCCAAATACATGAGCAGCGGCAAATATTTCTGGCAGTCGGCGCTGGTCATCGGCATCGCGCTCGGCGCGTTCCTGTCGGCCACGATGTCCGGCTCGCGCCGCGCCAGCTTCTCGCCGGCCTGGACCCGCATGACGGGCGTGTCCAGCCTGTGGGGCCGGATGGCGATGGGCTTTGCCGGCGGCTTCGTGCTGCTCCTCGGCGCGCGCATTGCCGGCGGCTGCACCTCGGGCCACGGCATTTCCGGCATGGCGCAGCTCGCCGTCGGATCCACGGTCGCGGTGGCCGCCATGTTCGCCGGCGGCATTCTCACCGCCGCCATGTTCAAGAAAGTCTAGGAGGTCCGGTCATGTCTTTGTTCTGGCTTATCGTTCTCGGACTGGCCATGGGCGTGGTCTTCGGTGCCGCGCTGGAGAAAAGCCGCGTCATGGAGCCCGGCGTTCTCGTCGGCCAGTTCCAGTTCCGCAACTTCAACATGTTGAAGATGTTCCTCGCCGCCACCATCACCGGCCTCGTCGCGCTGGCGGTGCTGAACGGTCTCTTCGGCGTCGCGCTGCACCCCAAGGCCTTCGCCGTCGGCCCGGTCCTGATCGGCGGGCTGATCCTCGGGGTCGGCATCGCGCTTGCCGGCGCATGCCCCGGAACCGCGCTCGCCCAGGCTGGCGCCGGCTACCGGGATGCCTGGGCGATCATTGCCGGCGGGGTCGCGGGCGCGATCTTCTACGGCTATGCCAAGGCGCCGATCGACGCCGCGCTTGGCTGGGGCGCCTTCGGCAAGATCACTTTCGCCGACCTGCTGCCGCTGCCGTTCTGGGCGCTGGCGCTGATTTTCGCCGCGCTGCTTGCCGCCTTCCTCTTTGTGCTGGAGCGGCTCGCTCCCTGGCAGAAAGATCTCGCGCAGGCGGAAACCATGCTTGGCGATCCGGCCTGTTCCGATGGCGGTGCGCGCCCCGCGCCGGCGGAATAGGACGATCCAGGCCTGATCCGCCTGGAAAGCGAAGCCCCCGGGAAAGCCCCTCCCGGGGGCTTTTGCGCTGTGGGCGACAATCCGCGCAACGCCCGGCTTGCCGCCGGTCGCGGCAGGGGGCACTGTCGGATCGCAGATATCCGAACGAGATCCCGGGGGCCCCATGCTTGGCGCATTGACCATCATCCTGTGCTGTCAACTGGCGGGGGAGGCGATCGTTGTCGCCACCGGATTGCCGGTGCCGGGCCCCGTGCTCGGCATGGTGTTCCTGTTCGCCGGTCTCGTTGTTCGCGGCGGCCCCTCGGTCGAGCTGTCGCAAACGGGCGATGCGCTCCTGCGTAATCTGGCATTGCTCTTCGTGCCGGCCGGCGTCGGCGTCGTGCTGCATCTGGGGCTTCTGGGGCGCGAGGGGCTTGCGATCTCCGTCTCGCTTGTCGTCTCCACGCTTTTGACCATCGCCGTCACCGCGCTTGTCATGCGCTGGACGCTGAAAGGGCGGGATGGTGATGCGGATGCAACGCCCGGACGCGGGGGAGACGGCGCATGAACGCTCCGCTCACCGAGGTCTGGGTCTATCTTTCGGCAAGCCCGCTCGCCGCGCTCACGTTGACGCTCGTCGCCTATCAGGCCGGCTTCTGGCTCTATCGCAAGGCGGGCTTCCATCCGCTGGTCAATCCGGTGCTGATCGCCGTGGCGCTGATCGCCGGCCTGCTGCTTGTGAGCGGGACGTCCTACCGGACCTATTTCGACGGTGCGCAATTCGTCCATTTCCTGCTCGGCCCCGCGACGGTCGCGCTTGCCCTGCCGCTTTATCGCCAGCTTGAGAAGGTGCGCCGCTCGGCGCTTGCGATCCTGGCCAGCCTGCTTGCCGGTTCGCTCACGGCGGCCGTGTCGGCGGTGGGCGTTGCCATGGCGCTCGATGCCTCGCGTGAAACGCTGGCCTCGCTGGCGCCCAAGTCCGTGACCGCGCCTGTCGCCATGGGCATTTCCGAGGCGCTGGGCGGGCTGCCCTCGCTCACCGCCGTTCTGGTCATCCTGACCGGCATTCTGGGCGCGGCCTTCGGGCCGCTGGTGCTCGATCTCATGCGCATCCGGGACTGGCGCGCCCGCGGCTTTGCCATCGGCGTTGCCTCGCACGGCATCGGCACGTCGCGCGCGCTTCAGGTCAACGAGACGGCGGGTGCTTTTTCCGGCCTTGCCATGGGGCTGAATGCGGTCGCGACCGCTGTGCTGCTGCCGCTGGTGTGGAAGCTTTTCTTCTGAGCTGACGCCGGATCAGCCGGCCTGGCGCGCCGTTGCCGCGTGCAGCCAGCGGCGCGGGTCGACCTCCCGGGTGAAGCCGCGCGCGCCGGAGAGCGCCCGGCACAGGTCCGCCACGGCGTCGAGCGAATGCACCGCGCGGAACTCGTCCACATGCGGCAGCATGGCCCGCACCCCCTTGGCGCGCGCCTCGAAGCCTTCGAAGCGCAGCAGCGGGTTGAGCCAGATCAGCCGACGGCAGGAGCGGTGCAGCCGGTCGATCTCGCGTTCCAGATCCTCGTCCGTGTCGCGCTCAAGCCCGTCGGTCACCAAGAGCACGACCGGCCCGCCGGAGAGCACGCGGCGCGACCAGTGCTTGTTGAAATCGGCCAGCGCCGTTGCGATCCGTGTGCCGCCGGACCAGTCCTCGACCCCTTCGGTGCAGGCGATCAGCGCCTCGTCCGGGTCCTTCATCCTGAGCTGCCGGGTGACGTTGGTCAGCCGTGTGCCGAACAGGAACGTATGGACGTTGCGTCGTTCCTCCGTCAGCGCATGCAGGAAATGCAAAAGGAGGCGGGTGTATTGGCTCATCGAGCCGGAAATGTCGCAAAGCGCGACGACGGGCGGGCGCTTGAGGTCCGGCTTGCGGTGGCGCAGGTCGATCATGTCGCCGCCGGTCCTGAGCGAGGAGCGCAGCGTTCGCCTGGGGTCGATCCGGCCCCGGGTGGCGGCGACGAGCCGCCGGCGCCGGACCTTTTCCATCGGCAGCACCATGCGGCGGAGCGCGTCCTTGGCGGCGCGCAGCTCCTCCGCGTTCATCTGGGCGAAGTCCTTGCGCTGCAGCACCTCGCGGCCCGACACGGTGAAGCTTGCGTCGATCTCAAGCTCCTCGCGTTCCTGCTGCTCGCGCTCGCGGGTCGCCTGAAATGCCTGGGCGACCCGGGTCTGCGCGGCCTTCGGCTTGTCGGGCTCGCTGCGCGCCGGGGCGACTGGCGAGAGGATCGACAGCAGTTTTTCCACCAGCCCGCGCGAGCGCCAGTAGATCCGGAAGGCCTCGTCGAAGACCGCCCGCTGCTCGCGCTTGTGCACGAAGACGGAATGGAGCGTCCAGTAGAGGTCCTCGCGGTTGCGGATGCCGGCCACCTCCACCGCATGCACCGCATCGACCACGCTCGCCGGACCCACCGGCATGCCGGCGCGGCGCAGGGTGCGCGCGAAATGCACGATGTTGTCGGCAATGCGCCCGGCGGAGGCTTCCGCGTTCCGCGCGTCTCCGGTGCCCGTGTCGGTCATGGCCGTCAAACCGCCTTCGCGGCTTCGCGGTCGAGCTCCTGGCGGATCTGATCGACGATCTGGCGGGCGCGCGACCCGCGCACCCGGTCGATGTCGTCTTGATATTTCAGCAGGACGCCGAGCGTGTCGGAGACCATGTCCGGGTCGAGCGCGATTTCGTTGAGTTCCGTCAGGGCGGTCGCCCAGTCGAGCGTTTCGGCGACGCCCGGCTGCTTGAACAGATCCTCGTCCGCCCGCAGTGTCTGGACGAAGGCAACGACCTCCTGCGCCAGACGGGCGTCGGCGCCCGGCACCTTGCGGCGGATGATTTCCAGTTCACGCTCGGCGGTCGGATAGTCGACCCAATGGTAGAGGCAGCGGCGTTTCAGCGCGTCGTGGATCTCCCGGGTGCGGTTGGTGGTGATGATCACGATCGGCGGCTCCTCGGCCTTGATTGTGCCGAGTTCCGGGATGGTCACCTGATTGTCGGCGAGCACCTCCAGCAGGAAGGCCTCGAAAGCCTCGTCGGCGCGGTCGAGTTCGTCGATCAGGAACACCGGAGGGCCGTTCAGCGACGGCTGCAGCGCCTGCAGCACCGGGCGCTTGATCAGGAACTGTTCGCTGAAGACGCTTTTCGACAGGTCGTCGTGGCTGGCGTCGCCGGCGGCCTCCGAGACCCGGATCTCCACCATCTGCGCCGCATAGTTCCATTCGTAGACGGCGGTCGAGACGTCGAGACCCTCGTAGCACTGCAGGCGGATCAGGTCGCGGCCGAGCACCTGGGAGAGGACCTTGGCGATCTCCGTCTTGCCGACGCCCGCCTCGCCTTCCAGGAAGAGCGGACGTTTCATCCGCAGGGCCAGATGTAGAACGGTGGCAAGGGCGCGGTCGCCGACATAGCCTCCCTGTTCCAGAAGGGCCAATGTATCGTCGATGGTGTCTGGCAGCGCCTGCGAGGTCATCGGGTCTCCCTGCGTGTTGTCTTGCCGTGCCCGTCGGGATTGCATCGCTTGGCGGTTTCGAACCCCGGGCTTTGCACGATCATAATCAGCTTGGCCGTTGATTGTCAGGTGGCGCGCGCGGTGTCTTTCGACAAGGTTGCCGGCCTGCCGGCGCGCAACCGCCGAAAGCGGCCTTACCGTTTCGGTAGCACAAGCCCCGCGCCGTCGCGCATCACCGCGCGGGCGTGCCCGGTGAAGTCCGACCCGATGCCGTCATGCAGCACGAACCCCGGAAGCAGGCGCAAGGGCGCCCGGCTGGCGCGCAGCGCCCGCACCAGCACGCGGGTGGCGGGCGCGCCGGTGCGCGGGTAGAGCGGGATCACGTCGATCGCGCCGAAGCGCCCGCGCAAGGCGGTGAGGATCTGGTCGAGGCCGTCGGCCCGGAAGACAAGCGTCAGCGAGCCGCCGTCGCGCAGGATGTCGGTCGCCGTGCGCGCCCAGGGCTCCAGACCGCGCTCGTCCAGCACATGCGCACCGGCCCGCGCGAGCGCCGGCGACATGCGCACGTGTCCGTCGAGATAATAGGGCGGGTTCATGATGACATGGTCGGCGAGCGCCGGGACGAGGCCGGCCGCATGGCGCTCCTTGCCCCTGGCCGTGACATCGGCCTCCAGCACCGCGATCCGTTCGGCGAAGGCCCGGTTTTCGGCAAGGTCCAGCGCGTCGCGGGCGAGCGTGAGCGCCGTCCGGTCGCGGTCGACCAGGGTCACCCGGACCTGGGGCAGACGCGCGGCAAGGCAGAAGCCGGCCGCCCCCGCGCCGGAGCCGAGATCGACGACATGTCCCTGGACGTCCTCCGGGACGGCGGCCGCCAGATAGACCGCATCGAGGCCGGAGCGGTGCCCGCCGCCGCGCGCCGGCTGCAGCACAAGCACCCGCCCGCCCAGAAAGGCGTCGCGGGTCGGTGCGTGTGGCGGCGTCGCGGCTTTGTCCCGTGTCTCGGGCAGGTCGCCCATCACGATTGCTTTCGGCTCTTGTCGGGGGTCAGTTCGTGTTCCAGCCCGGCGTCGATCATCAGTCTGACCGCGCCCGGACGGTCGTCCTCGTCGACCATCACGCGGCGCGCGATGATCCCGAGCGACCCTTCCACCACGCTCATGTTGCCGTCCAGCACGATATGCGGGATCCCGGCATCCTTGAGCAGGGCCTCGACAAAGGAAATGAGCACCACGTCGTTGGTGCGAAGCAGGGGGACCATGGCGGGCCTTTCGGTCGTTCACTCCTGGAAGGGGACCTTAGCGGAAATGGACCGGGGCCGCGACGGCCAAGCGGCCGGTCGTCGTTCAGGGGAAGGATCTTTCAACACAGTGTTGCCGGAAAGATGGCTTGCCGGATGCCGGGGGCAGACCTATTGTCCCGGCAACGCGAAACAAGAAAGGTTTTCACCGTGGGCGCCGTCGTTCCCTTGCGCGAGAGCCGGTCGGAACCGGCAAGCATCCAGAACCTGGTCGACTTGACCGGCAGTGGCATGGAGGCTGTCAATCAGCTGATCCTGTCCAAGGCCGGGTCGAATGTCGACCTCATCCCGGAAATCGCGCGTCATCTCATATCCTCCGGCGGCAAGCGGTTGCGCCCGATGCTGACGCTGGCGATGGCCGATCTCTTCGGCTACGCGGGCGACGGCCACGTCGGTCTCGCCGCCAGTGTCGAGTTCATGCACACGGCGACGCTGCTGCACGACGATGTCGTCGACGAAAGCGACATGCGCCGCGGCAAGCTTGCGGCGCGCAAGCTCTGGGGCAATCAGGCCAGCGTTCTGGTCGGCGACTATCTGTTGGGCCAAGCCTTCAAGATGATGGTCGATGTCGGGTCGCTCGAAGCCTTGCGGATTCTGGCGAGCGCCTCCGCCGTCATCGCCGAGGGCGAGGTGATGCAGCTCGGGGCCGCCCAGGACATCGAGACCACCGAAGAGCGCTACATGCAGGTGATCGAGGCGAAGACGGCAGCGCTCTTCGCGGCCGCCGCCGAGGTCGGTCCCGTGCTGGCCGACGCCGGCGACGAGGCGCGGGCGGCTGCCCGCGACTACGGCATGGCGCTTGGCCTTGCGTTCCAGCTCGTCGACGACGCGCTCGACTATGGCGGCTCCGCCAGCGACCTCGGCAAGGACATCGGCGACGACCTGCGCGAAGGCAAGATCACGCTGCCGGTGATCCTGGCGATCCGCCGCGGCGAGGCCTCCGACCGGCCGTTCTGGACGCGCTGCCTTGAGGATCGCGACGTGCGCGAGGGGGATCTCGCCCACGCCATTTCGATCATGACGGCGACCGGGGCGCTTGCCGACACGGTGGCGCGCGCCCGCGCCTTCGGCGACGAGGCCCGTGCCGCGCTCGAGCGCCTGCCCGCCGGTCCGCACCGCGAGGCGCTGGGCGAGGCCGTCGATTTCTGCATCGCACGGCTCAGCTGAGCGACAATCTCGGCAAATCTTGATGCTGAATTTGCGAATTTTGCGCGAAACTTGATCGAACTTGCACAAAAACGCCGCCCCGTCGGGGCGGCGTTTCTCGTTTCGACGGCGGGGATTTCTCTCAGCCCATGCGCTCGGAGGCGTAGCTGCCCGGGCTTGCCGGGAAGACCACCGTCTTGTTGCCGTTCAGGAACACCCGGCGATGGATATGCGCGTGGATGGCGCGGGCCAGCACCTGGCTTTCCACGTCGCGGCCAAGCGACACGTAATCCTCGGCCGACTGGGCGTGGGTGACGCGCACCGTGTCCTGCTCGATGATCGGCCCCTCGTCGAGATCGCTGGTGACGTAATGCGACGTCGCGCCGATCAGTTTCACGCCGCGGGCGAAGGCCTGCTTGTAGGGGTTGGCGCCCTTGAAGCTCGGCAGGAACGAATGGTGGATGTTGATCACCCGTCCGGCCATCTCCTCGCACATGCGCGTCGACAGCACCTGCATGTAGCGGGCCAGCACGACGAGCTCGGCGCCGGTCTCCTCGACGATGGCCATCTGCCGCGCCTCGGCTTCCGCCTTGTTGGCCTTGGTGACCTTGATGTAGTGGAACGGAATGTCGTGGTTGACCACCAGCTTCTGGTAGTCGAGGTGGTTGGAGATCACGCCGACGATGTCGATCGGCAGGGCGCCGATGCGCCAGCGATAGAGCAGGTCGTTCAGGCAATGGCCGAAGCGCGACACCATGATCAGCACCTTCATCCGCGCCGTCTCGTCATGGAACGCATAGTCCATGCCAAGCGGCCTGGCGCGTTCGCCAAAGCCTTCCGACAATTGCTCCAGCGTCGTGCCGGTCTCGCTGTTGAAGCTGATCCGCATGAAGAAATTTCCGGTCTCGCGGTCATCGAACTGGGCGCTGTCGGTGATGTTGCAGCCGCTCTCGGCCAGATAGGTCGAGATGGTTGCGACGATGCCGCGGGTCGAACGACAAGTGACGGTCAGGGCGAATGCGCTCATCGGAATGTCCTGCTGGATGGAAATTCGGGCAGTGGCGGGTCACACGAGATGAATAGCCGGTGACGCACAGTCTTGCCAGCATCCCATTGTCGCGCATTGCGAAAAGCGGCGCGCGACGGCGGAATTGCGACGGGTCAGCCGGCGAAGGCACCAATTCGCTCGACCGGGGCGGCGGCCACCCACCAGCCGGGGTGGGCCGCATGCAGCGCCTGTTCCGCCGCCTGTGCCTCGGCAAGGGTCGCGAAGATGGCGAAACAGGTGGCGCCGGACCCGGACATGCGCGCAAGCCGCGCGCCGGCGCAGCCGCCAAGCGCCGCGAGCACCCCGTCCACCTCCGGCGCGACCCCGCGCGCAGGACGCTCGAGATCGTTGCGGGTGGCTTTCAGCCAGGCGCAGAGCGCGTCGAGGTCGCCGAACCCGTCTTCGGGAAGCGCGGGGAGGGCCGGATTGGTCTTCTTCGTCAGCGCCTTGAAGACCTCCGGCGTCGAAACGGCCGTGCCGGAATTGGCCATGACGACCGCATGGGCGGGAAACCGCTCCAGCGGGGTCAGGATCTCGCCGATGCCTTGCGCCCGGACCGGCTTCGACAGGAGGCACATGGGAACATCGGCGCCGAGATCGGCCGCCAGACCGGCCAGCGTCTCGTCGTCGAGGTCCGGCGCCCAGAGGTCGCGCAGCAGGCGCAGCGCCGCGGCCGCGTCGGCGGAGCCGCCGCCGATGCCCGAGGCAACCGGCAGGGTCTTCTTCAGCTCCAGCGCGACATCGGCCTCCCGGTCAAGATGGGCGGCCAGACGGCGGGCGGCGGCGGTGACCAGATTGTCGGCGGACGCATCGCCGGACGTGTCGCCGGAGGGCGCGAGATCGGCCGCGAACCGGCCCGAGAGCGTCAGGCCGGGCGCGGCCCCGCTCGGACACAGGCCGACCCGGTCGCCGATCGCGGGAAAGACCGCAAGGCTGTCGATCAGATGGTAGCCATCGGCGCGTTGACCGGTCACATGCAGCGCGTAGTTGAGTTTCGCCCGCGCCAGGCGCGCGTGAGCGGTCGGTCTCGCGGTCTCGGTCATGCGTCCAGCGTCAGCCGCCGTTGTCTTTCAGGTCCTGTCCGACGGTCGCGGCGGGAATCGCGCCGTCCTCGCGCAGGCCGTTCTCGATCTTGTCGAGGATCTTCGGCAGTTCTTCGGGTTCCGGATCCAGGTCGCGGGCGTGGTTCCACTGGAAGCGGGCTTCCAGCCGCCGGTCGACCTTCCAGTAGGCGTCGCCGAGGTGATCGTTGATGATCGGATCTTCGGGGCGCAGCGCCACGGCCTTTTCCAGCTCGACGACGGCTTCCTCGTAGCGACCGAGCTTGTAGTAGGCCCAGCCGAGACTGTCGACGATGTAGCCGTCGCGCGGGCGCAACTCCACCGCCTTGCGGATCATGTCGAGCGCTTCCGAAAGTTTCAGGCCGCGATCGACAAGGGAATAGCCAAGATAGTTCAGCACCAGCGGCTGATCGGGGGAAAGTGCCAGCGACTGGCGGAAATCGGCCTCTGCCGGTCCCCAGTCCTTCAGCCGTTCGCGGCAGATGCCGCGGTAGTAGAACAGCGCCCAGTGCTTGGGCTCCGGCTCGGAAATCGTGTCGATGCCCCGGGAATAGATCGCGTCGGCCTCGGCGAACATCTTGTGCGACCGCAGCACATTGCCGAGCGCGGTGACGGCGTCGAGATCGCTCGGATCCTCCTCGACGAGGGCCGAGAGGTGGGCGCGCGATTCGTCCAGTTTCTCGAGCGCATTGTAGTTCAGCCCGATCTGGATCTCTGCGTCGCGCTTCAGCGGCGAGGAGGCCTCGACACCATTGAGGATCGTGATCGAGCGTTCGTATTTCTGCTGCCGGTCGAAGAGGCCGGCCAGCGCGATGGCGGCAACGTCGGCGTCATTGTCGAGATGGAGCGAGAGCTGCAGGAACACGGCCGCGAGTTCCTCGCCGCCGTCTCGGCCAAGCGCCGCGCCGAGGCCATAGAGCACTTCCGCCGCCCCGGTGCGCGCATTCTCCGCGATCCGGCCGATGTCCTTGCCGCTTTCGATCAGCTTGCGGGTCTGAACGAGCACAGGATGGTCCGGCAGGATCATGTCGTATTGGTCGAGAACCTCGTAGGCCTTGTCCGTGTCTCCGGCCTTGGCGAGCGCGCGTGCATAGGCGTCGATCACCCTGAGTGCGCCGCGGTCGGCCTCATAGGCGGCCTTGAGGTTTTCAAGCGCGTCCTCGTTTCGGCCCGCGTGATCCTGGATGAGGGCGGAATGATAGGCGACGAAGACGGTGTACCAGTCCGGGCCTTCCAGGGCCGCGATCCGGGCGAGCGCTGCATCGGTCTCGCCGCGTTCCTCAAGCGCCCATGCGGCGACAAGACCGGAGGTGAGGACCGCGAGCGGCCCGCGACCGCCGTCTGCGAGCAGGGTTTCGCTCAGGTCCGGCTTTCCCGCCCGCAGTGCTTCCACGGCCAGCATCAGCTGCGCCATGAAGTGGTCGGGCTGCTCGTTCGACAGCCGTTCGGCCAGCACCAGCGCCTCGTCGAGATTGCCGTTGGCCAGCTTCAGCACGAAGGTCCGGTCGAGGAGATAGGGGTTGCCCGGGTCCTGCTCCAGCGCTTCTCCGAAGAAGGCGGCCGCATTTTCCAGATCGTTGTTCTGACCAGCGAGGCGCCCCGACAGATAGCTGCCGCTGAGCGTCATCGGCAGGCCGAATTCCGTGCCGCTTTGGCGAGATTCGGCCTTCGCGGCGACAGGCTGCGCTGCCACCACGGCAGCTGCGACGCTCAGTCCGGCAGCGAAAAACAGACGTCGGGCGGACGAAATCGGAGGGTAACGCTTCATGGTGTGAGACTTGCTTCCCCTGCTTGCGCACGCTTCGAGACGAGTCATGCGACCAGTAACCTAACCGAGGATGGCTTTATTGTGTCCATGCCGCAAGCAGTACCCGCAGCACGGCTGCCGCGGCGTCGGAGCACTGCGAGATATGGTGCGCCGAGCCGGAACGGCAACGAGATGGCGCCCGCCTGCGTGTCAAAAAACCTTTGTTTCGTGCACTGCATCATTTAAGTGGGGAGCGTCCGGTAGGGACGGGCGCCGCGTCCGACTGACGGTTCGCGGGCGTGCCGGCAAAAGAGGGAACTGCGCGCGATGACGACCAAATGGGTCTATGGTTTCGGCGACGGCAAGGCCGAAGGGGCCGCCGGAATGAAGAACCTTTTGGGGGGCAAGGGAGCGAATCTCGCGGAGATGAGCAATCTCGGCCTGCCGGTTCCTCCCGGTTTCACCATTACCACCGAGGTCTGTACCTATTTCGAGGCTCATGGCCACAGCTATCCCGAGGGCGCGCGCGACCAGGTCGACGCGGCGCTGGAGGAGATCGGGCGGATCACCGGAAAGCGCTTCGGCGACACCCGCAATCCGCTGCTGGTCTCGGTGCGCTCTGGCGCCAGGGTTTCCATGCCGGGCATGATGGACACGGTGCTCAATCTCGGGCTGAACGATGCGACCGTTCCGGCCCTGGCCGAGGCGTCGGGCGACCCGCGGTTCGCCTATGACAGCTACCGCCGCTTCATCCAGATGTATTCCGACGTGGTGATGGGGCTGGACCATCACGCCTTCGAGGAGATCCTCGAGGAGTTCAAGACCGCCAAGGCCTATGATCTCGACACGGACCTGACCGCCGAGGACTGGCAGATCGTCATCGCCCGCTTCAAGAAGCTGGTCGAGGACGAGCTGGAAAAGCCCTTCCCCCAGGATCCGCACGAGCAGCTCTGGGGCGCGATCAGCGCCGTGTTCCGCTCCTGGGAGAGCGCGCGGGCGATCACCTACCGGCGTCTGCACGACATCCCCAACACCTGGGGCACGGCGGTCAACGTCCAGGCGATGGTCTTCGGCAACATGGGCACGACGTCGGCGACGGGCGTGGCCTTCACCCGCAATCCCTCGACCGGCGAGAAGGCGCTCTACGGCGAGTTCCTGATCAACGCCCAGGGTGAGGACGTGGTGGCGGGCATCCGCACGCCGCAGGATCTCACCGAGGCCGCGCGCATCGCCGCCGCCTCCGATGCGCTGTCGCTGGAACGCGCCATGCCGGAAGCCTTCGCGCAGTTCACCGAGATCTGCGACCGGCTAGAGGCCCATTATCGCGACATGCAGGACCTGGAGTTCACCATCGAGCGCGGCCGGCTGTGGATGCTGCAGACCCGCTCGGGCAAGCGCACGGCGAAGGCCGCGCTGAAGATCGCCGTCGACATGGCCGACGAGGGCCTGATCACCACGGAAGAGGCGGTGATGCGCGTCGATCCGGCGGCGCTCGACCAGCTTCTGCATCCGATGATCGACCCTTCGGCCGAGCGCGACATCGTCGCGACCGGACTTCCCGCCTCTCCGGGCGCGGCGTCGGGCGACATCGTGTTTTCCTCCGACGAGGCGGAAGAGGCCAAGGGCGCCGGGCGCTCTGTCATCCTGGTGCGGGTTGAAACCAGCCCGGAAGACATCCACGGCATGCATGCGGCCGAAGGCATCCTGACCACGCGCGGTGGCATGACCAGCCACGCGGCGGTGGTTGCGCGCGGCATGGGCAAGCCTTGCGTCTCGGGCGCAGGCTCGCTCAGGATTGACTATCGCTCCGGCACGCTCACCGTTGCCGGCCGCAAGCTCTCCAAGGGCGACCGCATCACCATCGACGGCACCAGCGGCCAGGTGCTTGTGGGCGAGGTCGCGATGCTCCAGCCGGAAATGTCGGGCGAGTTCGCCCGGCTGATGGAATGGGCGGATGCGCACCGGCGCATGGAGGTGCGCACCAACGCGGAGACGCCTGCGGATGCGCGCGCCGCGCGCGGCTTCGGCGCGCAGGGCATCGGCCTGTGCCGCACCGAGCACATGTTCTTTGAAGGAGAGCGCATTCTCGCCGTGCGCGAGATGATCCTGGCGGAGACGGAAGCCGGACGGCGCAAGGCGCTCGACAAGCTGCTGCCGATGCAGCGCGGCGACTTCACCGAGCTCTTCGAGATCATGCAGGGGCTTCCGGTCACCATCCGCCTGCTCGATCCGCCGCTGCACGAGTTCCTGCCCCACAGCGATGAAGAGATCGCCGAAGTGGCCGAGGTGATGGGCGTCTCCGTCGAGCGGCTGCGCGAGCGGGCGCTGGATCTCGACGAGTTCAACCCGATGCTCGGGCATCGCGGCTGCCGGCTGCTGGTGAGCTTCCCGGAAATCGCCGAAATGCAGGCGCGGGCCATCTTCGAGGGCGCGGTTGCCGCCGGCGGGAAAACCGGATCGCCGGTGACGCCGGAAATCATGGTGCCGCTCGTCGGCATGCGCGCGGAGCTCGATCTGGTGCGCGCGCGCATCGATGCCATGGCCGAGGCGGTCGCGAGCGAGACGGGCGTGAAGATCGAGTATCAGGTCGGCACGATGATCGAACTGCCGCGCGCCGCGCTCCGGGCCGGCGAGATCGCGGAATCGGCGGAGTTCTTCTCCTTCGGCACCAACGATCTGACGCAGACGACCTTCGGCATCTCCCGCGACGACGCGGCTTCCTTCCTCGGCGACTACCAGCGGCTCGGGCTGATCGAACGCGATCCCTTCGTCACGCTCGATCAGGACGGCGTTGGCGAACTGGTCAGCATCGGGGCGGAGCGCGGCCGCGCGGTGCGCCCGGGCCTCAAGCTCGGCATCTGCGGCGAACACGGCGGCGATCCCGCCTCGATCGCCTTTTGCGAGCAACTCGGCCTCGATTACGTCTCCTGTTCGCCGTTCCGTGTGCCCATCGCCCGGCTTGCCGCCGCCCAGGCGGCGCTGAAAGCCTCGCGGAGGGAGGACGGCCCGGCCGAATGACCCGTGTGCCGGCAAGCCTGTCGCAGTTGCGCGGGGGCGGCAAGGCCGCCCTTGCGCGGGCGATCTCGGCGGTCGAGACGCAGGCCGACAGCGCCGAGCTGACCCGCTTCCTCGACGAGGCAACCCGCAACGGGCGGGCGCAGGTGCTTGGCCTGACCGGTCCGCCCGGCGTCGGCAAGTCGACGCTGACCAACGCGCTGATCCGCGCCTATCGGGGGCGGGGCGAGAGCGTCGGCGTCATCGCCGTCGATCCGTCCTCCCAAGTGACCGGCGGCGCGCTTCTGGGCGACCGCACGCGGCTCAGCACCGATCCTGCGGATACCGGCATTTTCGTGCGCTCCATGGCCGCGCGGGACCGGCTCGGCGGCTTGTCCGATCACGCGATTGCCGCCGTCGTGCTGATGCGCGCGGTGATGGACCGGGTGATCGTGGAATCGGTCGGCATCGGCCAGTCGGAATCCGACGTCGCCCATGCGGTCGACACGCTGGTGCTGTGCATCCAGCCCGGCTCCGGCGACAGCCTGCAGTTCATGAAGGCGGGGGTGATGGAACTGCCCGACCTCGTCGCCGTGACCAAGGCCGACATGGGCGCGCTGGCGCGGCGTGCGCAGGCCGATGTCGCCGGTGCGCTGTCCCTGGCGCGTCCGGTCGACAGCGACCGGCTTCCGGACGTCCTGACGGTGTCTGCGACCAGCGGCGAGGGGCTCGACGGCCTGGTCGCCGCCTGCGATGCCTTCGGCTTGCAGGCCGAGCGCAGCGGTCGGATGGCTGCCCGCCGGGCGGTGCAGGAGCGCCATTGGGTCGACGATGCCGTCCGCCGCCGGTTCGGGTCCGTCGGCCATGGCGCCTGCGATGTCGGGGCCGCGCTGGCTGAGGCCGGCGGCCCGTTTTCCGCGATTGCTTCGCTCGACCGGTCGATGCGCCAAAGGCTCGGACTTACCGAAACCCGCTGAACGTTTGCGAAAGCGCCGTGCGCAGCCATATGCCCGCCGGCGATCCCAGTCCGCGCAGCAGGGACTGCCGGCTGTCCCGGTAGACGCTGCTGCCGGGAACGTCGCGTCCGGGCTCGTTTGCGTCGAAGATCGAATAGACCAGCCCGAGTGCGGCGGCATTGACCACCCGGTGCGGATGACGGCTCCGGATTTCCTCGATCGCGCGCGTATAGGCGATGGGGCCGGTGGCGACGATGGTCGGAGTGAAGCCGACCCCGCAGCGCACCGGGTCATAGGTCTCCAGATTGTGCCAGACGCGTTCGATCACGGCCTTGAGAAAGGGGTGACGCGGCGCGCAGACGATGTGCCACTGCTGGAATTCCCGCTCAATGCCGTGGTCGGGCCAGTGCCCCCAGCCGTGGTAGCGAGAGCCGGGCGCATCGTCCCATGTCGACAGCAGGAAGGCATCGTCCGCCTCAAGGATTTCCGAAAGCGGACGGCGGGCGGTCGACTTGATGTCGAGATAGACGCCGCCGGATTCGTAAAGCCGCACATAACGGAAGATATCCGCCTTCGCCGCGCCGTAGTCGTCGTGGATGCGGTCGAAGAGCGCGAGGCGCTCCCGGCCGCAGGCTCTCAGGATGCAGTCCCGCACGTCGTCGTCATCGTAGAGACGATGCTCCCAGCCGGGATTGAGCGCCTTGAGATTTTCGATGTTGCGCTGAAGGGCCGGGGTGAGGGCGGACCGGCAGCGGATGGTCTGGTGAATGACGTTTGAAACGAGCACAGCGCGCAATCCGGCAATGAAATACCTGGGCCGGACGTTAGGGAATGCGCGGATTGCTGGCAACCGCCCCGACGCGTTTCTGGTGCGCCCGCGATCTAGGCGGAGAGCGAAATCGCGGTTGCCGGTTCCCGGTCGGCGGCAAGGCGCGCCTCGGTCGCGGGAACATGGTCCGGCGCGACCGGACGGGACAGGTAGAACCCCTGCAGCCGGTCGCAGTTGGTGCGCTGCAGGATCGCCGCCTGCTGGCGCGTCTCGATGCCTTCCGCGACCACCTTCATACCGAGCGCCTCGCCGAGATCGATGATCGTGGAGAGGATCGAATGGGCGTGGGGCGCGACCTCGAGATCGGCGATGAAGCTGCGGTCGATCTTCAGCGTGTCGAAGGGGAAGCGGCGCAGATAGCTCAGGCTCGAATAGCCGACGCCGAAATCGTCCAGCGCGACGCG
>MDTG01260219.1_pt1 | contig 75484 bp, 49 predicted proteins | sample 811421 | NCBI WGS metagenome assembly MDTG01 (sample SAMN05326645, study PRJNA326480) | marine metagenome | isolation source: seawater | place: Pacific Ocean: South East | collected 2011
TAATGTGGCTAATCGAGTTCCATGCGCCCGGTGTAAAGTTGTATGTTCCAATTACACCTGTTCCATTAGTACCTTCATTCACTGTAGCAACTCCACTTGCATCAAGGTAAGTTTCAATAGCCCAAACGCTACCTCCACCACCAAGGTAGTTATGTAAGATATTGTAATATCCTCCATTTCCTTGTGGAATTAAGAAGTCGATTGAGATACTCCACTTACCGCTTGTGTATGTGTCTAAGTTTGCAATTACATCAGAGTAACCTGAAGGTCCTGAATCGTGAATTTTCAATGAATTTGAACCTGAGCTTGCATAATCATTGCTAACTTCTGCATCTCCTGGAGCATTATCCCATCCTTCAATTAAGATCGATTGCTGAGCAACCGGTCCTAAAACGTAGTTGTCAAAGCTTTCACAAGAATCTCTTAATCCAAATTCAAATGAATCAGCCCAAAGGGAAGTATCACCTCTAGCACAAATTTCACGAACATAAATTTCATAGCATAAGTTTGGAGTTAAACCTCCTAAAATTACACTATCTCCACTTATCGTAGATGCTGTACCTGAACCTTGAGGGTCTCCACAATTAACAATTTCGATTTCATAGTCGCCTGCGCTAATGTTTCCATCCCAGGTAACAGTAACTGAATCAATACTGCTATTGTAGTAGGTAAAGTTCAACGGTCTTGGACAAGATGGAGGATCAAACTCATCTGCTCCGATATCTACTGTGGTAGAACCAAGCATTGGACGAGAGTCACCATCAATGTCTTCCGTAATTCCAAGTGTTGCATCAGCTTGTCCATCTACAAATGAACCTAAAATATGTAAATCTGTATTCGATACAAACTGTGGATTACCTTCTAATGAAGCCGTATTAAAGCTAGGCTGAACAGACTGATAACCTGCTAAAGTAGCATAACCTACTCCATCAATATTAATTAATACCGGACCATTTGAATTATACACATTATAATCCAGTTTAATAAATATAGTATCAGGCTCACTCGTCTCTAATGCTTCCGTATTCACTGAGCTTAATATGTTATTTCTAACATCATACTCACTTATAGGCGCGGAAGTACTTGCATTAATTTGCAATGCCGGAGTTACTGTTCCCTCAACATGTATTGAATTATGCCAAATATCTGCACGGTCAACATAATATAGATATAATCCATAATCCGACTCAGAGTAAATCATGTTATTTACAAACTGAGCTCTACGGGTAGATGCTGCATAGTTGCCTGTACCGGAACTTACGTAAACTCCATAGTCGCCCGCCCAGACATAGTTAGCATCAACTCTTGGATTGTATGAATTTATCATATAAATACCATCTGCATTAGTGTTTGCTCTACTCAACATATTGATTGAGTTACCAACTACTTCTAATGAATCTTGGTAATACGTATATATTCCATAATAATAAGCAGAATCAATCTCATTGTTTAAAATTTGATTATAAGTATTCAAATTTCCAGTTGAGCCATAGATTCGAATAGCATAATAACCTCCAATAATGTGGTTATTTTGAACAACATTATAATTCGCATCAACACCAGTTGAATTTGATGTTGTACTTGATGAAAAGCTAATATTATAAATCGCCGAAGAAGTCGAATTTACATCAACTCTTGTAACGCAATTTGAAAGGGTATCATATCGCGAACCATTCGAAAAGATTACTGCATCACCTGAAGTACTAGTTTGCTCAATAGTCATGTTCATTACCTTAACATGCTGTACATCGTCAAAAGTTAAAGATGCATATTGAGATCCTTGCGAAATGATAGTTTGAGATGAATCACCACCGTCAATTACTAAGTAATTTGAAGAACTCGCACCCGGTATATTACTGATGTATAAATCATCAGTATAAGTACCTGCTGCAACATTCACAGTGGTTGGTCCACAGATTCCATAATTACTCAAGTCTTGCGTAAGCGCATCAAAAGATGTATAGTTTGTTAAAGACGCAGCTTGAGAAGGATCTAAGGTATAAGTTCCTACAAAACCTGCTCTTAAGCCATTTAGCTCTAACATATCATCAGATGGCTTTTCATCTGCTGATCCGTTTGGCAAGCCAGTGTAGAATTTAACGTTATAAATCTGAGATGCTGAAATATTTAATGTCGGTAAGGTAACATTCTCTGTTGTTCCACTACCAATAAAACCAATGTATTTCATAGAGTCTACAACTCCATTTACATCCCAATAAATATTTACAGAATCAATATCCGTTGTTCCTCCATTGAAAACCTCAATAACAGGGTTAATCGCACCTGCACAAAGTCCTGCACTTGGTGAAACAACTCTCGATACTCCGGCATTTAAGTTAGGCACACTATCTAAAATGATATCGTCTAGCGACATATCACTTTCAAATCCACTTCCTCTAACTCCTACAAACTTCAATCGTACTGAGCTATTATTATATCCACTCAAGAAAGTAGAATAAGTAACCCAAGGATCACTACCGGCAGTTTGTTGCTGCCCACTAATTGTCGTCACCGGAGTTAAGGTACCACCTGATTCAACATAAACTTCTAAGTCACCCATCTGAGAACCGTACATGTGGTAAGCAAAACTCAACTCCACAGTAGTAAATCGATTATCAATAAACACTGGCGCAGAAGATAGTGTATCACTATCTCCTAAACTTCCACCGGAAGTCTCAAGATACATATACATTCCGCCTGATACACCAAAAGTAGTGTTGTCATAGAACGGTCCGGTATTCAGTGAATTTTCATTCGCTCCGGATGAATTTTCAGACTCCCATCTTGGAGCAGTACCACCGGCAGTGGTTGTCCATCCATTTGGGAATGGGTTATTTGTAATTCCAGCAGGGAAGCTTTCGAAATCTTCTTCAAATGGAATTCCAATTGCCGTATTAAAGGTAAATGGTCCCATCCAAATGGAAGTATCTCCGGGCCCACAAATTGATCTTACATAGTAATCGTAAGTTGTACTTGACGCTAAACCACCTAAAGTAAATGGATTCTGAGTTGTAATAACAGAATCTCCACTACCAATCGAATAGCCGGTTGTGCCAAATTCAATTTGCCATTCCGTTGCAGAACCATTTTCAGTCCAGTCTAAATCAGCAGTAGATAAAGTTGCATTAGAAGCACCTAAATCAGTTGGTGCAGGACAAGTTACACAAGTATTAATTTCTAATTGATCTATTGCAATGTCACCAGTGAAGGTCGAACCAATCGTATATTCAAGTTGCAAATAAATCTGCTGACCAACATAACTGTCTAAACGAACCCCTACATTAACATACGGATCAGTTTCGGCTTGCTGAATTTCTCCACTTGTTGAGAAAATTGTAGTAAACGGCCCTGTTGGAGATGTAGAAACATTAACGTTAAATGTTCCAATAGTAGCTCCATAAGCATGCAACCAGAATGACAGTTCAGCAGAATCTTGTGCTGTACTTAAATCAATCATTGGTGAAACAATACGTGCTGTTTGTCCATAATTACCCGATGTTTCTACATAAGCATAATTTGAACCACTGTGAGCACCGGAAGGACCGGTATTTAATGACCCTGTTCCTCCCGTTCTTGAATTCCAGTCACCTGCAGTAGCTCCTGTACCAATGTCTCCTGTCCAAGTACTTAAGTCATCGAACTCTTCCGCAAAAGCAGCAGAAGGGAAACCTGTAATACAATTCACCCCTCTTGGAGGAGCAATTGAAGTACTAAAGCTAAATGGTCCTACCCAAGCAGATGTATCTCCCGGTCCACAGATAGAACGAACATAGAATTCATAAGGTGTAGAAGAATTTAATCCACTTACCACAACTGGTTTAGTTGCAGTAAAAATGGTATCTCCATTACCTAAAGTATATCCTGCATTTCCAAAATCAACTTGCCACTGACTAGCTGATCCATTCTCTGTCCAATCAAGACTTGCAGAACTAGCTGTTACATTACTAGTATCCAAGTTAGATGGCGGAGGACAAGTTATACAAGTGTTAATTTCTAATTTGTCAATTGCAATGTCACTTGTTAATCCATTACCAATAATATATTCAAACTCTACATAAATTTGTTGACCAATATAGCTATCCAAACGAACCCCAACATTAATAAAGGGGTCAGTTTCAGCCTGCTGCAATTGACCACTTGTGGTAAACACAGTTGTAAACGGACCAGTTGGTGAGTTAGCTACATTAACATTCAATGTTCCAATGTCTGCACCATAAGCATGAATCCAAAATGACATTTCTGCGGAATCCCGAGCAGCGCTTAAATCAATCATCGGCGATATAATGCTTGCAGTTTGTCCATAATTACCCGATGTTTCTACATAAGCATAATTAGTTCCACTGTGAGCACCCGAAGGGCCTGTATTAACCGATCCTGTTCCACCTGAATTTGAATTCCAGTCTCCTATAGTTGCACCTGTACCAATATCTCCTGTCCAAGCGCTTAAGTCGTCAAACTCATCGTCAAACATAGGGAAGCTAACACCGGTAATACAGTTTACTCCTGTAGGACCTGCAATTGGCGTACTGAAAGAATAAGGTCCTGCCCAGATAGAGGTATCACCTCTTGAACAAGCTTCTCTTATATAGATTTCATAACAGCTACTTGAAGTCAAGCCTGTAATTAAAATACTATCAGAAGTTGTAGTATCTACTGAACCACTACCTTGTGGAGCTCCACAGGAAACAATTTCATATTCTACTACACTTCCTAAAGTATTAGGTGTAAAGTAGGCAATTGCTGAACTTCCTTTAATAGAGTCCACTACAAAGCTAGCAACAGGTGGACATGTTGGTGGATTGAATTCATCCGCTCCCATATCAACTGTAGAAGATCCCGGCATTGGTCGAGTATCTCCTTCAATATCGACTGTTACTCCTACCGTATTATCACCATTGTCATTTACAAATGCACCAATAATGCGCATATCCTGATTTGAAAGAAACTGAGGATCCCCTTCTATAGAACTAATATTTAAAGAGGTGTTAGCTGCTTGATAAGCAGGCAAATCTGCATAAGCAGTTCCATCCATATCAAATAAATTAGTACCATTAGCTGAATAATAATCGTTAAAGTCAAGTTTATCGAAAATCGTATCCGGCTCATTTGTTCTTAAGGCTTCTGAGTTTTCTGATTTAAAAATATTGTTTCTTAAATCATACTGGCTAATAGGCCCGGAAGATGTAGCGTACAATTGAACAGCAGGAGAAGTTCCTTCTACACTAATCGAATTATGGAACATATCTACTTGGTCAACATAGTAAAGATACAATCCTAAATCACCTGATGAGTAAATCATATTGTTGATAATCTCAGTTCTTCTACTAACAGGCACATAACTACCTGTTCCTGTACTTATATATGCACCAAAATCGTCTGCCCAAATATAGTTTCCAACTAGCTTAGGGTTATAGGTATTCAAACTGTATACTCCATCGGCATTAATATTTGCTCTACTCAACATATTTATGCTGTTATCAACAATTTCAATTGAATCCTGATAATATGCATAAATTCCATAGTAATATGCAGAATCAATTTCATTATTTAAAAACTGATTGTAAGTATTCAAATTCGTTGTTGAACCATAAATTCGAATGGCGTAATACCCTCCAATAATGCGGTTGTTTTGAACTACATTATAATTGGCATCAACACCGGTTGAATTTGAAGTTGTACTTGAAGAAAAGCTAATGTTGTAAAAAACAGAAGATGTAGAGTTAGCGTCAACTCTTGTTACACAACTTGATAAAGTATCATACTCTGAACCATTTGAAAAGATAACAGCATCTCCGGATGTTCCGCTTTGCTCCAAAGTCATGTTTTTAACATGTACGTTTGGCGAACCGTTAAAGGTTAAAGTTGCATACTGAGCACTTTGAGACAAGATTGTTTGAGAAGAATCTCCTCCATCAATTGTCAAGTGATTAGCAGCATTTAATCCCGGAACATTATCTAAATAGATTGCTTCGTTATAGGTTCCATTAGCTACATTAATTGTAGTAGGACCACAAACTCCAAAGGTATTTAAGGCATAGTTCATATCCGCTATGCTGTTAAAATTGGCCCCACCTGTTGGGTTAGCAGGGTTCACTGTATAAACACCATTTAATGCAGGCCCAACCATAACAGTTGTCGTATCATTATAATTAACAGTATCTGCAACCCCATTAGGATTAGAAGTGTAAACTTTCACTTCTGATAAACCCGATGGAAAGTTGTAACTACCTAATGTGACTTGTGCTGTGTTTGGATTACTACCATTAACGGTGTCCAATAAGCCAATATATTGAAATGTAGGTTGAGCAACTCCGTCAACCTCCCAATGAACATCAACTGAATCTATTTGATTTTGGCCAAAATTCCCAATAGTTGCTACAATATTTTGACTACCTGCACAAAACACATTTGGAGAATCTACTGAAAGTACCGCAGCATTCTCTCCTCCTTGAACTGGTGGAATGTAATACAATTCGACCCGTGCAAGAGCGGCAGCTGTTTCTTCACTAACAGCAGTAGCAGCTCCATTAAATAATGAACCTTGATAGATTAAACGGGTTAATGTAACAGGGTTTCCTAAAATACTACTATTAAACGGACCTGTAGGAGTAGCATAAGAATTATTCATTGTAGCACTATTCCCTCTTGCACCTAAAACACCTATTATATCTCCCTGATTAACAAATATATTAGTAGGAACAATATTTGTTCCAGAAACACCATTAATAAACGCTAGATTAGTAAAACCTGTAGCAGTACCAGGAAAAGCGGGTGGTGTAGTATTAAACTTTACCAACTGGATATACTGATCATCTGTCCCAACGTCTGTTGGCACTTTTAGACCTGATATAATAAAGTCAGTAGGTGCTGTAAACCAGTATCCACGAGTTTGTGTAGCTGAATATGTACTACCATATCCCGGTAGTGGCATCATAGTTTGCGAAAAGCCATTTATGACGAAGAACATCATAAAAAGCCACAATAAGTTAAACTTTCTCATAATTAATAATTTAATCGGTTAAACATAGTTTTAAGTGCCTAAATATACGAATTTGTTCGTTTTATTAACATAAATTTTATTGATATAAGTAAATTTTCCTTAAAAATTTAATATTACCTTAACAATAAGCTCAAAAGATAATGTAAAAAAAAGGGAGCATGCGTTACATGCCCCCTAACTGCTTAACTAATTAAAAAAGATTACTTAATTATCAATTTTTCAGTTTTGCTTTCTTCTCCACTTTGGATGTTAAGGAAATAAACTCCTTTTGCCAAATTTTCAAAGTCGTAGTCTTTAATAATAGACTCGTTTACATTCAATTCTTCACGGTAAATTTCTCTACCTTGAATGTCTTGCAGCTTCAGCTGGAATTTTTGGCTTCCTTCAACATTCATTTGTAACTTAAACAAACCATTAGATGGATTAGGATAAATTCCAAAATCTGCTTTGGATAATGGTGTTTTATTATCTAGACCAATAATAACATTATCTGTCATAGATACATCATCAATAGCCACATCTCCTTCATAAGTTCCTCCACTAATTACTCTAAAGCGAACTGAAGTGTAATCAATTGTCGAAGTAGCTAAATGGTTTAAGTTCACCTTACGAACTCTAAAAGTGTCAGCATTTGCAGTTTGTTGCTGACCAACTAATGAGTCAACAGTAACCCAAAAACCTGCTGAGTCAACATCTACATACATCACATCGATGTTTGAACCATACATGTGATACCAATATTCTAAAGTAAGCACAGTAGATGCAGATGACAAGTCGTAACAAGTAGAAGTTAAAGTTGCTACATCACCTACTAAACCGGAACTTGCTTCGGTATACATATAGATTCCCGTTGAAGTTCTAGTTGTATTGTCTGCATCAGGACCTGTACCTGTAGAGCCTGTCGCACCGGCATTAGACTGCCAAGCAAATCCATTTCCTTCATTAGTTTCAAACCAATTGTTAGCAAAGGTTGGCCCGGTACTTCCTGTTGGTACATTTTCAAAATCCATTGTATCCGGAATACTAGCACTATTATTTGCCAAGTTGTTAAAACGGAAACCAATAATAGAATCATTGCTATTGTCGGCATCAATACCATAGTTTGTCCAAGCATCAATACTACTCAGTTGTCCGGCAGCTGGAATTGCTCCCAAAGTTGAGAAAGTATGAACATAAGTTTCTAATGGATTAATTACCGGAAGAGGATCTGTAGTTATAGCACCATTATTAATGCTATAGCTAACAGTTGCTCCGGATGTTGGAGAAGTACCATAGTTTTTCACTTCTACTCTAACAGAATCTGAAGTAGCAGAATAACAACGATCTGTTGGACTAACAATAGCACTTACACCAATATCATCAGAAGGTGCATCCATAATAGTAATATCATCAAATGCAAAACCATCGTAAGAATTAACACTTCCGTCAGATTCAAAAACAATTCTCAACCTTACATTCGGTTCTCCTGCTAAGCTATCTAAAGCATGTGAAGCGGTTACCCAAGTTCCCGAAGATCCTGCCCAACCTTCTTGTGATGGTTGTAAAGTTCCCATGCCCCAGATTGGACTAACATTATACCAATTATTTGGATCAAGATAGTTTCCAATTTGGAACCATGTAACTCCTCCATCTTTTGATGCCTGAAGTGCAGCACCATCATAATTGCCTTCACTTGCATACCAAATATCCATATGAATCTCCGGTAAAACTAGATTCGTGAAATCATAACAAGGAGAAAGCACATAAGACTCTTCATTGTTATTATAATAGGTAGTTAAATTTGTCATCCAAGCTTTTGTGCCACTTGAAGCAGAATTGATTATCATGCCTTGAGGTGTACCATACTCCCAAGAAACAGAGCTTCCTCCCGTTGTCCATCCTCCTGCATTAGATTCAAAATCCTCAGTATGTGGATATGAACTAATAACCGGAATATTTACAACCTCTTCTTCAGTAGTATCGTTCAATGCATTATTATCAGCAGAAACAGCTGAAGTATAAGCAGCTAAATCATAGTACCCACTTGCAGAAAAGTTTGCAAGAGTTTGGAATGTATGATCATAAAAACCACCTGCATTTAGCGTTGCTGAAACAGTCTCCGTAACTGGAGTTCCACCGTTTAAGGTATAACTAACATCAAAGTTACTCACCGACTGAGTTCCCATATTAAGCACTCGAACTTTCACAGTATCGATGCCTAATCCACAAACTCCACCTTGTGGGGCTAAAATTTGAGAAACCCCAATGTCTGTTCCTTCTACAGTATCAATAGCTACATCATCCAGAGCTATATTTCCTGTTAGCAAGCCACCATTGTATCCTCTAAACTTAACAGTAAGCTGCTTTCCTGAAAAGCCAACTAAAAGTATAGAGTCTTTATACCATGGATCAGATTGTGCAGTTTGTTGTTGTCCAATGATTGTTTGAACAACGGTTTCCACTCCATTAGTGTCCACAATTACTTCCATTCTATCAATGGTTGACCCATAGAAGAAATACCAATAAGATAGCTTAACAGCCGGCTTATCAATATAAACCTGTGGAGTAACTAAGTCTGCAGTAGCCCCTGTTATTCCAAACATCGTCATATAAGTGTAAATACCTAATGGCGTTCCTTGAGTATGATCATTCAAAGGCCCTGTTCCAAAAGTACCATATTGTGTCATTCCACTATTCGTTCTCCACAATGGATCTGTAGTAGTAGAAGACGACCAACCTCTTGGCCAAGGATTTCCGGTAATATTCGGCCCGAAAGTATCAAAAGTTTCTAAGTAAGGCAAACCATAAGTCGTTCTAAACTTAATCGGTCCGTACCATCCACTTGTATCACCATTTCCACAAATTGAACGAACATAATACTCGTAATCTGTACCTTGAGTTAGTCCACTTAATGTATATGGGTTTGTAGTAACCACTTGTCGATTTCCTTGTGATAAATCAAAAGATGGAGCACCAAAAGCGATCTCCCATTCAGTGGCAGTACCGTTTTCTCTCCATGCCAAATCAACTGTTGTTAAAGTAGCATTAGTATTTCTAAGACTATCTGGAGTTGTACAAGTTCCACAAGCACTCACTTCAACTAAGTCAATCGCTAAATCGCCATATAAACTAGTCCCAATGGTGTAAGCAAACTCTATGTAAATTCTCTGTCCAACTAAAGAGTCTAATCGAATTCCTACATTATAGTAGGGCTCAGTAGCGCTAGACTGAATTTGACCAAACTCACCTCTCCAGCCGTTCAACTCAGTAAAAGGCCCATTTGGAGATGTAGAGTAGCTCACTTCTAACTCACCTAAAGTGGAGCCATAAGCATGAACCCAAAAGCTCAACTCTGCGGAATCAGTTACTTTAGTTAAATCAATCATTGGAGAAACCATAGCCGTTCTGACACCATAGCTTCCGCTTGTTTCAACATAAATATAATTACTTCCACTATGTGGTCCTGAAGGTCCTGTAGTTCCGGTTGGTGTTCCAAAGTTGTACACATTCCAGAAGCCGATATTGGTTCCATTATTAATGTTTCCGGTCCATCCATTTAATACAGGCTCGTCAAACTCTTCTGTAAAAATTGTAATCGCATTATTGGTAATACAATTTATGCCTCTTGTAGTGTCAAAAAGTGTTGAAAATGAATAAGGTCCTCTCCAAAAAGATGTATCACCACGACTACAAGCCTCTCTGATGTATACATCATAACATTTAGCTGCTGTTAATCCATTTGCAATAACACTATCTCCACTTGTTGTAAAGATTGCTCCTCCACCAATTGAGGCTCCACAATCAACTAACTGTACTTCAACAACATTCCCAACAACCAAAGGACTAAAATAAATAGTAGCCAAGTTTATTCCTACGTCAGCAATAAAAACACTATCCACCGGAGGACAAGTTGGTGGATCAAATTCATCAGCTCCAATATCCACACTTAGTCCATTAGGGCTAGGACGAAGATCTCCATCAATATCAACTGTAATCGGATTATTTATAGTTGGTACTGCTGCATCACCTGCATCATTTACTAAACTGCTAAAAGAATGCAAATCCGTAGGAGAATAAAATCCGGGATCGCCTTCAACAGAATTGGAGTTTAATGCAGAGTTTGCTGTTTGATAAGCCAATAAATCTGCATAGGTAGTTCCATCAATGTATAATAAACTCGAATAATTAGTTGAATTATACAAGTTATAATCCATTTTAATAAAGATACTATCCGGTTCATACATCATTAGCGCATAATATGCTTCTGAATTAAAGATATTGTTACGCATATCATACCCCCCTATTGGCACAGCAGTTCCACCTGTAATATACAATGCAGGTTCACTTGCGTCATTAGCGCTAAATGTATTGTAAAAAATATCTAAAGAATCTACATAACCCAAATAAACAGGATCGCTATTTACTGAAGTAATCATGTTATTTACAATAGCATTTCTTCTTTGGTGAGTAGCATAGGTGCTGTAGTTGTACCAATAAAACCCATAGTCTTCTGCATCAATATTATTTGCAGAAACTTCAATATTATTAGAATAGTAAATATAAAGACCATCTGCATATTGATTTGATCGATTTGTCATGTCAATATTGTTTCCAATAATATCAACTGAGTCTATATAGTAATTATACATTCCATAATAATAGACAGAATCCATCTCATTATTTAGAATTCTATTTCCACGAGTAAGTTGTGCTGAAGATCCATACATTCTAATACCATAGTAACCTCCTACAATTCTTGTATTTTGAACTGTATTATAGTGTGTATTGGCAACTGTGAAGTTAGCTGTAGGGCTTCCTGAAAACGAAATATTATATATTGCAGAGGAAGTAGAATTAACATCAACTCGAGAAACACAATTACTTACTTCATTATAATCAGCTTCATAAAATAGAATTGCATCACCGCTAGTGCCTGTATGTTCAACAGTAAGATTTCTAACCGTTACATAATCCACATTATCAAAAGTTAATGTAGCAAATGCATAGCTTCCATTTTGTGTAATTATGGTTTGAGAAGAATCTCCCCCATCAATAGTTAGTGTGTTTGTAGCACTTAAGCCAATAATATTTGACAAGTTAAGCGCTGCATTGTACACACCGGGTGCAATATTAACGGTAGTAGGTGAGCAAACTCCCGATAAGTTCAATGCAGTAACCATACTTTGGATAGATGTAAAATTTGTAGTTGAAGCAGCTTGTCCCGGATCAACTGTATAGGTGCCACCTAAAGCCGGCCCTCCAACTTGCATTTTTAATGTATCATTAAATTCTACAGTGTCTGTTTGATTATTCGGATTAGCTGCCCAAAATTTTAAATCGTAAGGAGGTGTTCCGGCAAACATGTGCTTACCTAAGTAAATACTATCTGAAGCTCCAGGCGCAATTGCGCCGTTAAAACTAAAAGGAGCTTGTAAAACGCCGTCAATTGACCAGTTAATGTCTGCTGAACCAATCACATTAAAGCCCCAGTTCTTAAGCTCTACGGTAATATCTGCGGAATCACCTAAACAATAAGAAGGGATATGTGCATTAATTATTCCTGCATCATTGTACTGATCATCAAAATGCTTGAATAAAATATCTTCATAATATCCCAACTCAGTACAACCATTGGAGCAAGCAGCGTAAAAATCAACACCGGCTAAGACCTTTTGACCAATTGTACTAAATGTTTGATAAGTAAAAGGATGAGATGCTACCCATACGCCATCATAAAAAAAGTCTTGCATATCCCTATCCAGGTCAATTACATAATGTACATCTACCCACTCATCGGCAACAAATGGAATTTGATAAGTTACACCACCTGCTTGATAGGTAGAGTTGGCTCTATCCGGCCCTAAGTAAACTTCATGAGCCCACTCTAAACCTGTATTGGTCGCATCAATCTCATGTTGAAAATTCCAATAGGTTCCGGCTTGACCGTTAAAACCATCATTAGAAGGCACTAATACTTTAAATGTAAAAAGATACCTACCCCTGGTAGAATCTCCCAAATCTAAAATGACATCTGAGAGGGCTACGTTAGCTCCAGTTGGCATACCATCCCATATTTTCATTGAACTTGATCCGCTAAAAGCAGAATCCGTTGACACCAGTGTGCTGGTGACTGCATTTCCCCAGCCATTCCACAACGGACTCTGTGGCTCGAGAATCGAATCGGTAACATGACTTTCAAAATCATCTTGAAATATCACCTGAGCATGTAATTTGTGCCCCAGTAATACAAAAAGTGATATGAAAGCCAGTAACAGTAAGTTAAACTTCTTCATAAACTTTATAATTTTTGGTTTAAATAGAGCCCTAATTTAACACTTTTTTTACATATAATTAATTTTTCTTAACATTTTCTTTTAAACAAAAAAAGCCGCTCGTTGCTACGAGCGGCTTTTTCAAAATTAATTGGTTAACAAAAAGTGAGTACTACGACTTCACAATTTTCTTGGTAATTACCCCTTGATCAGTTTCTATCTTGATGAAATAAACTCCTTTCGAACGATTTCCTAGATTGAACTTAGTCGTTTGTCTACTCAAATTCACATTGGTGTGTTGTTCAATTAACTTACCATCAATACCAATCAACTTTACAGTTCCCACAACATCTGCTTGAACGTTCAACTCAATAAACACATCGTCAGATGTTGGGTTAGGATAAATATTAAAGGCTTCATTTAAGTATTCTTCATCAATGGAAACTGCACAGGCATCCACCGCCTTAATGGTTAAAGTATCTCTACCATTTGGCAAATACTCAGTATTCCAGCAACCTGAATCAGATTTAACTCTAAGCACTACCTTATAAATAGAACCATTCTCTAAATCATCGCCACTAACAATTACTTGTTGCGAAGAATCCTTTGTTTGGCTACCATCAGGAAGAATGAATGTCCAATCGTAGTCGAAAGTTCTACCAATAGCACCTCCGGCATTTAAGACTAATACACTATCAATACACACTTCCTTATAAGACGTATCAATAAAATACTTGTTTAAAGGCATGTTAACAGTAGCTGTTAATTTAGTACGCTCTAATTTCTCAGTAGCGTCTATTTGATTAAAGCCACCATCAGACCAACAAGTGATATTTGTTCTGTGCTCAATATCATTTGTAGTAGCCACAAACAAATCCAATGGATGTCTTAATTTATAAGTAGTATCAAAGCGAACGGTATCTCCATACTTAATAATGGTATCAATTTCCAATACTGCTTCCTCTCTGATTCTTTTGCTTACAGTATCTTTAGGATAATAATATTTAAAATATTGATTCCCATCAGTACTGTCATAAGGTGCGCCTTTTGCCAAGTAATTAACTCTAGCATCCCCTCGCTTTTGGTAAATGTAAACCGAATCAATGTTGTTAACTGCACCTATTCCATAGTAAGGCAACTGTACTTTCACTTCATGAGCTTTATCAAGTCCACAGTCTGCGGAGTTTATGGCTGTTCCTGAGAAAGGTCGGATTACCTCAATCTTAACCGGATTGGTCACTTCTTGTCCACAAACTTGTACTCTAATATCAGAGGTTGTATCCAATAAGGCGGCGTAAATAGAATCATTGTTCGGGAAAGAAAAGCCATTTGTCCAACTACTGTTGACATTTCCATCCTTATCGTGCATTCTTTCTTGCCATCTAATCTTACCGAAGAAGTTTTCTACCTCCATTAATAATGGTTCATTGTAACAAACCGTTTCATCAGGATCTACCGTTGCAATTTGCCCTGCCTCTCTTCTATGAACAACTGTTTCCATTGTTGTGTCATTAATGGTAATTACATCTCCATTTAGTTTAATTCTAATTAAGAAGTCGAAGCTTGCATCCAACTCAGACATATCAAATGTAGAATCCATTTTAATGTTACAGGTCGAATCTCTTGGCAGAGCACCAACTGTTTGATTTTGCTTATTGACAAACCAATTTTGAGTCACCCACTGACTAAGTGTATCCCATGGTTGTCCATCTTTCCAAATAAGCACTTCCAACCAAGCTGAGTCCTGAGTGAAATCAATATCTAATGCTCCATTATTTCTGATGGTAGCATAAACAGATTGCGTATCCGTATAGCAACTATAAATAAAATCAGTTGGTCTGGCTAGCCCGGCTGGTGTAGCATCTAAAGAAGGCAGGTCAAACAAGAAAATATCGTCTAATCCAATTATAGATGCAAAACCATCTCCTCTTATACCTGTAAATCTAAACTTCACATAATCTCCGGCATATTGCGTTAAATCAACTTGACGAATCTCCCAAGGTGCTGATTGGCGTCCTTGCTGCACCCCTTTAATACTATCTACATCATCCCATCCATAGTCATCATTAACCGAAACAAAAAGCTGTCCCATATGTCGACCATACATGTGGTACCAAAACTCTAATTCAGGTGCTTGTGCTTCTGACAAGTCCATACATTGACTTGTTAGAGTTACAAAGTCACCTAGGGCAGGTTGCATTCCTGCATCTCTTGGCATTGCAAAGTACTTGCCTTGGGCAGTCTGGAAAGTATGGTCAATAGCCGGCCCCGTTTGTCCTTGATCAACCGGGCGCGTACCACTAGTTATCACACCTTCTACATCTCCATTAGGTGCAATATCCATAGCTGCACCAGGTTCAAAAGGCGTATCAAAATCGACTACATAAGGAATTTCTACAGGAATTGGATGTAATATTTCATGCCAATCAATATGCTGATCGGTAGTATCTAAATCCCCCGGTAAAATCACTCGAACATCAAAGAAGTATCTTACTCTATGGCTCAAGTTAATTGAATCAGGCATAGTAATATTCATCTTCATTGCCGGTTGCAGTGCAGGACTTGTTGTGTACACCTTAAAGGTATCTTGGTAATAAGACGAACCTCTAGGGAAAGCTACTTCCTGCGTATCGATAGCAACAATAAAAGTTAATGAGTCTATATCATCTACACCAACATTTTGTACTCTAATCGTTAATGGCTCTAAGGTGTCGTAATAACATCTTCCATCCGGAGGACTTACGATACGCTCTGCTCTTACTTGCTGTGGTGGTGGAGGCACCAAACAAAAATCGTCGATTGCCACATAGTCACCATGTTGACGAGAGGTTAACTTAAAAGTAGTATAAGAGCCAATATAATCGGCCAAAACATAAGTAACTTTCGTCCAACCCGGAACTGACTTTCCCCATAGAGTATCAATGATTGCGTAACCTCCACCAGCATCACCTTCAATCAATACAAAGTGACGATCACTTGGAGCTTGATACCAAAATTCTAGGTTGGCTGCTCTTGTTTGAGTTAGGTCATAACAAGGTGATTCAATATACGAACTCATTCCAGGCATACCCCCTTCTACAAGCATAAATAAATCATTCTCTCCACTTGTATGACCTCTAGTAGGTCCGCCAACACCACCGGGTAATTGCATGGAGGCTTTCCATAAGTACATTTCTTGTGCATCTTTTTGAGCTCTCCAGAAGTTTGGCATAATACCATAACCTGCTCCAGGCTGCTCACCTAAGTATTTATTACCATTATCTCCGTATAGCAAGCCGCTAAAATCTTCACAGCTTGGGAATGGACGAGAGTTGTTAACTACTTCAGTAACTAAAGTATCGTTTTTAGCAAATTGATCTCCTTGAATCTCGCTCCAAACTTTTATACTATAAATACCGGGTTGTGTCATATCCAAACGATCGTTGAACTCGAATGTATAAGTCGCATAAGGTACAATTTGAGCAATGGTTGATGTTCTTTCTATAGGAAAAGTAGTTGAAGGAACACCTTGATACGGATAAGGCGTAAAAGTTACCTGATATGCCATCTCTACATTAAAGATATCTGTTGTACCGGTATTCTGAACAAACACTCTAACTCTTTCTTGGTTGTTCATCTCACAGCCGGAATTTGGTCTTCTTAGCTGCTTCACAGCTAAGTCAGTTTGCATTCTATCAAGAAGCATTATATCGTCAATTCCGATATCACCACCACCTATAGGTCCTATATAATCTGCTCTAAAGCGAATTAATCCATTTGAAACATTAGCAAATTGATCTAACTTAATTTGCTTTTCTCTCCAAGGCTCTTGAGGGCTTTGTTGCTGTGCTCCACGAATTACAGAAACACCATTCACCCATTGTTGTCCGTTGTATACGTCAACAAATAAGTCGCCGGTAAAATCACCAAACATGTGGTACCAGAAACTTAACAGTATTCTATTATTTTGAGATTGAGTAAAGTCTATACTATCACAAGTTGGTGTAGTTAAGTTTGCATCCGGTCTATTTCCATCAAATGTAAAATCAGATTTCAAAATCATGTATAACCCATTCCCATTTCCTAAATCGCTTGCAAAAGTGTGATCACCTGAAGGGCCGTTTGGTGGTATTCCACGCATACCGTCACCGGCAACAAGTGGTGCTTGCCCTTGCCAAACTCTCCATGAGTGTTGGTTGGCATTATCAGGATTTCTACTCCAACCTCTTAAATCATTTGATGCAAATCCTGCTCCCATACCAAAATCTTCAAAATCTTGGAAGTAATAAGGTAAACCTACAGATTGATTGGTAACTGTCTTTTTTAAGTAATTATTGTAAGTTGCAGTATCGTCAGTTAAGTGAGCACGAACAATAATTTCTTGATCTCCTGTTCCCGATAAATCTACTGTATTACTAAATGTGTGAATGATAAAGCCTCCTGAAGGAATTGATTGACTAATGGTATCTTCAGTCAATTGTCCTCCATTGTTTGTGTAAGACAATACGAGCGAATCTACAGGAACGGCAGCAGAACCAATGTTATCCACTCTTACCGTAACATTTGCAGCATTCGTTAAATTACATCCATCTCCATTAGGCGCAGTAATTTCAGTGACAGCAACATCAGCACCTTTAATTTCATAAAGTGCAATATCATCAATAGCCATGTTTCCTCTCGCTCCTTTTTCTCTACCAACAAACCTGATTTGAGAAAAATCTCCGGCATAAGCTGAAATGTCTACGTTGGCATAAGTCCAGTCATCAGTAGCTGATAAATGTGTTTGCCCTGAAACAGACCAGACACTATCCCATACTCCACTAGCATTATCATACACCTCTAAATCCATTCTACCCATTTGACTACCGTATCTATGATACCAAAAGCCTACAGCTACATTAGTATGATTACTTAAATCTAAACAAGGTGAATTTAAGCGAGCTAAAGAAGTAGTTACTTCAACATTATTTATCATCTCTGTAACAGTAGTGTCATAAGGAGAAGGCGTTGGATCAGTATATAAAAAGTAACCTCTTCCGGTTGTATGGTCGCCTGCCGGACCGGTTGCACCCGTTGGAGTTACTCTATCATACTGACCACAAAGTGAACTTTGCAACTGCCAAGCATAAGCGGTGTAATCGGTAAACCAGCCATTTGGCAACACTTGTCCCATAAAATCACTACAAGAGGCATCTCTTGCCGTTTCAAAATCTTCAAAATAGAAAGGACTTTGTGTATTATTTTTAACTCTATACTGAAAAACAGTATCATTTAAAACATTTCGATCACCTGCTATTTCAACCCAAGTTTTTATGTTGTACTGCATACCTTGAATAGAAAGATCTGCCGGCTGACTAAAAGTAAATGTCGCTGTATTTTCAGACGCTAATTGAACATCAAATGTATCTTTTACTGTAGGAAAAGTATCTACCTTATAATACATATACATTGTGTTTGGCTGAATGTCCAAAGAACCGTCATTTTTCACTTCAACAGTAATGTATGACTGATCATTTACATCGCAACCATATACTGGAGCAATTGGACCGAGCAAATTAGCATCAACAGGAATTGGTTCAATAATACGAATATCATCAATTGCTTGATCACCTGTACAACAAGCAGTACTAGTACCTCTAAAGCGAACTTTAATTCTTCTGCCTGCATAAGCATTAATATTCACCTCATGATAAGTCCAGTCATCAGCCTCATTAGATTGCGGCTGTGCTGTAATCACATCAACATTTACCCAGTTCTTTCCATCGTACACATCTACATAAGTAGGCTGCATGGTTGAACCATATCGATGATACCAGAATGACATTCTTGCACCTGTATTTTGAGATAAATCTAGACAAGGTGACTCCATAACAGCATTTTGGCCTGTACCACTAGACTCTAAATAAGCGTACATTCCACTTCCAGTAGTATGGTCTTCACTTGGTCCGGTAGAGGTAGATGTAGTTGTACCTGAGTTAGCACGCCAACCAAAACTACCAGTACCTGTTGACACCGGATTTGCCGACCACCCATTTTGACCGTTAATGGATCCCGGAGTAAAGCTTTCAAAGTCTTCAGAATAAGGCAAAGTACCAGCTGCTACATTTGAGCTATTAGAAACCAGTTGATTAAACAAGGTGTCATTTGGAGTAAATCCATCATTTCCGTCAAGTGATCTTACCCAAACGGTAAGGTTGTATGTTCTAATTCCGGATAAGTTTGCCTTAATAGCATGAGAATAATTAATTAAAGTATTTGGCAAAATAGTAGTTGTAACCGTATCTCTTCTTATCCCTCCATTATCAATTCGATAAGCTACCTCGAAAGTATCCACAGGGTTAGCACCTTTGTTTTCTATTTCGAGAATAATGTTTTCATTAGTTCCGTATCCACACAAAGGAGCAGAGCCGGTAGAAGGATACACCATTTCATTAACTGCTAAATCAATCGGCTGAGGCTCTCTAATCGTTACTAAGTCCACACCAACACCTTCTAAGGTGGAAGAACCATCAGATTGAAGTGCGAAGCGTAGTTTCACTTGTGGCTCGCCGCCCAATCCAACTAAAACGTTTTCAACACTCAACCACGATTGAGAGCGACCTTCCCAAACCTGAGTAGTTGTATTACTATACCAGTTTAAAGGATTTGGTCCACCTGCAGGAAGTTTCGTCCAAGTAGCACCATTATTCAATGAATATTCAACCCAAAGAACATCAAATCGATTTTCAGTATCATAGTTTAATAAAAGCCCTAAAATCGGATCACCAATTGTTGCACCGAAGTCAAAACAAGGAGAAGTTAGGTAAGAGTTCTCAAGATTATTATAATCTCCATCTAAATCAGTCACCCAAGCTTTGTTACCTGAGCCGGCTGTGCTAATAATTGCATTATTTGGAGTTCCCCATTCCCAAGAAGCGTTTGAGCCGGTCACCGTCCAGCCGCCATCAGAACTTTCGAAGTCCTCGGTGTATGTTAAAGAATATGAAGTTTCATGTTCAACTGTTGTGGTTAGTGTATCATTCGAAAAATCACCATCAGTAGCTATTTGCGTATATGCCACTATTTGGTATGTTTTAACAGTACTAAGGTTTGCAGTTGTATTAAACACATAATTTATAGACCCACTTGCAGGCACTGTTGCGCTTACATTTTCTGTAACCACAGTTCCTCCGTCTACTACATAAGAAACACTAAAGTTTGATGCAGGATTGGACCCGGTATTTTGAATTTCAACTTCAATGCTGTCAGTTCCTGCAAATCCACATCCGTCAGATGGCCTAACAAGGTCAGCCACTTGCAAATCAATAGGAAAAAGAGAATATATTTCTACATTATCTAAAGCTACATAATACCCCCAATTATCATCATCTGAATATATAAATCTTACTTGAGAAGCTGTACTGTTATATGCGGAAATATCAATTACAGCATGAGGAATAACATTACACTGAGAATGCATATAATTTCCACAGTCATCACTCCCAAGTGAAAGTACTCTATTCCAGTTTGACCCATCGTAAACCTCTACATAAAAGCTATCATTAATTGTATTCAACTGTCTAAAGTTGTAATCAAACTCTAAATAGGTTTGTGTAGAAGTTGAGTTATCGAAAGTTGGTGTTAATAACTCAACGGTATTATTATTAGAAGAAGAGCCATAGCTATCATCATCAAAGTAAGCCATGTTTGTACCATCCAAGTTTTGATTTCCTGCATGCAAGTTAGCACCATCAATACCAAAACTCCACACCTGAGTCCCTGAAACGGCATTATTCGACCAGCCGGCAGGTAATGCCGCAGCATTAAAGTCTTCGTTAACATGATAATTTTGAGCAATTGCTTGCAAACCGCAAGCGATAAAAATTACGAAAGGCAGTATGTGTTTTCTCATAATTATGGGATATTAATTCCTTGTAAAATTTGAATTCGGAAAGTTAATAAAAATTAAACATTCCTCGAACATCTATTTTGACGTAGATGTTCAAAAAATGGTTGCAATTTGTAAGTGAATAATTTCAAATGTCAAATGTGAAGTTTGGAGGGTGGAGGATCAAATGCAAATTACGCACTACCATATATAGCGATGACCGTTTAACCTGACTTATTGCACATATCATATATACCTATTTTTTGAACAAAAAAAGCAACCCTAGAGTTGCTTTTTATACCTTATTATATAGTAAAATTAATGTTTGCCAATTTCGGTTAGGTAACGCTCGGCATCTAGTGCTGCCATACAGCCTGTTCCGGCAGCAGTTACTGCTTGTCGATAAACCTTATCAGCAGCATCACCACTGGCAAATACACCGGGGATTTTAGTTTTGGAAGTACCTGCTTGTACTTTTAAATAGCCTACCTCATCCATGTCTAACCAACCTTTAAAAATATCGGTGTTTGGCTTATGCCCTATTGCCACAAAAAATCCGGTTATATCTAGCGTTTGCTCTTCTCCACTTTGGTTGTTAAAAACCCTTACTCCTTCAACAGCCTTATCTCCCAAAACTTCTTTTGCTTCGGTATTGTACATCACTTCAATATTTGGAGCTTCCAAAACTCTTTGCTGCATAATGTTTGAAGCACGAAACTCATCACGACGCACCAACATAAATACTTTATTGCAAAGCTTTGACAAGTATGTTGCTTCTTCAGCTGCTGTATCTCCTGCACCTACAATTGCCACATCCTGTCCTTTGTAAAAGAAACCATCACAAACTGCACATGCACTCACTCCAAAACCATTTAAGCGTTGCTCAGATTCAAGTCCCAGCCATTTTGCCGAAGCTCCGGTAGAAATAATAACCGAGTCAGCTGTAATTTCTTTTTTATCATCTACCCAAACTTTGTGAACAGGTCCTGTAAAATCTACTTTAGTTACCATTCCAAAACGAACATCTGTCCCAAAGCGCTCAGCTTGCTTTTGAAAGTCAATCATCATCTCCGGTCCATTGATGCCATCAGGATAACCGGGGTAGTTTTCTACATCATTCGTAATGGTTAATTGTCCTCCCGGCTGTAATCCTTGGTACATCACCGGACTCATATCTGCTCTAGCAGCATAAATTGCCGCAGTATAACCTGCCGGCCCTGAACCAATAATTAAACATTTTACATGCTCTACTTCTTCTGTATGATTGCTTTTATTTTCGTCTGCCATTTTCAATATTTTTTTGACAAAAGTATTAATAAATGAGTGGAGTTTTTGTAACAAATGTTTCTAAAGAAGATTGAAGAAAGTAGCAAGAAAAAAGATGTGTGTACTTCCCTAAAATAGCGTTGACTTTGACAAAGCACTCATAATATATTAGCACAATACATTCAATTTAACCGATGTTCAAGAAAAACAAATAAAAGAACGCGGTGCTGCTCGATATTTAAACGACATTGGATAAATTTGCAAATGCTTTTCGGGATGTAGTTTACCCCGAAGACTTTCGGGACGGTTAAATACAGCTATCCCAAATCATACTCGGGATGTAGCTTAGTTCACGCAGAGCGTGACAGGCCTGTTACGCCAAAGGCGTAATTAAAGTGCGCTGCCTTCCTCGCAATTCTTCTTTTAATAATGTATTCCACTTATATTATTTTTAGTGATTCCAAGAAAAAATATTATGTCGGACATAGTTCTGACATGAATGAACGTTTAAAAAGACACAACTCTTATTTGGTTCAAAGTACAAAGTATGGTGTTCCTTGGAAATTAATCCACAAAGAAATCTTTGACTCAAGAGAAAAAGCAGTGCGTAAAGAAAAACAAATAAAAAAACGCGGTGCTGCTCGATATTTAAACGACATTGGATAAATTTGCAAATGCTTTTCGGGATGTAGCTTATCCCGAAAGCTTTCGGGACGGCTAAATGCAGCTATCCCAAATCATGCTCGGGATGTAGCTTAGTCCGGTTAAAGTGCGCGTCTGGGGGGCGCGAGATCGGTGGTTCGAATCCACTCATCCCGACCAAACTCAAAACCTGCTATGCCAATAGCAGGTTTTTTACTTTTCATGAACGTCAAGCTTGCTTGAAAGTGAAATGAAAAGTAAAAACAAAACGCGTTTAGCGTTTGAGGTTTTGAGTTTGAGGACACCCCAAAAAGGATGGCCGCAGGCAATCCACTCATCTCGACTTAATTTAAAGCCAATCATTTGTTTTAAAATGATTGGCTTTTTGTTTTCTTAAAAATGCACACAAAATGCACACTTAGGGTTTAAATAACTAAAAAGGTAGCTATAAAAGCCCCCAAAAAATAGTTATAGATAATCTAAGTTAAAATTTTAATTTATTGTTAGCTTATGAAATTTATTTGACTCGACTCCAAGAAATCCATCGGGCACCCAACCAGTTCCTACATAAGCAGTGTTATTAATAACAAATCCCACGCCACCTGCAATTCCACTCTCCGAATAGTCGTTTGTAGCCCTATTCCAACTATCTTGGTGTTTATCATAAACCCACACCTCATTATCAGCAGCGATAGAACCAGCACCTCCGACTAAGACACCATATCCGTCTAGTTCAAAGCCTACAGCTTGATTCCTTGGGTTACCAGGAAAGGTATCTTGTTTTGTCCAATTGTCATTTGTTGCATTATACTTCCAACAATCACCAAGACTACCTAAACCTCCATCATCATAACCTGTTGCTACATAACCTTCACTACCAATTGAAAAAGAGGCAGCAAATTTTCTAGTTTCTCCTGGGAAATTCCCCAATTCTGTCCATAAATCTTGAGCAGGATCGTATTCAAAAAACTCATATGAAGTTGTCAAGACATAAGCTTTGTTATTAGCAACAAAAACGGTAGCATTTTCTGTACCCCACTTCGGAAAAGTGGAGTTCATAGCAGTCCATGTATCAGAAGTTTCATCATACTTATATAAGTCCCGTAATTCTTCAAAACTGCCAACTCCTGAAGGACCTTTTCCCAAACCTAAGCCTACATAAGCAGAGTTGCCAATTGCAAAAGCTATAGCTCCTCTCCTAGCTCCTCCGGGAAAACTATCTAATTGTGTCCAAGAATTAGTTGAGGGATCATATGAATACATATCTGCGAAAAAGTCAGGATAATCTTCTCCAAGGCCAACATATCCTTTACCATTTAAAGAAAAAGCAACTGCAGCACTCCTACCCGGTCCCGGAAGATTTGGAATTGACTGCCAATTTGAACTTACGGTAGCACCTCCAGTACCACCTCCTCCAATTCCTGTTGTATCTCCAAAACCTCCTCCAATATCAGTTCCACCTGCATAATCTTCTGTTTGAAACTTTTCCATATCCTCATTTGGCGTTAAAGGATCTTCTTTTTTACAGCCATAAAAAATAATCGAAAAAATAAACAAAACCGACAACACGGCTAATAATGAGATCTTTGTATTCATATTTTTAAATTGATAGTTCTATTAAAATAGTATTGGACAGTAAATTTTGCATTTCAAATTTACTTTTTTCTAACGACTTCCCAATTTTACGCGATTAAATACACCTCGTTTTATGTAAGTTTCATCACCTTGACTATTGTAAACTGTAGCTTCAAAAGTGCCAAAAACATGATTTAAAACGGTATCTATTCGACTAACATTCACTATAACATTGGGCACCTTCTTTCCATAAGTTGATCGATCCCAGTTATTTCCATAAATAAGGTGTTCCAGTTTCACTCCATTTGAATCATTCGCTAAATACAACTGTTCCCTTAGAGAGGGAAGAAATATTTTTACTTCCCTATTGTTATTTTTCGCCCAAAAAACCCACCTTCCATGAACGCTATCAACCTGAGCTTGATAAGCCTCAAACTCCTCAAATCCAATAGTAGCAGCAAACAGACGATTTTTTTTCGCTTCGTATTCTTGATTTACAAAGTCGTTTATTTGCAATTCTTCCGGCTCTTCTTCACAAGAGGAAAAAGCAACTATTAACAGTACAAATAAAAGGCAATAAATTCCTCTTCTCATCTTAAAAGTTCATGTTCTTATGACGTTAATTTATAATATATCGTTGCCTAGCCAGCCCAACCTTCGCGGTCTAAGCTGCGGTACTGAATGGCTTCTGCTAAGTGGTCGGTTTTAATTTCTACTGAAGCATCTAAATCTGCAATGGTTCTTGATACTTTTAAGATTCTATCATAAGCTCTTGCTGATAAACCCAATTTTTCCATGGCGTTTTTGAGCAATTGCTGACCGGCTTCGTCAATGCGACAGATCTCCCGCAGCTGTTTAGAACCCATCATCGCATTTGAGTGCATGCCTTCATTTTCTTTGTATCTTTCCTCTTGTATTTCTCTAGCTTTCACTACACGCTCGCGAATGTTTGAACTTTTTTCTGCTAATCGTTTCTCGGAAAGCTTTTCAAAATCAACAGGAGTTACTTCTACATGCAAGTCAATTCTATCTAAAAGCGGACCGGAAATTTTATTCAAGTACTTATGCACCATACCCGGAGCACACATGCATTCCTTTTCAGGATGATTATAATAACCACAGGGACATGGATTCATTGAAGCTACTAACATAAAAGAAGCCGGATAATCGACGGTAAATTTTGCTCTGGAAATGGTCACTTTTCGCTCTTCCATTGGCTGCCGCATAACCTCCAAAACAGTTCGTTTAAACTCCGGGAGTTCATCTAAAAACAACACGCCATTGTGTGCTAATGAGATTTCTCCGGGCTGCGGAAAACCTCCCCCTCCTACTAGTGCCACATCGCTAATTGTATGGTGTGGTGAACGAAAAGGTCGCATTGTTATTAAAGAGGCATCAGACTCCATTCTACCCGCTACAGAGTGAATTTTTGTAGTTTCTAAGGCTTCATGCAGATTTAAAGGGGGCAATATTGTAGGCAGTCGTTTCGCAAGCATAGTTTTACCTGCTCCGGGCGGACCAATTAAAATCACATTATGACCTCCGGCAGCGGCAATTTCCAGAGCTCGCTTAATGTTCTCCTGACCTTTCACATCCTCAAAATCAAAAGTAGAATTACTCAAATTCTTGTAAAACTCATCCCTTGTATTTATCTGAACCCTTTCTAGTTCAGCCGTTCCATTAAAAAAGTCGATAAGTTCTTTAATGTTTTCTACTCCATACACTTCTAAGCCGTCTACAATAGCCGCCTCTCTAGCATTTTGTTTTGGCAATATCATTCCTTTAAATCCTTCTTTCTGTGCTTGTATGGCAATAGGCAAAGCACCTTTCATGCCTTGCAAACTCCCATCCAAGCTCAATTCTCCCATAATGATGTAATCAGAAATCTCATCAGGATTAATTTGCTCAGATGCAGCTAAAATTCCCATCGCAATAGTTAAATCATAGGCAGAGCCCTCTTTGCGAATATCTGCCGGAGCCATATTTACCACCACCTTTTTACCCGGAATTTTATAACCGTTATTTCTTAAGGCTGCTTCAATGCGTTGGTGGCTCTCTTTTACTGCACTGTCGGGCAAACCAACAAGCAAAAAATTAACTCCTTGTCCAATATTTACTTCCACAGTTATTGTGATTGCATCTACACCGTAAACGGCACTTCCGTATGTTTTAACCAGCATGAGAAAAGATTTTATGTCTTGCAATTAATATTCAGCAAAATAGGAGATTTTTCTTGAATTATGGAAAGAATTCTTTCAAAATTCACTTAAGTCCATAAAAAAAGCCGAGACAAAATGCTCGGCTTTTAAATCATATTGAAGAGTAATTATTTCACAGTAAACTTACCGTTCATCATTCCATGATGTCCGGGGAAAGAACACAAAAACTCATAAGTTCCTTTCTTTGGAGCAGTAAACTCAATAGTAACCTCTTCACCACCACCAATCATTTTTGTATTGGCAATTACATCTCCTTTGCGATCTGCCGGGATGTATCCATTGTCTTTTGCATTCATTGCCGCCATGGCAAAATCAGCACGGTCAACACCTTTTTTCAGCAATACCCAATTGTGTCCCATTGACTCAACAGGCATTTCTCCAACGTGCTTCAAAGTTAGTTTTACAGTTTGACCTGCATAAACTTCAATCTTGTCTAAGTTGAACTTCATCTGGTCATTTCCCTCAATTACCACTTCGGCTACTTCAGCTACCTCCTCTTTAAGCTCATCTTCCGATTTTGATGAGGGTTCTGTCTTTTCTTGCTTGGCAACTTTTGTTTCAGTTTTCTCTTTTTGGTTTTCTGCTTTTTTGTCGGCTCCTCCGGCACAACTAACGGTTATAAAAGCTAAAGCAATAACTGCTAAAAATAAATTTTTCATGGTTTAAAATAAATTATGATTAAATATAAAATTGCAATTCAACTAAAATTCACTATCTTCATTTCGATAAAAATGCAAGCTGAAATTTAGCATACAAATTTAAGCATTTACACCCTTTAATTGAGACTTTTTACTCCTAAATTATGACTCTAAAAACAAAACTGTTAGTACTCACTTTCCATTGTCTTTTTACTTTTGTAAATGCTCAAAAGGTAACTATTTTCTCCGACCAGTATTTACCGGCAAAACCTTATGGCGGCAAAGATGAAGTGCAACTTCTTTTTAACAATGCCTTAGAGTATCCGGAAGAAGCAATCCAAAATAAAATTGAAGGAGATGTTTTTATCAACTATCAAGTAAACACCAATGGTGAGCTTGTAAAAATTGAATTTGATCAAGAAAGCCCTGAAGTGTTGCAAAAAGCTGCTCTTGATGTTTTTAAGCGCATTTTATGGGAAAAGCACCCTAATGAACCGAAAAGTAGACTTTCTGATGAAAAGATAAAAGTGAGTTTTAGAATAAAAAAATATAATAAATTAGTAAAGAAAAGAGGCTATAAATCGCTCTCGGAATTAACCCCTTATGGGGTAGACAGCACACTAAAAGTATACAATATCAATCAAGTTGATGAAAAGGTGGGAGTTAAAAACGCCTCATCAGTCAATGATTTTGTTGCTCAAAATTTCAAGTTCCCCGGTATTGCTTTAGAACGAGGAATTTCAGGAAGAGTTAGTGTTGAGTTTGTAATAGAGCCTTATGGTTTTATTAGCAATGTTAGAATTACAGAACCATTAGCCGGTGGTTGTAATGATGAAACAGTTCGTCTAATGCGAACAATAAAATGGGAAGCTGCAAAAGTTGACGGCAAAGCTGTGCGAACACTTTATCGATATCAATTGAACTTTATTAACCCGGGAGGAAGCCTTTCTAAATAAGAAGGATGAAAGGTAAAACTTTCTCGCTGTCGCGACATAGAGTTTAGATTTTAGACATTAGACTTTAGACACACTGATTAGTCCTGAATTTAGTTGTTACATTTAGTCGCTAATAATTAATAATCAGATACTACATATTGTTTTCACCATTAAGAAGTGAAGAAAAATTAAGGGTTTTATTAAGGTAATAACTTTAAACTATAGTCACTTTTAACTTTCTCTTCTCTAACATCGCAGAGATCTTATTACAATATTCTAATCTCTAGAAAAAGGCACTTAACTTTAAGTACTTCAAACTTCAAGTACTTTAGGCACTCCTTGAAAACATGAAAGATGAAGACGGAAACATTGAAACTTTCTCGCTGTCGCGAGACTCGATTCTTTCTTCGCAGGCTTTTGTTGGAAACGAAAACCATGATTCTCTTTACCTTAAACTGCGCTCAATAAAGGCGCGCAACATTAGAGGTAAAAAATCTGCTTTAAACTTTAATCCTTTCTCCTTCATCCTTTCTCTAGCTAACTCTTTGAGAACTTTGTGCCTTCTTGGTAGTCTTAGCGGTTAAAAACTAACTTTAAACTATAGTCACTTTTAACTTTCTCTTCTCTAACAGCGAAGCGGTCTTTGAAAATATGAAACAGTGAAAGATGAAACTTTCTCGCTAAAGCGAGATTAGGATTTCACTTCATCTGATTTTGAACAAAAACAAATTTAACTTCAAACTTTAAGTACTTCAGTCACTTTTAACTCTCTCCTCCACATAGTGAATTAGCGAATGGATTACTTTAATGTGAATCTCCTGAGCTCTATCTGCATAATCAGACTGAGGTGCTCGGATTTCTATATCGCATAATGGTCCAATCGCACCACCATCTTTTCCGGTCAATCCAATTACTTTCATTCCATTTTCTCTAGCTGCCTCAATTCCTTTCAAAACATTTTTTGAGTTTCCCGAAGTGCTAATTGCCAACAAAACATCTCCTGCATTTCCCAATGCTTGAATGTAGCGAGAAAAGACTTCATCGTAGCCGTAATCGTTAGCTACACAACTTAAATGCGATGGATCAGAGATCGAAACTGCCGCCAAGGGCTTTCTGTTTTCTCTAAATCGACCGGTTAGCTCTTCAGCAAAATGCATGGCATCACACATAGAGCCGCCATTACCACAAGAAATCACTTTACTCCCCTTTTCAAAAGCTTGACAAAGCAAATTACCTGCTGCTTCAATTTTTTGAATATTTTCATCCTCCGATAAAAAACTCTCCAATACTCTTTTCGCTTCCAAAAAGTTAGCTCTTACGATTGAGTCTGCCATGATATAATTCAATTTTCAACAAAAATAAAATAAGCATTAGAATTAGCCAGCTTCCTAAAGTATATTTATTTTAGCCCTCAAAAAATACGATGAAGAAAATACTATTAGGATTTGCACTACTTAGTGCAATATTAAGCGTTAAAGCGCAAAGTGATCAAAACTGCTATCAGAAATATGCTAAAGTTTTTGAAGTTCGTGGCGCCAATGAAGTAAAAGACGGCACTCATGAGAACATAGTAGTTACCGTTCGCAAAGGGACTTTTGCTGATTGCTTTATTGGAAGAGTAAAAGTAAAAAACGGCATTATCGACCCCAACAGCATCGAGCTAACTTTTGTAGACGGTTCTTATGAAAAATTTGACAGAACTTATAAATACGATGATATTCCGACCACAATTTTAAATGGCATGTCAAAAACCATGGTAACGCGTGATGATGAACTCATAAACATCCTTTTTGTGGATGCAATTAAACCCAAAAAAAAGGCTTTGAAGCGAGCTCCTGAACCGGATTTTGATTTGTAACTGAAACATACTAAAAGCCGCCAATTGGTGGCTTTTTTGTTTTTTCGACAAGAATACTCCTAAGGCAGGCAGGTATACTAATTAATTATGCCGGAGTATTGCAATGCTGCGGCACGAATCAACAAGACCAGAAAGCAAGGTTATAAAAGTTAACTAACTCCAAAGTAAGTCAATAAATGTTTTTCGTGGTTTTTTAATTAACTTTGACTGATATTCCTGAAATAAGGAGTTTTAAGCAAATTCTCAACAAAATAAAAACAAGCGATGAAGGTATTACTAGATATAAAAGACAACAAAGCACTTCATTTACTTGAAGTATTAAAAAGTTTGCCCTACGTAAAGACAAAGCAACTTACCAATGAAAAAGCTCAACTAATGAGCGATATACGAGAAGCCGTGGAGGAGATAAAATTAATTCGTCAAGGAAAATTAAAAGGAATTCCTGCAAAAGACTTAATTGATGAGCTATAATGTTTTTGTCGTCCCTCAATTCAAAAAAGAATTAAAAAAGCTGGCAAAAAAATACCCTTCTATTAAAGATGATTTTACAGCTTTTATAAAAACCATAGAGCTGAATCCGAAGCAAGGTATAAGTCTTGGAAATAATTGTTATAAAGTTAGAATAGCAATTCAATCAAAGGGTAAAGGAAAGCGAGGTGGTGCAAGAATTATTACTCATTTCCTTGTAGACAAAGCTACTGTTTTCTTGCTTTCCATTTATGATAAGTCAAGTAAAAATAACCTAAGTAAGCAAGAACTTATTGAGTTACTTAAAGACATTCCAGATTAATGTTGCAATTGGTGGCTTTTTTTTATTTTCGACAAGAATCTTCCTAAGACAGAAAGGTATACTAATTAATTATGCCGGAGTATTGCACCTGTCCGCCCGGTGGAAATTCTGCGGAACACTTCCTTGCTCTACCTCTCTTCATGCGCCTTCAGCCCACAATCCAAAAAGTCGGCATACTCTTTAACGTCGGGTGTATAACCCACCGGTTTGCCGAGTAATTCTCCTTCGGGGCTTAGCATTACGTAATACGGTTGTGAGTTGTTGTTAAACACCTGCGTTTGAAAAGTCGCCCATTTATTTCCAATGGTTTTAATCTTTTTCTTTTTGGTTTCACCCCCGGCTTGGTACTCAAAAACACCTTGCTGTTCTTCAGGTAATAAAACTTTATCATCCACATAAAGAGAAACCAACACAAAATCTTCTTCTAATCTTTCTTTGATTTCATCTACTGTCCAAACGGACTCTTCCATTTTACGACAATTCACACATGCCCAACCAGTAAAATCAATTAAAAGTGGCTTGTCTTGCGCTTTAGCCTCAGCCATTGCAGTTTCAAAATCGGTAAATTCTGCATGAAAGCTTTCCTTCTCATACCAACTGTAAAAAGTAGGCGGAGGAAAACCGCTCAACAAATTATGATTCCAAGGACTGCTTTTCAATATTCCCGGAGCAATGTAAATGGTAAATGCTAAAACAAGAGCTGTAAATCCTAGTCTGAATGGAGAAAGTCGCCCAATGGGTGAATCATGAGGGAATTTAATTAAGCCCAGCAAGTAGGCTGTTAAACCAATTCCGATTACCGTCCAAATGGCGAAGAAGGTTTCTCTTTTCAACAATCCCCACTGCTCTACTAAATCTGCATTGGAAAGGAATTTTACTGCTAAAGCCAGTTCTATAAAACCCAAAACTACTTTTACGGAGTTTAGCCAACCACCCGACTGTGGCAGTTTGTTTAACATAGAAGGAAAAGTAGCGAAAATGGCAAAAGGAAGTCCCAAGGCTACACCAAATCCACTCATGGCTGCAGTAATCGGCCATGGTCCGTTTTTCAGGGCGCTCCCTAAAACAGTTCCCAAGATTGGCCCGGTGCAAGAAAATGACACCAGCGCCAGTGTAAGTGCCATAAAGAAAATGCCCAACACGCCGCCAACTTGTGATGCGGAATCTGCTTTATTAGTTAATGAGCTTGGTAAGGTAATTTCAAAATAGCCAAAAAAGGAGATAGCAAAAACTACAAAAACTACAAAGAAAATTATGTTGAGCCAAACACTGGTGGCTATTTCATTCAGCACTTCGGGATCAGTATTAAAGTGAAAAGGAATACTCAAGACGGCATAAATCGCAAAAATGAAAAAGCCATACAATACGGCTTTCCCAACGCCTTTCCCTTCACCATCTCCTTTGGTAAAAAAGCTTACCGTAAGCGGGATCATTGGAAAAACACAAGGTGTTAGTAAAGCGATTAAACCACCGATGAATCCTAAAAAGAAGATCGTCATCAATCCACCTTCTTCCGATTCTTGATCTTCGCCACAATCGGAAACCGGATTCTCTAAATCAACTTTCGGTAAGGCAGGAATCACTCCACTAACATCTAAGGTAGCTTCTTGATCTGCTTTTTCTAACACATTAATTCCTGTGCCCTCACTTAGGTTAAACTCCACTTCGATTAGTTCAGGTGGCAAGCACATTTTTTCATCGCAAATCATGTACTCAAACTCTGCCTGAACTATATTTTCAGTGGTTATTATTTTTTGAACAAAAGTGACTTCATTGGCATAAAAGTTCAAATCCATTTCAAAGTTCGGGTCAAAATCACTGATTAAGTCTCCTTTTTCTTCTGTTTCACCTTCTAGCTCATATTGCTGATCATCGTAATAAAAAGTGGTGGCAATTGGTCCTTCATCGCTTGGCAAGTGTTGAGAATACAAATGCCATCCATCACCTAAAATAGCTTTAAATTTTACTTCATAAATACCTTCACTTAACTTTTCAGCCGCATAAGTCCATCGAATTGCGTTAGCCGTTGGATCTTCATTAGCTGTTGTTTCTTGAGTTCCTTGGTTCAAAGAAAGCTTAGATTCCGCCAACTTCACATCTTTTTGTTCTGCTTCATTCAGTTTATCTTTTTCAGTGGTTGTTTTCGGCTCTGCACTTTCAATTTTATCAGGCATCTCTTCTACCACAGTACCGGAAGCAGGAATGGAAAAGTTTAAGTCTACAAATTCAGGTGGTAAACACTTTTCTTCATCGCAAACCATAAAATACACCTCAGCGGTTAAATCAAATGATTTAGGTGTTCGACTTTTAATTTTTTGTGTAAAAGTGACTGATTTTTTAAAAAAATTCAGATCCATATCGAAATTAGGATCGTATTCTGTAACCGGCTTAGGCTCTTTTACATTTCCAATTAACTGATAGCTTTCTCCTTCCGGAAAAGTAAACTCAGTGGCAATAGGCCCGTCGTCGCTAGGTAATTCTTGAGAATACAAATGCCAACCTTTATCGATTGTTGCCATCATTTGCAAATCATAGGTACCATCTTCATTATCGACTACCTTAGTTTGCCAACTTACGGGATTATATATTTGGGCATTGAGAAATTGATTGCTAAAGAGCAGAATTAATCCTAATACAAATGCTCGCATGAAAATATTTTTAAAAAAGTTCTCCCAAAATTAAGATTAATACTAAACTACCACCAACATAATTCTTATTAAAGATTTGAAAGTTGTAGCAAAGATGTTATCTTTAAAATTTAGATATTTAAACCCTAATCAAGAGACCAATTCCTAATCAATGATTATGAAACTACTAGCAAGTCTATCAATTCTATTACTTACTTTTAACTCATTTATCGTACAAGCTCAAAATGAACTTACAATTTACTTCGAAACTGATGTTTATGAACTCAATAAAGCTCAAAAAAAAGAAATAGACAATTGGGCTAATCAAAATAAGCTAAGCGAAAACATAAGTGTACGTGGATTTGCAGATCATACAGGCAGTGACCATTACAACCAACTTTTAGCGAAAAAAAGAGCAGAAGCTGTTGCACAATATCTACAACAAGCATTTAAGATCAAAATTTCAGCTGATTCTATTATAGGTGAAGGAGAAATTCTTAAAGGCGCCTTAGCCGAAAACAGAAAAGTAATCATTAGCAATATTAAAGCTCAACAAAAGCAAGCTCAAAACATCAAAAAAGTAGACTTTACAAAAATAAAGGTAGGAGACAAGCTGCAACTCTCTGAGCTCATTTTTGAAGGTGGAAGACGCTATCTTTTACCAAAATCCAAACCAGCTTTAGATAGCATTACTAAAATACTATTAAAACATAAAAACTATCATTTTGAAATACAAGGACATGTTTGCTGCACAAAGCCCACAGAAAAGGACGGCGTAGACCATGACACCGGAATAAGAAACTTATCGGTAATGCGTGCTTTGCAAATCTGTAAATACTTTATTGAAAAAGGCATCGACAAAAACCGAATGACTTACAAGGGAATGGGTGGAAGCTTTCCACTTGGAGGTTCATTTGAAAAAAATCGTAGAGTGGAAATTGAGATTACCAAGATTGATTAATTTCAAGCAGTTTTATCGATCGAACTGTTAACAAAGGCAAAGCTGATTTCCTCATTTTCTTTTAAGCCGAAGTACTTCTTAATCATTCCTACAAAAAGATACATAAAGGGCGTATCTAGTGCAGCGACTAAAACTTTAAACAGAAATCCGTTGGCTAATAGTGGCCAAAACTTCTCCCATTCAATCGCACCAAAGGAACAGAGTAAAATTAGCACTGTAAAAGTATCTACAAACTGCGATGTCATAGTGGAAGCATTGTTTCTCAACCACAAGTGTCTTCCTTGAGTTAAATTTTTCCAGAAATGGTAAATGCGAATATCGATGAGTTGTGCCAACAAGTAAGCAATCATAGAAGCACTGACAGCTACACCTGTTAAGCCAAATACTTTTGTGAAGGTTTCATCTTGAATGGGCGACCATGTAGTAGCCGGCACAACATTAGCCGAATAAACAATCAACAAAACAAAAACGGTGGCAAATAGTCCTGAAACAACCACTTGATTGGCTCTTTTTCTGCCATAAATTTCAGAAATGATGTCGGTAATTAAAAAAGTAATGGGATAAGGTAAAATTCCCACCGAAATCTCAAAGGTATAAAATCCAAAAAGCGACCAATGAAAAAACTTCTGAAAAATAAGATTTCCCGCAACTAAAGAAGCAATAAAAAGCGCTGCCAGTACTAAATACAAACGCTCGGCATTTTTTGCTTTTTCTTTCAATCTTCCCACTGAATTTGCCATACACTTTTCGTTTGATCAGTCACTTTTGCATTCTCACTTATTCGTAAACCCAAAACGGCAATCAGTTGTTCGCCGGAAAGCAAAACATACGTTTGACTTTTTTGTGGAAGTGGAACTTTTTCATCAATCAATAGGTCGCTTACCAACTTACTTCCCTGCATCCCCAAAGGCTTTATTCGGTCTCCATTTTGCCATTTTCTAAGCTTTAATGGAAACTGCAATTTTTCTGCATCAAAATACTCTACCCCTTTCTGATTCCAATTAATTTGAGATTTATTTATAAATGAAAACTGCATTTTAAATGGTAATGTAAGTTGAGTTTCACTACGATCAATTAACAGTTCATCCGCATTATCTTTTTGAACTTCAGTAATGAGAATTTGCTCCCGATCAACAGTTATTTGATAACTTTCACTGAAAAACACTTTCCCTGATTCTGCTTTCTCAACTGCATCTAATAATTGCTCTACTTTCGTAAAATTAAACCCTAAGGGCTCAAAAATCTGCATTAAACTCTGCTTGGGCAGTTTCATTTTACGAATTTGTTCAAATGAAATACAACTTACTTCTGAAGGAATTTCTCTTAAATCAGCAATAACCATTTCGTCAATTACTTTTTGAGTTTCTTTCAAGCGCTGTATATTGGTTTTCATTGTTTGCTCAAAAGCGGGATTTTTTTCTTTCCAAAGTGGCAATAATTCATTGCGAAACCAGTTGCGCAAATAATTGGAATCCGCATTGGAAGCATCTTCTCGAAAAGGAATGTTTTGCACTTCAGCAAAGGATATAATTTCATTTTTTGTAAACTCTAAAAGCGGACGAAGTACTTTCTCTTTTGACTGAATTCCACTTAAGCCTTTTAAACCTGTACCTCGATCTAAGTTGATGAAAAAGGTTTCAATGCTATCATCGAGGTGATGTGCGGTGAGTAAATAGTCGTAGCTATGTACTTGCATCAACTCCTCAAACCAATTGTAGCGAATTTGGCGAGCGGCAATTTGGGTAGACAGCTTTTTAGTTGCTGCATAATTCTTTGTATCAGCTCGAAGCAAATGCAGTTTAGTTTTTCGTTTTTTAGCTTCTTTTTCTAAAAAAGCTTGATCTTTTTCGCTCTCTTCTCCACGTAATTGAAAGTTCACATGGGCTAAATCTACATTTAGAGAGTGACCTACCAACAACTCCCAAAGCACCATAGAATCAACTCCTCCGCTAATCGCCAACAAGAGTTTGGCCTCTTTAAGCTGAGGGTGTTTTTTAAAAAAAGTTTCAAACTTTTGGCGCATCTAGACTTCAATTTTGTTGGTCAAAGATAGCTTTTGCTTTTAATAAACACTCTTCGTATTCACTTTCTCCCTCTGCGGCAGCAGTAATCGCCCCACCAACGGTAAGCGACAAAAAGTTAGATTTTGCATTGTAAAGCAAAGTGCGAATTACCACATTAAAGTCAAACTCTCCATTTGGACTGATATAGCCAATAGACCCTGAATATAGCTCCCTTCTACTCTTTTCATCACGATCAATGATTTTCATAGCTGAAATTTTTGGTGCACCTGTCATTGACCCCATGGGAAATGAATTTTTAATGGCATCAACAAAGTGAAAATTCGGAGAAAGCTCACTACTAATGGTTGAAATCAACTGATGTACTTGTGGAAATGTATAAACTCCAAACAATTCTTCCACTTTTACTGAAGCCTTTGCTGCCGTTCTGGACAAGTCGTTTCGAACAAGGTCAACAATCATTACATTTTCAGTTTGCTCTTTCAAGTCATTGCGAAGGTTCAACTTAATTCTTTCATCATCTAATTCACTCGCACCTCTTTTTGCCGTTCCTTTAATGGGTTGAGAATATAATTTATTCCCTTTCCTACACAAAAAACGCTCTGGAGAAGCTGATACGGCATAAGCCGATTCATTTTTATAAAAAGCGGAAAATGGCATTGGCGAACGTTCGTTCAACTTAAGAAAAGCTCGGTATGGATCAAAGTCATTCAACTTAGCTATAAACTGCTGACAGTAATTCACTTCGTAAATATTCCCGAACTGTATTTCTTCTTTCAACTTATCAAAAGCTTTCAAGTACTCAGCTTTCGACATTATGGGCTGCATTTTAGGGAAGTGAAAGTCAACTTTTTCCTCTTCAATTGGCGAATCTAAGGATTGAACAAAGTCAACAAAAGGCCTTGGATCAACTTCCTCGTTTACAAAAGCTTTTACCACATTCATCCCCCGCTCTTGCAATAATAAATAGGCCGGCTCAAAAAAGCATAGTCCATTAAAGGCATGTTTTTTATCATGTTGAGAATTTAACTGCTCAAGGTCATTCTTTAAATCATAGGCAAAGTGTCCAAACAACCAGGATTTTCTTTGTTCATAGAAAGATTTCAACTGTGCAAAACAGCTTTCTTCGGCACTTAAAATCCGGTAAGCTCCAAAAGCCGCCAAGCATTCATACTTACCATAAGCATCAGTATAGTTATTGGATAACAATATACTTGCATAAGTAAAGTCCTTTGAAAAATCCGTTAATCTCTTTAGATTGATTTTAGCTGTCGGCAATTGAAACTCCAAAATCTTCTCCATGCAGCAAAGGTATTCAAAAGAGAAATGTGAGAATGAAAATTACGGCTAAATGGTTGAAACCATTTTTATCTTTGTTGCACTCATTCACAAAAGTTTTAAACCGTGGGTTAATAAGTTCAGGAATAAGCAAATCCACGACTTCAGTCTTGGGCGAGGAAAGGACACATGTAAATTAACCGTTTTAACGGTTAAAAAAACAGGCATAAACTCCTTATCAAATATTTCCAAGCAATTTAGGATTGCTTATCGTTGGAAAAAAATCCACTACCAAAACTTTCAATTTATCTTCATTAATTCGACAAATTATTTTCAATTCAAATAAGCGAGACTCTCTATGGAGAATGTATCTATAATCAGGCTTCACTTGTTCTTCTATTTGTCCTCATTTTAGGAAACTTCTCTAACTCACTTACTGTTTCAAGAATTGAGTTAAATACCTGCTGTGCTCTCGTTTCACTAAAATTCTCAACAACATAATGGTAGAATATTTCCTTAAGTTTTGTTTGAGCATTTAAAGATATGACTACTTCGTATACTGCTCTTTGATCCATTGAGTCATATTCTCATTAAAATCTGCTAATACAATAACTTTTCCACTATCGATATCACTTTCTGAAACAGAAACACTTTCTTCAATTGCGGTTTTTTCAAGTAATTCTTCTATCTCTCGTAAAGTAGCTTCATTATTTAGCTCAAAAAGTTGCTTAAGAACTCTTTGCTTTCTGTCAATTAAACTCATAATCATTATAAATGTAAGACTAAATTAAGAAAATATATCTAAGCCAAGACTCCAGTATTGATTGTCAGGAAGAAACTACCACATTAAAGCATATGGGAGCACTCAACCACCCAAGGTTAAAACCGTGGGTTAATGAGTTCATGGAATAAGCGAACCCACAACTTTATTCGCGGGAGCAGCAAACCCGCCAACAAATTAACCGTTTTAACGGTTTTCCACCCCCATCAAAAAGAAATTTCAATACCTTTCCAAGCTAAACAAACTACCTTGACAAAAAAACAAGTATTCGAACAAATCGAAACAGAACTGAAGGTCAAAATTGATGAGACTCAGCAAGAAATTTCCTCTTTGCAAAAAGAAATGAGTGAGGAGACTAAGAGCTCGGCCGGTGATAAGTTTGAGACTTCGCGCGAAATGATGAATCAAAGCATCAACCAGCTGCAAGATAATTTGCAACAGCAAAAAAAGCAGTTGCAGCAGTTAAAAGAACTGAAAAACAACAAGTCAACTGAAAAAGTTGACATGGGAAGCTTTGTGTGCACTGAAAAAGCCAATTTTTTATTTGGTCTGCCTTTTGGCAAAATCAATTCAGCTAAAGGGAATATCTTTGTGCTTTCGCTCAACTCTCCATTGGGGAGACTCTTTTTAGATAAAAAGGTAGGCGATACCGTACAAATGAACCAAAACAATTACACCATTAAATCGATTGAGTAAATGGGATCTAGAATTCTTTATTATCTTGTTATTTTGCCTATTTCTAAACTGCCATTTTGGATACTTTACGGCATTTCCAATTTTTTATATTTCATAATTTACAAGCTAGTTAGCTACCGAACGAAAGTAGTTCGTCAAAATTTAAAAAACTCCTTTCCTAAAAAAAGTGAGAAGGAGATAAAATCCATTGAGTCTAAATTTTACAAGCATTTATGTGATTTGATGGTAGAAAGCATTAAAGCTTTCAGCATAAGCAAAGAAGAAGCTCAAAAGCGAATGAAAGACCGAAATATTGATTTAGTCAATCAATATAAAAAGTCAGGAAAGCATGTAGTTATGGTTGGAGGACATTACGGTAACTGGGAGTTATTTGCGATTACAATTGGACAAGCTTTAGAGTATAAATCAATTGCACTTTACACGCCTTTAAAGGACAAGTTCATGAATGACAAAATCACGAAAAGTCGTTCTAAATACGGCTTACAAATGCTTTCTATTCAGGCGATAAAAAAGAAACTAAATGACCTGAGTGATGACTTATATACCATTATATTCGGTGCTGACCAGTCGCCACGAAAGTCACAAAAGGCCTATTGGATGAAATTTCTTAACCAAGAAACCGGCGTGCAATTTGGCACTGAAAAATTTGCAAAAGAATTTAAGGCTGTGGTTATTTTCGCCAATATCTACAAAGTAAAGAGAGGACATTACGAAGTTCAATATGATTTAATTTGCGAAGATGCTACCCAAACGGACTATGGTTATATCACCGAGACGCATACGCGAATGTTAGAAGATGTAATTAATAAACAACCGGAATATTGGCTTTGGAGCCACAAACGCTGGAAACATCAAAGACCGGCTGATGCGGAATTGCATTAAGCCCGCTCCTTCACCATATCTTCCAAGGCCTCAATCCAAAGCGGATGGTCGTTCAAACTTTCCACCAATTGCACCTCTTCACCTCCGTGTTCTTCAAAAATTTCTTGGTATTCAATGCCAATCTCAACGGTTGTTTCCAAACAGTCTGCTACAAAGGCAGGACTAAAAGCCAAGAGTTTTTTGTCGCCTTTTTTAGCGCGCTCTTCCACCACTTTGTCGGAAAAAGGCTCCAGCCATTTATCGTTTAAACGCGACTGAAAAGCAACGGTGTATTTTTCTTCAGGGATACCTAGTTTTTCAGCTAACAATCGTGTTGTTGCAAAGCAAGTCGCTTTATAGCAGTATTTATTATCCTCGGTAATTTCATGTTCGCAATTGTGGTCTGCGCAAGGTTTTCCATCTTCGTATACCTTATCCACATGTCGCTCAGGCAAACCGTGGTAACTAAAAAGAACATGATCGTATTCTTCAACATTATATTGCTTTCCACGAGCTACAAAAGCGTCGATAAACTTCGGATGATCCCAAAACTGGCTGATCATAGAAATTTCGGGTATCACCCACCACTTACTAATAATTTTCATGGCTTTTTCCATGGCAGATCCGCTACTTGCTGAAGCATAATGTGGAAACAAAGGAACGATGATAATTTTCTGATAATTCTGCATGCGCATTTCTGCCAACACCTTCTCCATGCTTGGGTTCTGATAGCGCATCGCTAAATGAACGGCATATTTATCACCCAATTTAGCCTGCAATTTTTCTTTAACGCTTTCTCCATAAATAATTAATGGAGAACCCTTTTCAGTCCATAATTCTTTATAAATCTTAGTCGAACCAGGAGCACGAAAAGGAACAATAATTAAATTGACCAACAACTTGCGAAACAACCAGGGAATATCAATTACTCTAGGGTCATTCAAAAACTCAAATAAATATCTTCTTACCGGACCAATTTTCGCATCATCCGGTGTTCCTAAGTTGATTAAAAGTACTCCTGTCTTTGCCATAATATCTAAAATAAAAACAGCAAATAGACGTGCTATTTGCTGTTTTGTTCAATCAAAATTCAATAATTATTAAATGTGAATTGCTCTTTTTCCCGTAGCATCCAAAGTAGCTTCTCTAAATGCTTCTGTAAATGTTGGGTGAGCGTGACTCATCCGAGAAATATCTTCTGCAGTAGCTCTGTACTCCATAGCCACAACGGCTTCAGCAATCATATCAGCCGCACGAGGTCCGCACATGTGTACGCCCAATATTTCATCGGTTTCTTTATCGGCCAACACTTTAATTAAACCATCGGTATCCATACTTGCACGAGCTCTACCACTAGCTTTAAAAGGGAATGAACCCACCTTGTAGTTTACTTTAGCTTCTTTTAGTTCCTCTTCGGTTTTGCCTACACTTGCCACTTCAGGCCATGTGTAAACAACACCCGGAATTAGGTTATAGTCAACATGTGGATGCTCTCCATTAATCACCTCAGCAACAAAAGTCCCTTCTTCTTCGGCTTTGTGCGCCAACATGGCACCGCGAACTACATCGCCAATGGCATAAATATGGCTCACATTGGTTTGCAGTTTTTCGTTTACCTCAACACGTCCTTTGTCGTCTACTTTTACGCCGGCTTTATCTAAGCCTAAATTATCTGTATAAGGTCTTCTTCCTACAGAAACCAAACAATAATCAGCATCAAAACTCACTTCTTTGCCTTTTTTATCGTCGGCCTTAACCGTAACTTTATTTTTATTGCGCTTTACTTCCTTCACCTTATGACTTAAGTGGAAGTTCATCCCAAGTTTCTTTAACGACTTTTGCAACTCCTTACCCATGGTTGAATCCATTGTTGGAATAATGCGATCCATGTACTCAATTACATCTACTTGAGTTCCCAATCTTGCATAAACAGAGCCTAGTTCAAGCCCGATTACACCACCGCCAATTACAATCATTTTCTTAGGTACATTGTCTAGCTCCAATGCTTCAGTAGAAGTTATAATTCGCTCCTTATCAATTTCAATAAAAGGCAATGAAGCCGGCTTAGAACCTGTTGCAATTACAATGTTCTTCGCTTCAATTTTCTCCTCTTTTTTGCCTGAAATTTTTATGGTGTTTTTATCTTCAAAAGAACCCATTCCGTGATATACGTCGATCTTGTTTTTCTTCATCAAAAAATCAATACCACCTACTGTTTGCTCTACAACTCCACGTTTGCGTTCCACCATTTGCTTGAAATTCACTTTCAAGTCTTTGAGCTCTATGCCATGTTCTTTAAAATCTTTTTCTGCTTGATGATAGTGCTCCGAAGAATCCAACAGTGCTTTGGATGGAATACAACCTACATTTAAACAAGTACCGCCTAAGCTGTCGTACTTTTCGATTAGTGCGGTTTTCATTCCCAATTGAGCGCAACGAATAGCGCCAACATATCCTCCGGGTCCCGAGCCGATAATGGCTACGTCATATTTTTCCATAGTTCTATTTTAATGAGCAATTTTATGGTTGGCAAATTTACTTAAAGTTCAATTGTCATTTAGAAAGATCTTTAATTATCCTCATAGGATTGTCCCAAAGAAGAAAGAATTGTCCACCAGTCTGCTTTTCCGCTGTTTTTCCCCAAACGAACAATAATCACATTTGAGTTAGGATTGACATAAATATACTGACCTAAAATTCCCTGTGCCATAAAGTCGCCGGTTTTAGAAGGCAGCCACCACTGATATTGATAAAACCAGGCGCTACCTTTGGATGTATCTAATTTTGTAGAGCGCTCCACCCATTCTTCAGAAATAATTTGTTCATTATTCCATTTTCCTCTGTTTAAATACAATCTGCCAATTTTAGCATAATCTCTTGCCCGGGCATTTATGCAGCAAAAAGTTTTCTCTAAACCTTCCTTCTTTTTGTCAATACTCCAGGTCGCTGAATATTCCATTTGCAAAGGCTTCCAAAGCTTTTCCTCCAAATAATTACTAACCGTTTGATCTTTTAGAGCCCGTTCTAATACCAAACCTAAAATTTGCGTATTACCGCTCAAGTATTCAAAGTCCTTACCGGCATCAGCTTTTAACTTCATTTTAGCCAGCTGTTTTCTTAAGTTTCTACCATAGTAGAATGAGGCGACGTCTCCAAAAGGATTAGAATAGCCTTCATTGTAATCTAAGCCTGAAGTCATTTGCAAAAGATGCTCTATATTCACTTGATCGAAACCGTTTTCCTTTAGTTCGGGGATGTAATTCGTAACAGGCTCATCAACTGATTGAATCAAACCATCGTCAATGGCACAACCAATCAATATAGAAGTCACCGATTTAGCCATTGAAAAAGAGGGAACAATCGAGGAAGCCTGATAACCGTCAAAATAATTTTCATAGTGAATGCTATCATCTTTAATAATCAGAAAAGCGACTGTATTATTCTCTTCCAAAAAAGTTTTAAAGGCAATTTTCTCCCCTTTTATTGTCAAATCCTTAGGAACTTTTTCATCTTTAGCATAAGGAAAAACAAAGGTGTTTTCAGAAATCTCTATTTCTCGTTTAGGAAATTTCTTATGGTCGTTGATATCGGCAAAGTTGAATATAAAAAAGCGGGCAACTTTGCAACTGGAGAGGGAGAGTAGAAATACAAGTGCAAAAAAAACATACACTTTTATTGAAAGCTTAAAACAAGTCATAGCATTCAAATATAAATATTTAAAGCAATCAAAATTATTTGAGAGAAAATCTTAATTTTAAACTATTCTAGCTATAGAAAATAGTCGCGAAATTATTTTCTATGCTATTAATTTGACTTTAAGTTATGAATAGAGAAAAACTAATAACCCAAACGCTTGATAGCTTATCCAAACTACCTAATCAAAAGATTAAAGAAGTTGCTGATTTTGCTGATTTTCTATTGAGTAGAATTGATGATCAAATAACGGTTGAGGGAATACAAAAATTGGCAAGTGAGTCAAAAACATTTGATTTTCTGGACGCTGAAGAAGACATCTATACCGTTGAGGACTTAAAAGAAAGATACAAGTGAAAAAAGGAGATATCGTTCTTATCCCATTTCCATTCACTGATCTATCCGGATTAAAAAATAGCCTGCTCTTATTCTTATTGAAGGACTAAACGATATAACAGTTTCATTTATAACTAGCCAAATAAAGTGGAAAGAAGAGTTTGATGTAAAGGTTAATCCATCTCCTGAAAATGGTCTCAAAAGAACTTCCTTAATTAGGTTAAGCAAATTATCAACGATTGATAAAGAGTTCGTAATTGGGAAGCTAGGTAAACTATCCAATGACAAAATAAATGAAATCAATAGCTCTCTTATAAAAGCTTTTAAACTATAAAGCTAGATTATAATCAATAATTTTTCATTTAACTTCTGAAGTTCTCCACGAATCTTCCTAAGGCAGACAGGTGCTCCAATCACTTCCTCCCCACTTTCAAGCGCTGCTCGGTTTTGTTCAGTGTTTTCACAATGGTTAATAAAACCAATAAAACAGCCACAAAAGCTGCTATGCGACCGATATAATCTCCGTATTTAATATAAAAAGTGATCTCATCGTTCAGTTGAACTTTGCCTTTAAGGGCAGTAGGCACCCACCATTCGGTGCGTTCTACAATTTCGCCGCGGGAGTTTATAATGGCGGAAATTCCGGTGTTTGCCGAGCGAACAATGTTTCTTCTTCCTTCAATAGCTCTTAAACGAGCATAAGCTAAATGCTGTTTATAGCCCGGCGAATTGTCCCACCAACCGTCGTTGGTAATGATGGCGTAAAGCTCAGCTCCGTCTTTGGCGTATTTATTTACGTATTCTCCATAAACTGATTCATAACAAATGATTGGCGCTACTCCACTAGTTTTATTTTCATTGAAAAAGACTGTGGGGTGTTCTTGAGATCCATAACCGCCGGCTGCTCCTCCTAAATTGATAGAGAGCTTTTTCATGAGCGGAATGTATTTGATAAATGGCACTTTTTCAACGCCTAAAACCAGTTTCGACTTTCGATGAAAAGGAATCATTTCTGTACTGTCCAATTGCATGGCAGTATTGTAATTATCGTAATAACCAATATCTCTTAATTTTCTTGCTGTTGGAGGCAGCTCTTCATCTTTTAAGAACAAACGTGAGGTAGACAATCCTACAACCACCCTCATTTGCGGATAATCATCAATGATTTTTCTGAGCTCTTCAGTACCGTACAAAAACTCCACTTCGTGCTCCCAATAAGCTTGCGGAAAAGCAGTTTCAGGTAAAACCAATAAATCCGTTTTTTCATCGACTTTTTCACGAGCTAATTCCACCATCAAGTCAATTTGATCCGACTCTGCCATGCCGCTAAACTTATCTTTGTAAGGATCAATGTTGGGCTGAACAATGACCACTTCCATTTCCCCTTTTGAATCTTGTGTGTAATTCTTATAAACCGATTTTGACCAAAGCATTGGAACAAATACAAAAGCTAACATAAAAAGCGTCATGAAAGCAGATTTCACCCAATTTTTGCGATAGGCTCCTAATTGAAAGAAGATTAAGTTAGCGATTAAAATCCAAAGTGTACCCCCTAAAACTCCTGTGTATTCATACCACTGAACACTTTCAGGTGAATTCGAAAAAACATTTCCCAAAGTCAACCAAGGCCAAGATAAATCCCAATTTAAATGCAAGTATTCGAAGGCAATCCAATAAATAACTAATGAAATGTAGCCTTCTTTTCTTCCCACTTTTTGCTTGGTAATGTGAAACAACCAAAACCCCACCGCCATAAAAAGAGAGTTGAACACAATAGCCGCAACCGCCCCCCAGGCAGAAGCATAATAAATCCACCAGGTGGTAATTAAATTAAAAATCAGGAAGCTTAAATAAGAAAAACCAAAGACTGCTTTTCCCGCTTTTTTATGTTCTTTAGATAATTTACCTTCAAGCTTTAAAAGTGGCGATAAGCCTAAAAAAATTAAGGCAGTACTTTCAAAAAAAGTTTCCGGCCAAGAAATAGCCAAAACAACACCGCTAGCAATCGCAAGTAACCAAGATTTAATATTTTCCATACAGTAAGTTCATTCGCACAAAAATATTAATAATTAACTTTGCAGCTTAAACGTTAATTATGAAGAATTTATTCACCCTGCTCCTATTTCTCCCATTTATTGCAAATGCGCAAATTATTATTACTCAACCTCAACAACTAAACTTTGGCAACGTAAACGTCGGCGATAAAGACAGTTTGCAACTAACAGTCTATAACAGCAGTTCACAAAGTTTAACGGTTACCAATGTTAAATTTTATACGACTTATAATGATTTTCCTTTTTCAGCATCGCAAACTAATTTCAATATTCCGGGGAATGGTAGTCAAACTATTTGGGTGTATTTTGAACCCGTTCACAATATTCTTCATAATTCTGAGCTGGTTATTCAACACAATGCAACATCTGGTGTAACTGCTGTGGACTTGCGCGGACAAGGTGTTTTTCCGAACGCATACTATAACAGTACTCAAAACCTATCAGAGCAAGCTTTAAAAAATGCTTTAAATACACGTTTAGGTCAAGGGTATAATCAGCGCAGTTATAGTCAAGCGAGAGACGCTATGTTTATGACAATTGACAATAAGAAAAACAACGGACAAAATGCAAGTGTAAATACCATTGAATGTGTGTATACGGGCTACAATAAAGCTAGTTATACTAGCCGTTCAGATGCTCAAACCACAAGTCCAAATTTTAATACAGAGCATACCTTTCCTCAAGGCTTTTTCAATCAAAATTTACCAATGAGAAGTGACATTCACCACTTATTTCCAACAACAAATAACTCAAACTCTCAAAGAGGAAACAAGCCTTTTGGCAATGTGGTAAATGGCACAGCAGTAACTTTAGGTGGCGGATCATTTTACAACAACAATATGTTTGAGCCACGCAATGCACAAAAAGGCAAAACCGCTCGTGCGATGATGTATTTTGTAATTCGATATCAAGATTACAGTAATCATTTTTCGGTACAAGAAGCAACTTTGAGAAGTTGGCACAATACTTATCCGGTTGATTCCATAGAAATTCGCCGAAACAACGACATTTACGCAGTACAAAACAATCGAAATCCTTTTGTTGATTATCCACAATTAGAGGAGCGAATTACGAATTTTGTTACAAACTCAGTAGCTCCTCAAATTTATGGCTTAGACATTTTGCAAACCTCCATCAACTTTGGTACGATTATCAGTCAAACACCGGACACCTTTAATTATGTGTTGGTCAATCGAGGAAATCAAGATTTGATTTTTAGCAATTTTAGTTTATCAGACACTTCTTTTCTTTCTTTCGGAAGTGGTTCGGGCGTCAACGACACTATTCCTCCAGGCGAGGACATCAGCATCGCTGTTATTGCGGAAACACCCACTACTTTTAGTTTTAGCGAAACATTAGACTTTAACACCAACCTAGTCGGACCGCAAAGCAGTTTATCGATTCCGATTAACGGACAGAGTGTTGTAGTTGGTTTAAAAGAAAACAGCTTAGAACAAAACTTAGAGATTTTCCCTAACCCAGTTCAAGATCGATTGTTTGTTAGAAGTCAAGCAAATGAAACTTTAATGGTTCGTTTACTTAATGCTCAAGGGCAAGAGATTCAATTCAATGCTATTCAAGAGTCTGTAAATAATCTAACATTTTCGACTGAGCATTTAACAAAAGGAGTGTACTTTTTGGAAGTGACTGATGGAAGTGAAAGGGTTGTCAAGCGATTGGTGAAGTAGGTTATTTTTCTTCTATTAAAAAAACTAACCACAGAGGCACGAAGTTCACTAAGAACCACTCTGTGCACTCTGTGTCTTTGTGGTGACAAAAAAGTCGCTAAAGGAGCAAAGACTTATTACTCCCAAAAACTCACTCTCAACCCAATACTATTGTAAACTGAAGAATAAAAATTACCGCCAATACCTTTAACATCAAAAAAAGAAACGCCAGGCTGAAACTCATAAAAGAGGCTAGTATATCTCCAAAATTCTTTCTCTTTCGACAATCGAAAATTAACTCCTAAAGGTAGCGACATCATAAAACTTAAGCCAATTCCATTATTGCTATGATATTCAACATTGGTTGATTCATCCCATTCATCAGAGTAAGTTTCACCCCCAAATCGTTCTAGGCCTTCATAACTGTAGCTACTATAAAACTCAACTCTTGATTTTGCATTATAATTCATTCCTACTGAAAGTCCAACACCACCGTAAATACTCCATGTGCTTTTAGGGTTACTACCGATAATCAAAGCGGCATTAATCACCAAAAAGTTAGCATCGTAGTTCAATGTATAAGTTTCGCTTCTTACTGAGTCAATAAAATACTCCTGCCCATTTCTACTGGAAACCAGTGTGTCAACTCTATGGCTTCTAGTCCGATTTAAACTACCATTCATAAAATTGGCTTTTCCGGAAGTGAATCCAAATCTCAGCTGCGGATGTAAACTTTTCCATTTATCGTTTTTACCATTCCAATCAAAAGTAGAATGTATACTAAATGTGCTATAAAAGTCCATTCCATTTTTAAAAAACGTTTGGTCGTAATCGTCAAAATCTTGATCTAAAAACCCGGAATTCGGACTAAGTGACTTAAACTCTTCTAATGACCCACCGTAATTGTTACTTATTCCATAGTTCCCTAATTGGATAGAAACTTGAGACAAACTTAACGGCTTTGCCTCTTCTGATTGAGCCTGCAGCTGTGATAATCCGCTCAATAAGAGTATTAAAAACAAAGATTTTTTCATATAAAAATAATTAGACAAACCATCCTTCAAACTGTTAACTATTGAAGTTTATTGTACTACAAATCGCAATTAAGCTTTACATAAACAAATAACATTATTCAAGCAGAAGTTCATTCAATGAGCTCAGGTGATCAGTTTGAATAATATCAGGATTTGTTCTCAACAGTTCAATATTCCACTTTTTCCTTGCTCCTCCAAAAGTTATAACCTGAATCCCCAAATTATGCCACCTTTCGCTAAGTTTTTGGTCGAGTAACTTAGGTTTAATAGTAACGTATTTAATTCCGGCTGAATGAACTTTGGGAATCCAATTATCTACTTCAGTATTTATTTCAAATGATACGTCCACTCTAGCCTCTTTTCTCATAATGTAGTTACACAACTCAAAAGAAGAGGAATTTAGCAACACATTTTCCAAAGGAAAGGTATTTCGCATTAAGCTTTCTAACAACTCATCTACAAGCTGATACATCCTCACTTCATTCTCCTCAGCGCTTAAACAATGGCTAAAGTGCCTTATATCTATATGTATAAGTGGAGAAAGATTCGTGGCTTTAACATAAGTCAACAAGCTTTCAAGATCAATAATTTTCTCACTTTGAAACCAATCATAAGGAATTCCAAGTTTGTACTCTGTCCCAACAATTTCATCATAATCGTAATTAGAAACACAATTTTTCAAGTGAGTTTTACTGTCTAAATAGTTGTCGTGATACAACACAAGTTTATTGTCCGACGTCATTTGTAAATCCACCTCAATTCCATCTGCTTTATATTCCTCAAGTGCAAGCTTTAAGGCTTTAAAACTGTTCGCCGGATAAGGGTTAAAAGGATACAATGACACAAAGCCAAGTCCACCATGACCAATTCTAAGCACTTTTCCATCGTTCAAGTTGTGCACTTCATCAGGATAAAACCTTTCGCAAGACTGTCCAAAAACAAGTATACTTAAAAGTAATAGAATTAAGCTGTTCGACTTTTTCAATTGATAACTATTAAAATTGAATTTAAGTATTTAGTGTACGCTTCCACTTTTTTATTACCAACACCATAAGTGCTATTAACATTGCATCCACTATTAGCAAAAGTAAATAGTACAAAAAAGTATTAAGTTCATCTACTTTAAATTGAACTTTTTCTTCAAGGATATTATTACTATCTACTCTAATCACCGGATTAAAATACAATTTTGTATAAGTATTCCATGGTCTTGAAATAAATGCTTCAGCGCGTACATAAGTATTTGTTGAGTCTATTTTATATTCTATAGAACTACTGTTAGTGGCTGTTTTCACCGTTTTACCACTATCTGAAATTAAAGTAATGCTATCTGCTTCTGAGCTGAGCAGCAATTTTAAAGTATCATTGATTACTTTCATCTCTTTTAGTTCGAGCATATCAATACCTTGCCAACCTTTTACAAAATATGATGTCCCCATTTGTAGCCTCCTGAGGATGGTATCATTATTTATATCATTGGTATTAATTTTATTCCAGACTACCCCACAATGACTGTCTGTAGTATCGTGAGAGTCGTCGTTGCCAATTCCCCAAACAACTTTACCGGCGCTTAGTGCAGCATCCCAATGATTTAATGATTTCTTGCGAACACTTACAACCTCCATCAAATCGTAATTTTTAAGATAGTTGTAATCTTCTAAATTGTAGCCCCACTTAAAATCGGGGTGAGCTAATGCAATCAAACTTCCACTATCTTTTAATTCATTTATAGTCATCTGTTTTTGACTAAGGTTTTGAAATAAAGGAAAGTCAAAATAAGTAGACTTGTCTGAATTAAAAACTAACTGGTGAGTAAATCCAAGGTTCATTCCATGCTCGTAAACCGTGAAAGATGAATCCTTCCTGCTCTCTTCTGTAATACTGTTATAATTAGATAGACTAGCAATATCAAAATTTAACGATTGATACTTCTTCTTCATTTCATCCTCGGTATTCTCTCCATTAGTTAAGCCTAAGAATAGTTTTGAATGAGCATGAAAATTTGCTTTTAACCAAGAATTTGAAAGGTTTGAGTAAGGATTGTAAAACTGATCTCCGCTAAATGGTTCACTTTTATTAAAGTGATAAATTTTAGTATTGTAATAAGGCAGCGATGCGAGCAAAGCTAATCCTAATGAAATTAAAATAGTCGCATATAAAATGCGCTTTAGTTTATACATAAAAGCTATAATCAGAAAAGGTTTGCAACTATATTTTTCATTGGGCTTTAAAATTAAGTAGAATTCTAAATAAACCTCTATTTTTACTCCTCCTAATCATCGTGCCCGATAAAACAATTGCAAATATATGAAGTCTGTTGACAACCCTAGTTTAAACAAAATTACAACACTAGGTTTCGTGATTATCTGTATACTAACATTTATACACAATGGAACAGTAAGCCTTTGGGATCAGGACGAAGCGGCTTATGCCGGATTTGCCAAAAACATGATTGAAAGTGGCAATTACCTTATTCCCGAATTTGTTTGGTCTGAAATCCACCGCAAGCCCCCATTACATTTTTGGTCAATTGCTTTATCGTATAAAATTTTTGGAATTAGTGAATTTGCTCTTCGCTTCTTCTCAGCCATAGCGATTTCCGGAGTTTATTTTCTCATCTGGTTTTGGGGCAAAAAACTTTTTTCTCCAACAGTGAGTAAAGTAGCCACAATTATTCTCGGCACTTCTTTGCTTATTCCCTTTCTAGCCAAAGTTGCAGTTACAGATGCTTTGATGCTTCTATTTTCAACCATTTGTGCTTTTTCTTTAATTTCAATATTAAACCAGCCCAAAATAAAATTTGTCCTTTTGTTCTGGTCTTCTTTTGCACTTGGTCTACTAACAAAAGGCCCACCCATTATCATTTTTACATTCAGTTTTATTTTTTTACTATTTATTTTTGACAAAAGAAGAAAGAACTTACTAAAACTAAAGCCTTGGTTTTTTCTACCATTAGCGCTTGCTCCTTTTGCTTATTGGTGTTACCAAACTTACTTAATTGACGGAGGAGAGTTTTTAAATTGGATGCTCGACTGGTACGTACTAAAAAGGATTTCCGGAAGTGTACTTGGGCAAAGCGGACCTCCAGGCACGCATTTCCTCATCATTTCAGGATCTTTCCTGCTTTACGCAATTAGCTTACCCAAAGCATATATCTCTGCTTTTAAAGCAATAAAAAAACGCCAAAACAACGACACAATGATTCTCGCACTCTGGTTTGTTGCTGCATGGCTGATTTATGAGTTTTCACCTAGCAAATTGCCGGCATATTGCATTGCCGCACATGTTCCGCTCTCCATTTTAATTGGCAAAGAAATGATCAACTTATTAAATAACGAATCTAACCTTTCCCTAAACTGGCAAAGGTTTCAATTTACATTACCGCTTATTATTTCAATTCTAATTTTAACTGCTGCCATAATCCTTCGTTTACCTTTTACCATAAACTTAAGTGCTGCAATTCTAGTAATCTTACTACTCTTGAGTTCTTTCTTTTTATTAAAACGACTTCCATTTAGTAAAAGGCTTTTATTGACAAATACCCTTTTTATTTCCTACCTAATCGCAATTATTTACCCACAGATTGATCAAGTAAAAAATAGCAGTTTTTTAGTAGCCGATTATATCGAATCTAAGGGAGTAGAAAAAGATGTTATTTATATTGGCAACAGCAAAGGCAAACCTCCAAGCTTGCCTTTTTATTGCGAACAAGTTGCTAAAAAAGTAGTGGTTTGTAAAGATCAGAATGAACTAATTCAATTATATCAAGACTCTAAAAATATTGCCTTTGTATTAAATGAGGAACAAAAAAAAGCGTTTGAAAATAACTTTGCCGGAATAGAAATTAAACAGATAAGTTCTTTCTATGTAGACCGAAAAGGAACTGCAGATTACTACCTTATTCTAAATTGACTTCAAGAGGAATAAAGAAAAAACAGACTATCGATTGGACTAATTATCTCAGCAAATACATTTTCCCAAACTCCTTAGTGAAATACTCATCTACTTCAGAAGAACGATGTTCTATGGAATTTCCATTAATACGCATTTTCACTCGGTAAAGGTAAATGCCATTTGCCAACTGATCGCCAAATTCATCTTTTCCATCCCAGGCAAATTCGGTAATGTTATTGCCAATTCTAATCGGACCAAGTTCATACTGATCAATCTCCCGAACCACTTTTCCGGTAATGGTCATAATTTGAATTTGCATTTGATCCGGAATTTGAGAACCGGTGAGCGTAAAAACAAATCGCGTAGAAGTGGAAAATGGATTCGGATAGTTTAATAAATGAGTCACCGTTGACTTGTTGACCACTTCAAACTCTACTTGATAGTCATTCTTTCCGGAAGCGTTGCCACTTGCATCTTTTGCCTGCACACGTAGTCGATACATGCCATCTTCTAATAAATTAGGCTGAAAACGAACCTCAGCGACGTTCTCCGGCAATTGTGCAGGTATAAAGTCCAGCTGACCTAGCTGAGAGCCCTCAAAGTTTACCAACTTTTCATCTCCGCTTGGTAGGCGTAAGAATATTGAAAAGGAAGATGTATCTTCAACTGCCAAAAACTGATTATCATCTTCCAGCCTCATTCTTATTTCCGGCTTGGCAGAAACCAGTTCGCCGTTCATTATGTGTCTTCCGTCAAAAGTCACATCCAAAAGGGGATTCAATCGATCATCTTGAACATAAATGCTAAACTCTCCTCGATTATTAAAATAATGACTTTCTTTTATCATTCTCTGAGGATTGAGTTCTAAGCTAACGTTTTGCCTTCCTTGCAATTGTAATGTAGGAATCTCGAGTTCAACTATTTTGAAAGTATCTTGAAGAGTATGTGTAAATACAAAAGTGCTATCCCATTGATTTTGCGAAGCACTATTTCGCACACTCACTCTTAAATCAAACTCATTAACAACTTTTGGAGCAGTATTTCTAACTGCTATTTTAATCCTAGCATTTTGACCTTTTTGCAAAGTATCGGCACTTAATTCAAAAAAGTCGGCGGGACTTAAGGCTAAATCAGCAGCTTTGTTGTAAACCAATTGCCAATAATTCAGTTGTGGCGGCGTAAAATTCTGCTCATCGGCACTCCAGACACTAAACTCTAAAGTTTGTGCATTGGAAGGAATTAAGTTAGTAATATTAGTATCTAGAACAAACTGATGCGAGTTCATTACATTTGTTCTGCTGCCATTTTCTGCCACACTACTCAAATTAAATACTAAACTATCTTGACTGTTAACTTCTTCCTTTTTAAAACGGTAAGCTAAGCGCTGCCATTGATCACCCGGTCCAATTTGTGCTGTGAACATTTGTCCGAAATTTGCCGAGGTCGTTAAAGTTCTTCGAATTTCAATATTGGCACTTGCTGAGTCTCCGGCAATTTCATTGACACTGTTGGTTCTTCCTTTTTTTACGGTAAAAATAAAAGGCTCTCCATTTTCTAAAGTTCTTATTTTACTGCTTCCCAATTGTTCAAAAGCTAACAAAATAGAAGAGTCTTGAGCCCAAATATTATCGTAATTTATATTGAACCAAGTATAAACAACGATATAATTGCTGTTTGGAATCTCATTTAGCAGAAAATCACGCATAGCCAACATTTGAGATGAATCATTTTGACGAAAGAGGAAGTGGTTTTCACTTCGCTGCCGATCGGGTGCACAATAATTATCTTTATTCGCTTGACCAAAGTCGTTTTGAGCATTCTCCCCAAAGTAAGGTGTTTTCCAAGATTCTAAAGTCAAAGAATCTAAAACTGCAATTAAAAAAGCCGGTGTTCCTCCACAGGCACTTCGCTCTCGAACATCTGTATCTAAACCATATAGAATCTCGTTGGTTTCAGCAATTGTTGGAGACCCTTTGGTTCGCACCAATAGCTCACTGCTTCTGTCGGTATATTCAAACTTGCGGTTACTCTCATTTACTTTTAAAAACTGAAAAGCATTTTGCTTAAACTGACCAATGTGCTGCTGACTCCAACCATTTTTGCCATTAATGTATTGAAAAGATGCTGTTCTCCAATTGTACGGTTCGCTCCCTTGCGTTTGTCGGCTTACACGCCAAAAATAAACTGTGTTATCTTGCATGCTCTGCAAAAGTTGTGGCGACCATTCCAACACTCCTCCTCTATCTGTTTTTGAAGTACTTTCTTTAATTGAGCTGTTAAAGTTTGGAGTAGTATCTATTTCAAAAACATAGGCTCTTTCCTCTTCAAAAGCATAAACGGTAGAGGCTTTTAATGCGATAGACTGACTACCCACTAAGGTAAAATGATCAGGAAAAACAGGCACTATTTCACCGGCTCTAATCTCTACTGAAAAATCCAATCGATTGTTTAAGACCGAGAGTTCATCAATTTGATTAAAAGGATCGAGAAATAGCGAAAAACGATTCTCTCCGGCAGAAGTAATGGCATCAATCGGCAAGCTAAAGGTCAGTTTTCTTTGGTAAAAGACCGGAGCAATCAATCGACTGTAAGCCGTATCTGCTTTACCCTGAAAAGGAAAATCGTGTGATAAGCGAATCGCCAAGGAATCATTTACTGCCCTGCCAATATTGTCAATTTGTATGCTAATACGAAAAGAATCTAAATCAGTACTAATGTCTTCGGGAGTGACCTTAACATCTTCCGCCAAAACGGTATAATCCGGTTTTTCTGCTTGGTACATTTTTAAAGCAGGATCGCCTTGCAGCGTCATTTCCAGGCAAACGCTTTTTAAACTCAAATCATTAAAATCGTCTTGAATTTCTTGAACTGCCAATCGCATATTTTCAGCGATGGAAGCATTGTAGTTTTCATTCGCCATTTTCTCATAATAAGCGCCTGAATACAAACTCAAGGGATAAGGCAAACCTAAATTTCCGTTGGCAATAAAGCCAATAGCGCCTTTGCTTCGCTCTAAAACGTATTCTTCTCCGGTGCTCATCACATTAGGCTGATGATAATTTCCGGCAAAGCAAGAATTGGCTAAAATGGTTGGATATTTCCCGCGGTTGTTCAACTTATCCGGACTGTCGATGCTGATGTCAAAATTCCCTGTTGCCGAAGCATGTCCAAAAAAAGTCATGATGCCCACTCCATTATTAATCAAAGTGCGAATTGAGTCCGAAAGGGAAGTTTGGAAGGGCGAAGAGGAGCTTTTTCGGAAAGTTTTTACATCCCCACCCAAGGGAATTTGTTGAAAATCGTTGGCAAATCCATTTAAGTAATTCTCAAAACGATTGGTTTCAAAAAGGGTATTTCCTCCGGCAAAATGCAAAGCTTGTTTCATCCACAAAGCCTGGGGTGCGTTTTCGTATTCCACTACTTTGTCTAAGTAATTTCTTATGTCCGTTATGTTTTTCGCACTTAGTCGACCTTGAGGAATTAGCGGCTCAAATTTGGTGTTTCCCAAGCCGGCAGTAATTAAATGATCTGCCGCCGGATTGCCCATGGTGGGCACCAAGTTTTGTTGATAGGCTATGGCATTTTTTCGATGTGCTTTTGCGGAAACAGATTTGCCAAACAAATATAGATGCGTGGCTTTGTGTGACCAATTTTGATGAATTTGATTGATAAAGTTTCGAATTGCCAATGGGTTTTTTGGAATTCCATAAGCGTACTGATGATACAATTGTTCAACATCTACCAACAAAACATCGAGCCCTTGAGATTGTCGGTACGCTCTATAATTAACAGCGCCTTGCATTAACTGAGAATGACTTACCATCAAATAAAAGTCCGAACTGAGTTGACTTTCATAGTCTACAAACTGAGCATTTGCACCTACAGCATTAATCGCTCCCACCGACTTTATTTGATTCACTGCCGAAAGCACCATTTTTTTCCGCCCATTGCCATTAGGAACAATCGCTCGGTAGTTTCCCACGCCTTGTACTACTCTAATTTTTTTTGCATTGCTTAAATCGTAGAGCAATGGCTCCGCACCACCGTTAAAATTATCTATTTCCAAATATTGCGCTTGCTGCGATTGACTATCATCTATCCAAAACTCTTCATAATTTGCCGCTGAGAGATTTAAATCGTGAGGATAAGTAATGCGCAAATATGCCAAAGCCATACGATCAACTCTTCCTTGCTGATTGCTTAAGTCGTCGATGCTTTGAATGCGAACAATGTTGTTTCCATCGTTAATCTCGCTTGTTGAAAGCGTAGTATCTAAGTGAATGAGTTGATAGCCTTCAAAGATTTTATCAAAAGAATAATTTCCCAAGCTCACTCTCAAATGGTGGTCGCCATTGTTTAAGCCTGCCCAGTTTGAAGCTCCTGCCACCTTAAAGTCAAACTCAATATACGGGCCTGCAGCATAACGATTGGGTGTTGAAATCACTTTGTTCCTGCTTTGTCCAAGATTAATGGCTACATCCATAAAACCTTCTGTGGAAACATATTCCGGATCGGTAGCTTGTGAAGAAAGAATTTCACCATCGTAATAATTAGAAGTGTAGGACTCCACTGACTCTTTCCAGACAAATGGGGCGGGAAAGTAATTGCTAAAATCAACTGCATTTTCTTCTTGAAAACGCAAATTGTTCGTTTGATTGTTCCAAGTCAAATAGTAGCTAATCGTATCGTTGATTAAGCTATAAAAAGGGTTAGGTTGATTGTTTTTCCCTTTGTAAAAAACGGTGTCGAGCCAACCGTCGTTTGCTTCAGCATAGAACTCAATGTAATCCGTGGCATTAAAAACTCCATCTGCTTCGCCTTTTAGGTAAATCGGCTGCTCTTTTCCTTTGGCGAAAAGCTGTATGTTTTGCGGATTTATGGTAGAAAGCGGAATATTGGCATTGAGTAAATCTTGATAAGTAATGCGGTAAAGACCGTTTTCGGCTATTTTAAAATGGTAGTAAGATTGAGAATAATTAATCCACTCATTGCCGATGCTTTGAGCTGACAATGCAAAGGAGGTAATTGTCAGTATGAGCGCGAAGAGTGTTCTCACTGTTTCTTATTTAAATCCAGCCGGAGTGAAAAGACGTTGGAATAAAGTGCAATCGATTGATCACCAATATCTGTAAATGCATAATCGATGCTAATGTAGTTAAATTTAACGCCTACTCCAAAGGTGGGTTGAAAAGTAGTTAAACGGTTTCCGTCGATATCGGTGGTAACTTGCACATTTCGAACTCCTGTTCGCAAGAAAATCAAATCGTCGTAAGAAGCCTCAAAGCCCAAGGTAGGATCCATAGAAATTGGGTCGGACTTGAGGATGGTGTTTCTTTTGCCGTCGAAAGTGTTAACCAAATTCAATTCTGCCAAAAAGTTGATTCGATCGTTTACCACAAAAGCTCTGTTTACTGCCAAAACCAGTTCAGGCAAGGTAATTTCCACTGAATTGCCGGGAATTTCGTTTCCGGTGGCTTCAAAAACAGCTTCAGTTTCTTCATCTAAGTTAGCGCTCCAAGCGTTAAATGTGGTGGTTACATCTCTTCCCATGGCGGCAAAAGTCCACTGATTTTTTTGGTATTGAGCACCTAAATCAAAGCCAAAGCCCCAAGCATCTGCAAAATCGCCCACATTACGATGAACAATTTTAACATTACCGCCATAGCTCAAACCCTCAATTTCGCTCTGACGCGAATAGCTGATTAATCCGGCATAATCTGCAGCAGAGAAAGTAGTAACTCGATTAAAATCGATGTTTCCGTTTTGGTCGATGAGCTGAGTCGTATTGGGAATATCATCCACCCCGAAGCGAATAAAGGAAAAACCCAAAGCACTTTTCTCGTCAATTTTGGTGGCAAAAGAAGCGTAATCATAGGCTGCAATTCCAGCAAAATACTCTGAGTGCATAAAAGAAAACTGAAAATCGCTGTTCATTCTGCTCAATCCGGCGGGATTCCAATAGCCGGCAGTAACGTCGTTGGCGTTGGCTACAAAAGCATTGGCCATGCCCATGGCGCGAGCTCCCACACCAATTTTCAAAAATTCGTTACTGTATTTAGGCGCTTGAGCAAAGCTTTGAGTTACACCGATAGAAAGCAAAACACAAAGTAGTACAAAGGTCTTCTTCATAAATCCTTGTTAATAATTCAAAAGTAAAACTAAAAAGCCGCTTATTTATTTTCTAAGCGGTGAAATTAATTTTGAGAAAAACAATTACCAATGCTTAATGACTAATTGGTCAAATGGAATTAATTTACGAACTGAGAAATCAAAAGAATTTCAAATTCTTTAAATAGCCGTTTTTAACCCCTTAGTAACGGCTACCTCCACTTTACTCCATTGAAAATCATTACTCTTTGTTCTTTTTGGGTATATTTGTGATTGAATCTTACATCCAATAAACAAGTGAAAAAGTACTATGTTTATGGGGATGTTTATAAGTTAGCTAACATTTCATCAATACCTAAATGAGTAAAAAAACTAAAACACGCTTTGAAAAAAGTATCCAATACCTTGAAGAAACTTTACCTGAATTTCAAAGGTATAAACCTGAAGATGTTTTTGATGTAAGGAATGATAGTGAAGTTCATATTCTATTTCCTTACGAGCATGACGATGAAGATATTATTCTAACAAAACAAGAAATAATTGAGCAGATTGAAGAATTCAAAGCGTATAAAATCGATATAGATGAAAGCAGAATTGAGACGCCGAATGCAATCTACTTTTTAATCTCAGGTCATTCATTTCAAGCCAATGTAATTTTTAGTCAGCAAATTAAAATTGAATCTAAATACAAGAATGTAGATATTAAAATTGATTACAAAAAGCGATTTCTATTGGGGCTAATCTCTCTAAAATTATCAGCATATGATGAAGATTATCAAAGCCCTATTTATGAAAGAAATTTACTAAGCCTAAAATATCCTAATTTCCTTAATAAGCAAAATTTAACTCTAGAGAAAGAGGCTATAAATTCTTTTCTCTTTAATTTGTATTGTGACAATCAGTTAAATTTAAATTTAATGAGTTACGAATCATACATGTTCAAGTATGATGAAGAATTACAGGAATTAGAAGATGAGGATGATTCTGAGGAAATCGATTCCGAACTCAAGCTTAAACCCCTCATAGAATATGATGATGGAATGAAAATGTTGCTTTCTGCTCAAACAATTTTTGATACCAATTTTAAATATTTAAGTCTCTATAAAATATTAGAACATTACTCAAGTACAGCCTTAAAAGTGGATGCCTACGAAGAATTAGCAAAGAAATTAGATTCTCCAAAATCTCTCAATCCTGATAGCAGATACTTAAACTCTATCTTAGAGCTAGCCACCTCATTCGAATTAAGAAAAAGAGATAAAGAATTAATTAAAATCGTTCTGAAGAAAAGTGTAGACTTAATGGATGTAAAGGAGCTGTTTCCCTTGTTTATTGAAGACAAGCTTAGTGGCTTAACTATTAACTACGCATCAAAGAAATCAGAAATAGACAAATTAGTAAATACTGTTGCTGAAATTTTGTATTCTACAAGAAATCAGTTGGCACATGCCAAAGCAAACTTTACCGAGACAGGCTACGAGTGCCCTTCTGACCAACTTGATTCGTTAAATTCATTTACTGAGGCAGTAGCCATTAGAATAATTAGATGGTATGCAAGATTACCTTATCATATGAAAGAAAAAAACGTTAGCTAATCGAGTAGACAGCTCCGCCCCAAAATAGGAGCGGAGTTCGCCCCTGCCTCGTTGGCAGGCAGGAGTCCAACACTCTCAGCTGTAAAAACGGTGATACATTAAAGCAAAATTTGTTTTGTACGGTTATTTGACGTACATTTGTTGATAACAAGATTATCATGGAAGCACAAATCAATAAAGACGAAAGAATGGAGTTAAGAGTCTCCTCGACAGACAAAAGAATTTTCAAAAAAGCCCAAAAACTAAGTGGTGATAAATCATTTAGCAGCTTTGTTGTTCGAATTGTTAAAAAAGAAGCAGAAGCAATTATTTCTAAAAATGATCGAATAATTGCTACGGAAAAAGACCGTCAAGTTTTTTTTGATGCTGTTTTTGGTAATCTAAAACCAAATCAAAATTTAGTAGAGGCGGCTAAAAGATACAAATCAAAGAATTCTTAACATTGAAAATTTCAATCCTCGATAAAACGCACAATCGAAAAAACTTTGAATGTGAAGAAAAGTCACTTACGGACTATATTCAGAAGCAGGTTAGTCAAGACGTAAAAAAAAGACTTGCGATTTGTTTTGTAGCCTCTGACAGTGAAAATAACGTTAGAGGATATTACACTCTAACTAGTGAAAGCCTCGGAAGAGAATTAATCCCTGAAAAATACCTCAAAAAAGTTCCTAAAAACTATAATGCCCCAGTAATTTTACTTGGTCGATTAGCTAGAGACCAAAAGGAAAAAGGAACGGGTTTAGGAGAGCACTTGTTGCTAGATGCCCTTTTTAGAACTTTTACATTATCTGAAGAAAGCATTGGTGCAATGGCTGTGGTTGTGGATCCGATTAATGATTACGCTATAAAGTTCTATGAAAAATATGGGTTTGAAAAGCTTCCAGATAGTGAAAAAATGTTTCTACCAATGAATACTATTAAGCAAATTGTATAAAACAAAACGCATCACAATCGACTAAGTAGGGACGAAAACCTTCTGCTTTTTTAAATACATCAACTCAACCCAAAATGCGAGCTTGCCATTTCAACAATATCTTCGCCAATGGCTAAACAAGCAGTGGCAGCCGGTGAAGGAGCATTGAGCACATGAATGCTGTTGTTTTTGTATTCGATTTTAAAATCATCAATCATTTCCCCGTCGGGACCAAGTGCCATGGCGCGCACTCCCGCTCTACCCGGTCTTAGGTCGTCCATTTCCAAAGAGGGAATCAATTTTTGCAAGCGATTTAAAAATAAACGCTTGCTAAAAGCTCGTTTGTATTCATCTAATCCAAACTTCCAATGCTTGGCAAAAAGCTTCCACGTTCCACCGTAAGAAAGAGCATCAGCTGTGTCTTTTAAATTAAAGTCCGTTTTACCGTAGCCTTCTCGCTTAAATGTAAAAACGGCATTAGGACCACACTCAATATTACCATCAACCATGCGCGTAAAATGAACGCCCAAAAAAGGAAATGCAGGATTGGGTACCGGATAAATCAAATGTTTAACCTTATGTTTGGCGTGATCTTCCAATTCATAATAATCTCCTCTAAATCCAACAATCTGCATTTCGGAGTCCACTCCGTCATTTTTCGCCAAACGATCTGACTGCAAACCACCACAAAAAATAAAATGTTTGCTGTAATAGGTGTTTTTGGAAGTTTTAAATTTGCTTACTTCCCCTTCCTCTAACATATTTTCAAAAGCTTCACCCAACACCACTTTAGAGTTCGGTTGAATGGCCAAAGCCAATTCCGCCATTTTCTCGGTAGCTCCCACAAAGTCAATAATCCCGGTGCAAGGAACGCGAATCCCCGCAATTCCTTCACAGTTGGGCTCTATTTCTCTCACTTGATCACCACTAATTTTCTCAATCCCTTCGGTGTCATTCGCCAAGCCATTAGAAAATATTTTATCTAAATGCGGCAACTCTGCTTCATCGGTAGCTACTACTACTTTGCCACACACATCGTGTTTCACATTATTCTCCTGTGCAAATTTCACCAAAGCCCTTCTTCCTTTTACACAGTTAATGGCTTTTTTTGAGCCGGGTTTGTAGTACAAGCCCGAGTGAATAACTCCGGAGTTGTGTCCGGTTTGATGCGCAGCTAAGGCATCTTCTTTTTCAATTAAAAGAATTTTTAAGTGAGGATATTGCTTTTGCAATTGATAAAAAGTAGCCGCTCCTACAATTCCTCCTCCAATAATCGTGATATCGTAAACTTCTTTCTTTTCCAAAGATCTTCAATTTTAGTTACACAAAATTACTTGTATTTCGCCCATTTGGGACGAATTGCCTCATGTTTTGGAACAAATAATAAAAAGAATAATCCAATCACAAAAAACAACAACAAAGCAAAGATAGAGTTCCTCATGCTGCCACTAATTCCTTCTATCAGTCCGTAAGAAAATGTACCGATGACAATTCCCAACTTTTCGAGAACATCGTAAAAGCTAAAAAAAGAGGCGTGATCAGTGGTTTCCGGTAGGATTTTAGAGTAGGTAGATCGTGACAAAGATTGAACTCCTCCCATAACAAAACCAACAATGGCTGCAATAATATAAAACTCCATGGGTGTATAAATAAAATAGGCTCCAACGCAAATTCCCACCCAAATCAATAAACTCAAAGCAATTGCTCGAATGTTTCCCCACTGTTTAGAAAGCCATGAAAAGAAATAAGCTCCTCCAATGGCAATAAACTGAATGATCAAAACCGAAACAATTAAGCCGGTTTTGGCTCCATCGGTTCCCCAATCCACCTCCTTGGCTGCAAACAATGTAGCCATGAGCATTACTGTTTGCACTCCCATGCTATAGACAAAAAAAGAAGCCAAATAGCGTTTTAAAACCGTTAAATGTTTCAGCTGCTTCCATACTTTTTGCAATTCGCGCCAACCTTTCGTGAACTTATATCCTTTTGGTTTTTCGCGATACACATTGTTGGGTAAATAGCGGTAAGTAATCTGGCTAAAGCCAATCCACCAAAGCGCTACAGACAAAAATGAATATTTTACTGGCATATCAAAACCCATAATCAGCACTAAATTGATAATAAGCAGAATTGAACTACCTATATAACCTAAGGCATAACCTTTAGCAGAAACTTTATCGTGATACTTAGCTTCAGCTATTTCAGGTAAATAGGCATTGTAGAAAACCAAACTTCCCCAAAAACCTACGGATGCTAAAAGCACTGGAAGCATGCTCCACTCAAGGTGATTTACATCGAAAAAATACAATGCTGCACAAGAAATGGCACCCAAATAGCAGAAAAATTGCAAAAAGCGCTTTTTGTTATCTGAATAATCGGCAATGCCCGAAAGCAAAGGTGACAATGCAGAAACAATTAAAAATGCCAAAGCATTAACATAGGAATACAAAACTGTATTTTTTAATTCAAAACCCCAAAATTGAACAAGGTCAGAAGTATTCCCACCTGCTAATTCAGTTGTTGTAACTGCCTCATAAAACATCGGAAAAATAGCTGTGGTAATGACCAAAGGGTAAACAGAATTCGCCCAATCGTAAAACGTCCACGCATTTATAATTTTCTTATTTCCCTTAATTATCATTGGCTTTGGATTGACAGCTTTCGCAGTAAAGTTCTTTAATGGAATAATCAGCTAGTGCCTGAATCCCTCTTTTCTTCTTAGTGAAAAATTCACAAAACAATTCTTTATCAATTTTAGAAAACTTTTGCATCAAACTCAGATACAATTCGCTATCAACTTCATTAGAATAATAAATAGCAATTTGCAAAAAGAAACTCAAGAGTTCTGCTTTTACTTCCTCTTTCTTTACTTCAGGTAAAAGTAAGTTGATAGCCCTGTCAAATTGATCTTGGTAACACAAAAATCTCCCCAGTTCTAATTTTTCTTCTTGATTCAAATCTGCTAACTGAACTTGCTTCATCAATTGATCAAATGCTTTTCTTCTGGCGTTAAAATCTTTTTGCTCATAATAAAAATCAGCAGCAATGGCGTAATAGTTTAATGCAGTTCTAGCAAATGTTTTTTTAGTAATTTGATCTACAGAACGTAATTTATTAAAGTTCTTTTCCCAATCGTCAATTTGTTTTACAGATGATGGTTGGACTGCCCAAAATTTCACTTCAGCCAAGAGTTTATTATAGCTAACTATAGTTGGCTTAGCAACCAAATAAACTTCTAAAAAAGCCAAATGTAATGGATTACCTTTGAAAGTCTCTTTGCCCAATTCTGCTGTTAGCACAATTTGGTTATTGATTAGTTCAATAAATTCAGGCTCTTGATGGTAAAGCCGATTGAGTAAATCAGAATGTTTCTCAGGCGCATTTTGAATCAAATCATTTTGTAATTTTAAGGCTTGCTCAATTTTATGATTCTCTACCAAGCGGTCGAGCATCTGCATTTTGGCATTGGCATTTTGAGCAGCATCTATAGTTGCCTCGCCAATTAACTCAACTTCCAATTGATTCAATTGTTCTAAATACTCAGCCAAACTACTGTCTTGAGTTGCTTCTTTAAGCAAATATTTTTTTAACTCTTCGCCACTTAGGTTTTGCACATCTATGGCGTAAACTGTGTTTTTTAAATGTTCATTCAACGCTTTATTTTGCAGCTCAACTTTCTTATTAATGGAATTGGTATCGAGCAAATCACTCAGCTTTTGTACAAGCACTTGCTGACATTTCTTTACGCTACTTTGCTCTTGAGTTGGTGAAAGCTTCCAATTTAAATTGACTTTATTTGCTTTAAATTCAAACGCATTAACATAAGTCATTATCTCCTCAATAACAGAATCTATAAAAAGAGCTCTGTTTTCCGGAATTTGAAAACGCTTGATCAAAGTATCTTGCCAACTAAAACTCTCCTCTGAAGGTTTTCCCGCATAGAGAAAAGGCAAGTTCCAATCACGTTTATTTTCAACTTTTACTTGATTGTAGGGTATGTCAAAGCAAATGTGATTATCTTTTAAAACAAAGCCATTCAACTCAAGCGGAATTCCTCGAAATTCAGCAGGTAAGTCAGCCATTTTTAAGCGCACTGCTCCTTTTTCTTTGGCTTCATTAAGCGCCGTAAACTTTCCTTTTTTAGCAACAGTTAACAAAAAACCTTTTTGATCTTCTCCGGGAAACAGTCGGTTAGGTTCATTACACTCAAACTGGTAATCACCCACTAGCTCAACGGCAATTCCATCTGCTGCATCAGATAAAATCGCATCAACGGTTGCCAAGCTATGGAATTCAAAATAAACTTCATTTCCTTCTACTTTAAAAGCATCTGAAAACAGTTGTGGAATAGTACCGTGATTTTCTACAACATCTCTACACAACTGCTGATTATAAGGTTGTAAATTAGTCTTCACCTTATTTAATTCATTGCCATTCGGTAAGGTGTAAGGCAAACCAGCCATTACCACAGCCAAAATCAAACGATCATCTTCTTTCACAACTGCTGAACCAAAATGTCTGAACAATGGGTCTTTCAGGTTAAGTTCACTATCACCTCCATCCATCCAAAACTGAATGGCTGCTTTAATCGCTTGTTCTTCCGTCTCTATTATTTCTTTTTTACCAGACTTGTCTACAGTTGTTTTAGCACCCACACTCACTTCAGCTAAATTTTCTCCAGCTTCAGAATAGAGAGCAGCATAATAAATCAAACGATCTTTTAAAGTCGCTTTTTTCTTGTCCTCTTGAGTATGAAGTAAGCGACTCTGATTCATTAAATAAGCAGCTTGATCAAATGCCGCAGCATCTAACTCTTCAATCGACTCATAAGCTACTAAATTATTCTCCAGTCTAAAATCGTTGATTGAGGACTTTAATAGCTCATTTAAACGCTCCTCTTCAAACTCTACTTGAGCAGAAAGAGAGAAACTGAAAATGTAAATCAATAAAAGTAAAAAAGGTTTCATTACTTAAAAATAAAAGGCTCAGTTTACAATAAACTAAGCCTTATACAGTACTAATTATTCAACTATTATTTTAAACTAAATGTTACTCTTTGATTTTTTGGAGAGTTTCCGCTTTCAGCCGGCTCCTCTGTTTCTTTACTTACGTAAGAAATTCTAGACTCTTCTATACCCATATCCATCAATTCTTTTTGAATCATGAAAGCTCTTCGTTTTCCAATAAAAGCTACTTCTTTTTCCGACACATTCGCATGACCTTGGATCTCTATTTTTTGCTGTGGGTTGACTTTTAAATACTCTGCCAATTGGTTAAGCTTAGCTAACTCCTCTGCTGTAGGCTTAAACTTTTTGGTGTCGAAGTAAACCACAACATCCTCAACCGACCATTCGCTAGCGCTTTCTTCGTTTTCTTTTTCAGCAGAGTTCCCATCTTTATTTCTAATGGTTTCTTCTGCTCTGGTTCCATCTGAGTTCACCAAATAAGTTTTTTTCGCTTTTTTGCGTTCTTCTTCATCGGTTCCAAAAGTCTTGCTTTCTACTTTCAATGTTCCTCCGGCAATGTTGTCGCAACTACAGTCGCCTTCGCTTAAAACATCCATAGGAACAACAGAAATATCATCGATAAAATAGTATGCATTCATTTCCTGACGTCCGCTAAACTCTCTAGACATGCGTACTTTGTCGTGAATAGTCTCTTCCTCTTTTTCAAAGTTTCCAATAATAATGTGCTCCTCACCACCTTGGGCTACATAAATACGACAAATATCTGTCCACAAATATTGTTGTTCATGAATGTCTTTAGTTATACTTCTCACCGGTGCATCGTACTCCAACACTTTAGCAGAAGGCTCTACTACAGAGTCTTTAGTCACATACATAGCAATATTATTAATCGCATACTTGGTTAAGTCTGCCATGCTTACGTGCATTTTCATACAGTACTCTCTACCTTCAGTTAATGGTTTTTTAAGTTGAACGCCCAAATAATGTCTCGGCATTCTACCTCTGTAGCCCATAAATGACATCCCTGCATAATTGTTCCCTGTTCTAGCTGGCTCTTTACCATATTTATTTTCGGGAACGCGCATGCTTTTGTCTTTAGCATCTGCAGAATACAAATCCACCGGTTCAGCAGTAATCGATCGCCAAGGAGTTGCCAATTCGATCATTCCGGCACTTTTAATTTTGCCGTCTACCTCCTCAAAGCTGGGGTTTGGCACTAAATTATGTTCACTTTCGTGTTGTTCTTGAGCTACTAATGTAGCCGTAAATAATAGTGTAGCAAGTACTAATCTTGTCTTCATCTGTCTTTGTTTTAGTTTATTGAATTCATCGAATTACTCGATAAACTCCCTGTAATTTTTGGTTTTTGTTTCAAAGATTGTTCCGAAATTAGAAATAATTCTCCAAAGATAAAACCATAAAAAAAGCCCCACCCTTTTAAGTAAACTTAAAAGCAATGGGACTAAAGAGTTATAAAATTATTTTTTATTACTGCTTACGAATCATATTTAAAGCAGAACCTGCCTTAAACCACTTAATTTGATTTTCGTTGTATGTGTGATTCACTTTAATTTCATCTGAAGATCCATCTGCATGAGTAATGCGAATGGTCAATTGTTTTCCTTCGGCAAAATCCTCTAAATCGATAAAGTCAAAGGTATCATCTTCTTGAATCTTATCGTAGTCTGCAGGATTTGCAAAAGTAATCCCTAGCATTCCTTGTTTTTTCAAGTTAGTTTCGTGGATACGTGCAAAGGATCTAACCAATACGGCAAAAACACCTAAATGTCTTGGCTCCATAGCTGCATGTTCACGCGATGAGCCTTCTCCATAGTTTTCATCACCAACTACAATGGTTGGAATACCTTCTTTTTTGTAGTGTCTTTGCACATCCGGCACAGAACCATACTCTCCGGTCAATTGATCTTTTACGCTATCTGCTTTATCGTTATAGTAGTTAATTGCACCGGTTAACATATTGTTTGAAATGTTGTCCAAATGTCCTCTGTATTTCAACCAAGGTCCTGCCATAGAAATGTGATCGGTTGTACATTTACCTTTAGCTTTAATCAACAGTTTAACTCCAGTTACATTCTCACCATTCCATGGTTCAAAAGGAGTTAACAACTGCAAACGATCGCTATCTTCTTTAACAACAATATCTACATGACTTCCATCTTCAGCTGGCTCTTGATAGCCGTTATCTTCAACTGCATAACCTTTTATCGGCATTTCAATACCTTGTGGTTCTTCCAATCTAACCTCTTCTCCATTTTCATTGGTTAAGGTATCTGTTAATGGATTAAATGCTAAGTCACCTGCAATTGCCATAGCTGTAACAATTTCAGGAGAAGCTACAAAACCGTGAGTATTGGGATTACCATCATTACGCTTCGCAAAGTTTCTATTGAAAGAAGTAATGATACTGTTTTTTTCTTTTTTCTCAGCACCATGTCTTGCCCACTGACCGATACAAGGTCCGCAAGCATTGGCTAAAACTACGCCACCGATATTTTCGAAAGTATCTAAATAACCATCTCTTGCAACAGTGTAGCGTACCATTTCTGAACCGGGAGTAACAGTAAACTCAGACTTCGCTTTTAAGTTTTTATCTAGTGCTTGTTGAGCAACAGAAGCCGCACGTGTAATATCTTCATAAGAAGAGTTGGTACATGAACCAATCAAACCAACTTCCAACTTCTGAGGCCATCCGTTTTCTTTAACTGCTTTTGCAAATTCAGAAATTGGAGTAGCTAAATCCGGTGTAAAAGGGCCATTAATGTGTGGCTCTAGCTCAGAAAGGTTGATTTCAATTACTTCATCGAAATACTTTTCAGGGTTAGCGTAAACTTCTGCATCTCCTGTTAAGTGTTCTTTCACACCTTCAGCAAGCTCAGCAACATCAGCTCTTTCAGTTCCCTCTAAATATTCTCTCATTTTTTGGTCGTAGCCGAAAGTAGAAGTTGTTGCTCCAATTTCAGCACCCATATTACAAATGGTTCCTTTTCCTGTACAAGACAAGCTTTCAGCTCCATCGCCAAAATATTCTAAAATTGCTCCGGTTCCACCTTTTACAGTTAAAATTCCGGCCACTTTCAAAATAATATCTTTAGAGGCAGTCCATCCACTTAAACGACCGGTTAATTTCACTCCAATTAATTTTGGAAACTTCAATTCCCAAGGCATTCCGGCCATAACATCTACTGCGTCAGCACCACCAACACCGATTGCAACCATTCCGAGTCCTCCGGCATTTACCGTGTGCGAATCGGTTCCAATCATCATTCCACCCGGGAAAGCGTAGTTCTCTAATACAACTTGGTGAATAATTCCGGCACCCGGCTTCCAAAAGCCAACGCCATACTTATTAGATACAGAGCTAAGGAAGTCAAAAACCTCTTTATTTGTATCTTTTGCTCTTTCTAAATCTTTTTCCGCGCCTACTTTAGCTTGAATTAAGTGATCACAATGAACGGTAGAAGGCACAGCCACTTTTTTCTTACCGGCTTGCATAAACTGCAAAAGCGCCATTTGAGCTGTTGCATCTTGCATAGCAACTCGGTCTGGCTTAAAGTCTACATAAGCTTTACTGCGCTCCAACTCTTTAGTTGCTTCACCCTGGTCGAGGTGAGAGTATAAAATCTTTTCTGTTAAGGTCATTGGTCGGTTAAGCACCTTACGTGCCGCCTCTATGCGCTCCCCCATTTTGGAGTAAACGTCTTTTATCATATCAATGTCAAAAGCCATAAGTATTGCGGTTTGTTAATTTATAGTTCTATTTCATTCGGATTGCGAAATTAACGATTTTCAATATAATTATAAAATATGTTCTTTTAAATAGAGTAGCTTCTGCACCCTTTCGTAGAAAGCAATAGTTTTATATTGATGGAAGTTCAACTAATCTTCTAACCGTTCATCCCAAAAACGACAAATCTTCAACATAGCTTTCGTAAAATTGCATTGTGATACAATTGTATAAAGAAAACATTCGACAAGCAATGCGCTCTATAAGGAGTCAATTGCTGAGGACTACTCTAACCGTTATGATTATAGCAGTTGGTATTACAGCGCTTGTTGGCATTTTAACTTCAATAGACGCCATGAAGAGCTCGATTACCGAAAGTTTTAGCAGCATGGGAGCCAATACATTCAACATAAGAAACTACGGCAGTTCATTTCATGTAGGACGCAGCGGAAGAAAAGCTAAAGTATTCCCATCTATTTCATATAAAGAGGCAATAGCGTTTAAAGAGCGTTTCAATTTCCCCGCACTTGTCTCGGTTTCTACCAGGGCCTCATCCTTGGCTACATTAAAGTTTCAATCCGAAAAAACTAATCCAAATATTTTTGTCTTTGGAACTGACGAAAACTACTTAGCAACAAATGGCTACGACCTATCTAAAGGTAGAAATTTCACAAAGCAGGATGTCAACTCAGGCAATCCGGTAGTGATTATTGGCAGCGATATAGAATCGCAACTATTCAAGAATACTAACCCTATTGACCAGCTAATTACTGTTGGAAGTAGTAAGTTTAGAGTAATTGGAGTATTAAAAAGCAAAGGTAGCAGCATGGGGTTTAGTGCTGATAAAAATGCTTTTATCCCACTAACATCTGCAAGACAGTATTTCCCAAGCTCAAGTCCCAACTTTATAATAAATGTAATGGCTACAAATCCTGATCAGCTGGAAACAGCTATTGGTGAAGCTACCGGTTTATTTAGAATTGTTCGTGGAGACAAAATAGGAAAAGAAAATAGTTTTGAAATTAGTCGCAGCGACAATATCTCCCAAATGTTGTTTGAAAATTTAAGCGCTGTTACTATTTCAGCAACAGTAATTGGGCTTATCACATTACTTGGAGCTGCTATTGGATTAATGAACGTTATGCTGGTTTCTGTTACTGAACGAACAAGGGAAATTGGCATAAGAAAAGCAATCGGAGCGAGTGCGGCGATTATTCGGAATCAGTTTATTATTGAAGCAATTGCTATTTGTCAAATAGGCGGCGTGGTAGGAATTTTATTAGGAATCGCTGTAGGAAATGGAGTTGGCAGTTTAATGGGCGGTGGCTTTATTGTTCCATGGGATTGGATTTTGCTAGCTGTAGGTTTATGCTTTGCAGTTGGTCTAATCTCCGGAATTTATCCTGCACAAAAAGCAGCTAAGCTAGACCCAATTGAAGCCTTGAGGTATGAATAAGCGATGTCATTAAGTGTATTTATTAGTCTAGCTAATCAGCACTAAAATGATATTTTCAACTACAATTTCCTAACTTTGCACTTAAATTATTTATCAAATCATTATGAAAGTAGCTCTTTTAGCAATTGTACTATTAGCACTTGGTTTTGCAGGCATAGCGGTTAAAATACTATTTAAAAAGAATGGCAAATTTGCAGGAACTTGCGCAAGTAACAGTCCAATATTAAATGAAGAAGGTGCTCCCTGTAGTTTCTGTGGTGCGCAGCCAGAAGAAATGTGCAAAAAAGAAGATTAATTTGAATCTTCAACTTGACTTTTTACATTCTCACTTATGAATGTTTGAAGCTCGCCTTTGGCATTAGCATAAATTAATATTGCTCCTAAGTCTTTTCTGTTTGATACAAAAGACTTACATCCTTCATAACCTTTAACCATACAAGCGGTTGCCATGGCGTCTGCAACAGCTGCCTCAGTACAAATAATTGTTGCACTTAATAAACTATCCGCTGTTGGAAAACCGCTTATTGGATTGATACTGTGGCTGTATTTTTTTCCATCAACTTCTACAAACTTTCGGTAGTTTCCGGAAGTAACCATTGCTTGATCTTTTAAATTGACAATAGCACTCAGTTTGCGTTCCAAGTTTTGACCCTCCGGCTTGTCAATTCCAATACGCCAAGCCACTGAATCGCGGTTTAAACCAGAAACAATTACTTCGCCTCCTAATTCAACATAGTAGTCTTTTATACCTCTATCTTTTAATAATTGGCCAATTAAATCAACACTGTAGCCTTGAGCAATGGCATTAAAGTTTAGCTTAGCTTCTTGGGTCTTTTTATGAAGCACATTTCCTTCTAGTTTAAATTGCTCAAAACCACAAAGCTTCATCAACTCATTAATTTTATTGGTATCCATACTTTTTGCTTCAGCAAAATCGAAGCCCCAAGCCTCAATTATGGGGGCTAATGTTGGATCAAAAGCGCCATCCGTTTCACTATTAATTTTCTTAGAAAGTAGGAAAACTTCCATAAAAATGGGCTCTATTATTGCCGAATCCCCATTGTTTAATTTCGAGATGGTGGAACTTTCAACATAAGTCGACATAGAAGCATCAATCGCATTTAATAGCGAATCAACTGCTGTTGGTAATTTAGCTTGCTCAAGGCCTATGTATTTCACTGTATAGCTTGTACCCTGTGCTTCTCCACCAAAAGACTGCTCACTTCTTACATTTTTGTGATCTGCGCTACATGCGAATAAAAAAACTGAGCTAATAAAAATCAAAAACCTCACTACTCTTCTCACTTTTCAATAATTTGCCAGCTATGATCACCCATTAGACGAGCAGTGGCTATAAACTTCTTATATTTATTTCCTTGTGACCACTGTTTGGGTCCTATCATGGAGAGCACTTTTGTTCCGTCTTCCTTTTCATACAAATGATAAGTGTGACCGGTCAGTGGCTTAAAGCCCATTTCTGCAGTGTATATCTCCTCAGAAATTTCAACTCTTTTTTTAAGATCATTGGCCTGATTCACTAGCAGCTCCATCTGATCGTATATTTGCTTCATTTGCATATTCGTTTGCTCCACCATAGCTGCCATGGCATTGCTCTTTATGCGATCCTTGTCATCCGGAAAAATAATTGCACTGCCTACATTATGCGCATAAGGCAAATTGTGCGGATTATCCGTAATCTTATCTTTATCAATCGGATTAAAAGTTCTTCGCTCTTCTTTTTTATCGTCTTTTGACATAAAGCAAATTTAATTGGATTGATTTTCTTCGCGAGTAAACACTGGCTTCTTAGCTGTACTTAGTTCTGAATTATAGCGGTAACCTCCATAATCAAACCCTTCTAAGTCAGCAGCCCTGCTAATCTTATTTTCAATCATATACCTACTCATTAATCCTCTTGCTTTTTTTGCATAAAAAGCAATGATTTTATATTTCCCATTTTTCGCATCTTTAAATTGAGGGCTAATTATATCTCCATCTAATTCATTTTTCTTGACAGATTTAAAGTATTCATTAGATGCCAAGTTAATAATCACTTTCTCTTCGTGATTTTTTAAAGCTTCATTAAGCTCTTTAGTGATTTTATCTCCCCAAAACTCATACAACGACTTTTTATTTCCAACTTTTAGCGATGTACCCATTTCTAAGCGGTAAGGTTCAATAATGTCTAGCGGTTTTAACACTCCATACAAACCCGATAAAATCCTCAAGTGACTTTGAGCGTACTCAACATCACTTTTGCTTAAAGTTTGCGCTTCCAAGCCTTGATAAACATCGCCGGTAAAAGCAAATATAGCTTGTCGACTATTATTTGAGAACTGTTCAGCTCCTTTCCATTGTAGGTATCGTTCATGGTTTAGATTACCTAAATTTTCACTAATTGACATTAAGTCTTGCAGCTCTTTAGAAGTCTTTTTCTTTAAAACATCAATTAACTTAAAAGAATGCTTTAGTAAAGTTGGAATTGAACTTTCTTTAATCTTTAAGTCAGTTTCAAAGTCTAATGATTTTGCCGGAGATAAAATGTGAATCATGCGCTTGATTTTTCTTTAATAAACAAGAGTACAAAGGTAATGTTTGTATTTAAAAATAATTAAATGTAGAATTGACGTCTACTTAAAGAACAAAAAAATAGCCACTCAGTTTTGAGTGGCTATTTTATTTAAAATTAATGCTTAGACTATTTTTTCTTCCAAGCTTTTATGTTCTCATCATTCATTTTAATGTATGCATCGTAATTTGCTTTTTCTGCAAGCGCTTTTGATTGCTCAGCAACTTTAATGGCATTTTTATAATCGCCTTTTGCTGCATATATTTTAGACAATGTGATAGTGTTCCAGAATTGAGCAGAAATCTCAACTGATTTTTTTGACCATGCCAATGCTTGATCCAAGTCTTTACTGTGCTCTAAATAATATCTCGCAGCTGCATTGTATGCACCATAAGAGTTCTCTATTTCTTTGATTTTTTGTTCGATGTTCTTCATCGCCATTTCATCGGCTTCAACTTTAATCGGCACAGACCATTTGCTCTTTTCCCATTGAAATGTTAATTCAGCCGTATTTTCTGTCAAATTACTAAACGTAATCGTGAAAGTTTCTGTCATTTCGCTTTCAAGCACTTTAGCTTTCACTTCAATAACATTATTATCAGCATTAAAAGAGCCTTCAGATGCATTAACGTCACTATTAAACATTACTACAAAAGTACCTTCTTCTAACTGAGTAAATACAGAATAAGTCCCTGCCTTTACCTCTTCCCCACCAACATTTGCATCAGTACTAAAAGTAATTTTTGTTGAAGCATTTGCTCCAGTTCTCCATACTTGGCCCCACTTTAACAAGCCACCAAAAATTTTACGTTCTTTAACTCCTGGGCGAGAGTATTCAACTTTAACATCCGTCAAGCCTACTTTTTGCATTACTTCAGCGTAAGGACTTGGAACCGGTAATTCTTGAGCTTGCACTGTAAACACTGTTGTTAGTGCAGCCAACATAAATAATTTAAATTTTTTCATTTGTTAGTTTTTTTAAGATTTTTGACAAACATACTTTATAAATAAGGATAATGAAGAATTTCACTTCATTAAAAAATGTTATTTATTATCCTTTAAAAATTCATACACAAAAAAGCCCGAAGTAAAAAAATACTTCGGGCTTAAAAAAAAATGGCGATGACATACTCTCCCGGTTTTACCCAGTACCATCTGCGCTGTTGAGCTTAACTTCTCTGTTCGGAATGGGAAGAGGTGAACCTCAA
>MDTG01058323.1_pt1 | contig 75467 bp, 71 predicted proteins | sample 811421 | NCBI WGS metagenome assembly MDTG01 (sample SAMN05326645, study PRJNA326480) | marine metagenome | isolation source: seawater | place: Pacific Ocean: South East | collected 2011
CGCCCTCATAGAGCGTGTAGATCGCCTCGTTGATCATCGGCAGCAGGATGCGGTTGACCATGAAGGCCGGGAAGTCTTCGGCGACCGCGATAGTCTTGCCGAGCTTCCGGGTGAACACCTTGGACGCCTCGAAGGTCTCGTCTTCGGTCGCGATGCCGCGCACCAGCTCGACCAGCTCCATCAGCGGGACCGGATTCATGAAGTGAATGCCGATGAAGCGCTCGGGGCGGTCGGTCGTTGCGGCCAGCCGGGTGATGGAGATCGACGAGGTGTTGGTGGCGAGGATCGCCTCGGGCTTCAAAAGCGGGCAGAGCTGCGCGAAGATCTTGCGCTTGATCTGCTCGTTCTCGACGGCCGATTCAATCACCAGATCGACATCGGCGAGTTCGTCCATGCTTTCGGCCGGTTTCAGCCGGTCAAGCGCCGCCGTGCGTTCGTCCTCGGTGATCAGGCCCTTGGCGACCTGGCGCGCCATGTTGCCGTTGATCGATGCAAGGCCCGACTGGACACGGTCGACGGAAATATCGTTGAGCCACACATCGAACCCGGCCACGGCGCAGACATGCGCGATGCCGTTGCCCATCTGGCCCGCGCCGATCACACCGACCTTCTTGATCTCGACCACCATTTTTCGTTCCGATTTGGGTTCAGCGCGACTGTTCGCGCTCTTGGAAAACTGAGGGGCTATTCATCGCAACTTCCCGCCCCGACCGCAAGAACCCCCCTCCGTTTTTCGCACACGGTGCGGGCGGTCATCGGGCCTTGCAACACCGGCTCCTCCGGCGGCTCAACGAAAAGAGCCCGCCGGACGGGCGGGCTCTTGCGTGTCTCGCTGCCGTCCGACGCCTTTGGCCGAACGGGCTGCTCACTTCTTGGCGGCTTCCACGGCGGCCTTGAACTCCGGCAGCACCTCGAACAAGTCGGCGACAAGACCGTAGTCGGCAACCTGGAAGATCGGCGCTTCCTCGTCCTTGTTGATCGCCACGATCACCTTGGAATCCTTCATGCCGGCCAGATGCTGGATGGCGCCGGAAATGCCGCAGGCGATGTAGAGATCGGGTGCTACGACCTTGCCGGTCTGCCCGACCTGCCAGTCGTTCGGCGCATAACCGGCATCGACGGCGGCACGCGAGGCACCGACAGCCGCGCCCAGCGCGTCGGCGACCGGGAGCATGACCTCCTCGAACTTCTCCTTGGAACCGAGCGCACGGCCGCCGGAGATGATCACCTTGGCAGAGGCAAGCTCCGGACGGTCGGACTTGGACAGCTCCTGTCCAACGAAGCTGGACAGCTCCGAGCTCGTCGCGGCCACGTCCTCGATCGGCGCCGATCCGCCTTCCTCGGCGGCCGCGAAGCTCGCGGTGCGCACGGTGACGACCTTCTTGGCATCGTTCGACTTCACGGTCTGGAGCGCGTTGCCGGCATAGATCGGGCGCTCGAAGGTCGAGGCGTCGATCACGTCGGTCACGTCGGAGAGCTGCATCACGTCGAGCAGCGCTGCGACGCGCGGCAGGATGTTCTTGCCGTTCGCGGTCGCCGGCGCGACGATCGCGTCGTAGTCCCCGGCGAGCGACATGACCAGGTCGGCCATCGGCTCGGCAAGCTGTTCGGACAGGCCGTCGCCGTCGGCGACAAGCACCTTGGCGGCACCTGAAATCTTCGCGGCCGCTTCCGCGGCGGCGCGGCAATCCTTGCCCGCCACCAGCACATGGACGTCGCCGCCCAGGGCAAGGGCCGCGGTCATCGCCTTGTGCGTGGCTTCGTTGAGGGCGCTGTTGCTGTGCTCGGCAACAAGAAGTGTGGTCATGGTCCTGTTCTCCCTGTCGTGAGCGCTCAGATGACGCCGGCTTCGGATTTGAGCTTCTCGACCAGTTCGGCAACGCTGCCGACCTTGACGCCAGCCTCGCGGGCGGGCGGCTCCGTGGTCTTGAGAACCTCGAGACGCGGCGCGATATCGACGCCGCAGTCTTCCGGGGTCTTCTCCGCGATCGGCTTCTTCTTCGCCTTCATGATGTTGGGAAGCGAGGCGTAGCGCGGCTCGTTGAGGCGCAGGTCCGTGGTCACCACGGCCGGCATCGTCAGCTTGATCGTCTGCAGGCCGCCATCGACCTCGCGGGTCACATCGACCGTGCCCTCGCCGAGATCGACGTTGGAGGCGAAGGTGCCCTGCGACCAGCCAAGCAGGGCCGCCAGCATCTGGCCGGTCTGGTTGCAGTCGTCATCGATCGCCTGCTTGCCGAGGATGACGAGGCCGGGCGCCTCCTCCTCGACGATGGCCTTGAGGATCTTCGCGACAGCGAGCGGCTCGGTCGTCTGGTCGGTCTTGACCAGGATGCCGCGATCCGCGCCCATGGCCAGCCCCGTGCGCAGGGTTTCCTGCGCCTGCTGCGGACCGACCGAAACGACGATGATCTCCTCCGCCTTGCCGGCCTCGCGCAGGCGGATCGCCTCTTCGACGGCGATCTCATCGAAGGGGTTCATCGACATCTTGACGTTGGCCAGGTCGACGCCCGACCCGTCCGCCTTCACCCGCACTTTGACGTTGTAGTCAATCACCCGCTTGACGGGGACAAGGATCTTCATGGGGTTTTCAACCTCCCGCTAGCGCGGCTGCCTGCAAGCCGCCGGTCTTGTGCCGAAACCAGATGCCGTAAGGGCAGCTTCATCGGCTGAATTCTGCCATTTGGACTGTCGGGCGGCGACCGTACTGACGCGCCACCGCACTGTCAACGCCGCGCAGCCCGCCCGGCCATCGCGAATCCGGCGGCTCGGCGCGGCGCCGCAAAATCCCGCCTAAAGTCCGCGGTCGAAAAGCACGACGCCGGGACGGCGCATGACCACGATCAGCGCGGCACCCGCCGCCGCCCCGGCGACATGCGCCCACCAGGCGACCTGTTCGTCCCCGCCGCCGAAGGCCATCATCAGCTGAAACCCGATCCAGGCGAGCAGGACCCATGCGGCGGGCAGGCGCAGCGGCACCCGTCCGAAGGCCAGCACCCAGACGTTGACCTTCGGATGCAGCACCAGATAGGCGCCGATCACCCCGGCAACGGCCCCGGACGCGCCGATCAGCGGCGCGACCGAGTTCGGGTCGATCGCCGCATGGCCGAGACCGGCTGCGGCCGCGCACAGGAGATAGAAAACGAAATAGCGGAAATGCCCCAGCGCATCCTCGACGTTGTCGCCGAACACCCAGAGGAACAGCATGTTGCCGCCCAGATGCATCCAGTCGCCATGCAGGAAGGCATAAGTGACCAGCGAGGCGCCCTCGGGCAGCACGGCAAGCTCGGGCGCGAGATCGCGAATGTCGAACAGCACCGCCGGGACAAGCCCGTAGGACAGGCTCGCCGCCTGCGACATCGGCGTGGACAGCCCGCCGCCCTGCACGAGCACGAAGATCGCCACATTCGCCAGGATCAGGCCCCATGTGACATATTGCCGCTGCACGTGCCGCAGGGGATTGGTGTCATGCAGCGGAATGAACATCGCGTCTCTCCCTGACCGCGCCGGGGGCTAGCGGTTCTTGCCGGGCACCCACAACACGTCCTGCGCGCCCTTGTCGTTCACCCAGCGCGAGGCCACGAAAAAGAAATCCGACAGGCGATTCATATACACCATCGCGTGCCGGTTGACCGGTTCCGCTTCGGCAAGCGCGGTCATCAGCCGCTCCGCGCGCCGCGACACCGTGCGCGCCATATGCAGATGCGCGGCCGCCGCCGATCCGCCAGGCAGCACGAAGGAGCGCAAGGGCTCGAGATCCGCGTTCAGCCGGTCGATTTCCGTCTCGATGGCAGTGACCTGCGCTTCGGTAATCCGGAGCGGCGGATAGGCCGGCGGCTCCTCCGTCTCCGGGGTCGCAAGGTCGGCGCCGAGGTCGAAGAGGTCGTTCTGGATCCGTCCGAGCACGGCATCGAGCTGCGGATGGGCGTCCGCCGTCACCTGGCGCACAAGCCCGAGCACCGCATTGGTCTCGTCGACGGTTCCATATGCCTCCACCCTGAGATCATGCTTGGGCCGACGCTCACCGGACGCCAGCGCCGTCGTCCCGGCGTCGCCGGTCTTCGTGTAGATCTTGTTGAGGACAACCATGTCCGCTCCCGTGCAGGTTGGATGTTGGCCACCCCGTGAGGATCACGGCGTGGACGTCGTCAGATAGAGCAGGGCCATGACGATGACCACGGCCAGGAACTGCAGCCCGACCCGCCAGCGCATCAATGTCTGCGAGCGCGACGACGACCCGCCGCGCATCATGTTCCACAAGCCCATCAGCAGGACCACGGCAACCGCTCCCACAGCCACCGGGATGAGCATCCGCAGCACGTCCGTCATCTTGAAATCCTTCTGCCCCGGCGGTCTTTTCCCGGCCGGTCTGTCATTCTTCTGAGCGCGCCGCGCGGGTCAGCACCCGGTCGAGCGCACGTGTCGGCAGGAGCCGTTTCGCCACCGCCATCGCGGCCGTGGGCACGGTGATCCGGTATCTCGCCTTCGGCCGCGGCGCCTCCACCGCATGAACCACCTGCTTCACCACGGCGCGCGCCGGAAGCTTGAACAGCGACTTCTCGCCCGCCTGCATGCGCGCGACCCGCTTTTCATAGGCCTCGCGATGCACCGAGGCGGCGATGCCATCCCGTCCGATGATCCTGAGGAAGTTCTCCAGCGCATTTTCGGTGAAGCGCGTGGCGATCGGCCCCGGCTCGATCAGCGATACATGGATCCCGCTGCCTAGAAGTTCCAGCCGCAATGTGTCGCTGTAGCCTTCGAGCGCAAATTTCGACGCGTTATAGGCTCCGCGATAGGGCATCCCGATGAAGCCCAGAATGGAGGAACACTGCACGATGCGGCCCGCGCCTTGGCGGCGCATGGCCGGCAGAACCGCTCGCGTGAGCGTGTGCCAGCCGAGGAAATTCGCCTCGAAAAGCTGGCGCAGCGCTTCCGTCGGCATGTCCTCCAGCGCGCCGGGGATCGCATAGGCGCCATTGTTGAACAGCGCGTCGAGCCGCCCGCCCGTGCGCTCCAGCACGGCGGCCGCGGCCTCTTCGATGCTTGCCGCATCCTCATAGTCCAGCAGAAGGCTCTCGAAACCGGCGGCCCGCAGCCGCTCGACGTCCTCGGCGCGCCGCGCCGTGGCAAACACCCGCCAATCGCGCCCGCGCAGGGTGCGCGCAGCAGCCGCGCCGATCCCCGACGAGCAGCCCGTGATCAGGATAATGCGCTGCGGCCGGTCCTGTTCGGCTGCCTTTTGCCCGGGCATCGATACGGTGTTCCTCTCCGTCGCGCCTCAGATCGGTTCCCCGGCCAGCAGGCGTGGGGCCGGCCCTTCCAGCCCTGCCGCCTGACGGATGAAGAACCGTTTCAGCGAGGGCAGCCGGTCGACCAGTCCAAGCCCGATATCCCGTACCGCGCGCACTCCATCCATATCGTTGGAAAACAGGCGGTTCAAGACATCGGTCACCACGCCCATCTGGAACGTGTCGAACCGGCGCCAGCGTTCGTAGCGCTCCAGCACGTCGAGCGCCCCGATATCCTGACCAAGCCGGCGCGCCTCGACGAGCACCTCCGCAAGGGCGGCGACATCCTTGAAACCGAGGTTGAGACCCTGTCCGGCGATCGGATGAATGCCGTGCGCCGCATCCCCGGCAAGCGCGAAGCGCGGCTTGACGAAGCCGCGCGCCAGCGTCAGTCCCAGCGGATAGGCGTTGCGCGGCCCGTCGAGGTCGATCTTGCCGAGGTGATGGCCGAACCTCCGTTCCAGCTCCAGTTCGAAGGTGAAGTCGTCGCCCTTCACCAGTCGGTCCGCTTCCGCCCGCCGCTCCGACCACACCAGCGAGGAACGGTTGCCGGTCAGCGGCAGGATCGCGAAAGGCCCGGAGGGCAGGAAATGCTCTTCCGCCCGCCCGTTGTGCGGCCGCTCGTGGCGAATGGTGGTGACGATGCCCGACTGGTCGTACTCCCATTTCACCGTCTGGATGCCCGCCAGGTCGCGAAGCCGCGAGCGCACGCCGTCGGCGGCGACCAAGAGCCGCGCGCGACGTGTCTTCCCCGATCCAAGGGTAATCGCCACATCCGCTTCGCCGACGGCAAAATCGCTCACGCTTTCCGGCGCGATCAGCTCGACGCCCAGTGCCTCGGCCCGGTTTGCCAGGGCCGCGACCATCTTTCCGTTCGGCACCATATGGGCGAAGGGCTCGCCGGGCTCGACCTCACCGTCGAACGTCAGGAACACCGGCCGCACGGCATCGCGAAGCTTGCTGTCGGTGACGATCATCTCGGTCATCGGCTGCGCATGCGGCGCGATGTCCGCCCAAACGCCCAGCTGGTCGAGCATCCGGCTTGCCGCAGCCGCGATCGCGGACGCGCGCGGGTCGCCGGCCATCGCTTCGCGCGGCCGCATGTCGACAACGGCGACCGACAGCGCGGGGTCGGCCTGTTTCAGCGCAACGCCGAGCGAGAGGCCGACATATCCGCCGCCGCCGACCAGAACGTCGAGCACGGCATCGGCATCGGGCTTGCGGGTCATGATGATCGGTCCTCTTCCTGCGGCGCGGCGCGGCCGCACCCGTTCCATTTATCGGCGACAACGCGCCGCAACGCCAGTCTTGCGCCCCGGTCGGACCCGTAACCGGCACACCGGAGGTGCCCTTGGGACAGCCTTGACTTTTGCCCCCGGCAAATCACACGGTCACGGAACCAACTCCCCGGACCGGTGTCCCAAACGCCTGCCACAGATCCTGCGAAAAGGTAGTTCCCGCATGCGCTCAGCCGTCGACGACCTCCTCTCGATACTCGATTTGGAGCCGCTGGAACACAATCTCTTCCGCGGCATGAGCCCGCAGGTCGGATGGCAGCGGGTTTTCGGCGGCCAGGTCATCGGCCAGTCGCTGGTCGCCGCCTCGCGCACGGTGCCAGAGGAGCGCGGCGTCCATTCGCTGCACGCCTATTTCCTGCGTCCGGGCGACCCGGCTGTCCCGATCATCTACGAGGTCGACCGGATCCGCGACGGCGGCAGCTTCACCACCCGCCGCGTCGTGGCGATCCAGCACGGTCACGCGATCTTTTCCATGTCCGCCTCCTTCCAGAAGCACGAGGAGGGACTGGAACACCAGATGACCATGCCCGAGGTCACCGCGCCGGAGGAGCTGCCGAGCGAGGCGGAGCTGAAGGAGAAGTTCCTGGCGCATGCGCCGGAGCCGGTCCGCCGCTACTGGGAGCGCGACCGGCCGATCGAGCTTCGCCCCGTCGACCTGACCCATTATTTCAGCCGCAAGAAGCTGACGCCGGCGCAAAACGTCTGGGTCCGGGCGAGCGCGTCGCTCCCCGACGATCCGCGCATTCATTCCTGCGTGCTGGCCTATGCCTCCGACATGACGCTGCTCGACACCGCGCTCTTCGCCCATGGCACCAGCGTGTTCGATCCCAAGCTCCAGGTCGCCAGCCTCGACCACGCGATGTGGTTTCACCGCCCCTTCCGGGCCGACGAGTGGCTGCTTTATTCGGAAGACAGTCCGTCCGCCTCCGGCGGGCGCGGCTTCACGCGCGGCGCGCTTTACGACCGGGCCGGCCACCTGGTGGCGTCGGTCGCGCAGGAAGGCCTGATCCGCATGCGCAAGACGCCCTGACGCCGGCTCAGGAGAACCGGCCGCTGAAGCCGGTGATCGCCAGCGGATTGTCGGACATGGCGGCCTTGTCCGGCGTATCTGCCGAAACGCCGCCGGTAAAGGCGTCGAACATGCGCTGGACGAAGCCCTCCGGCAGGTCGCGGGTGATGAAGACCAGCCGCGTGCGATGGTCCTCGTCCGGCCATTTCGGCAGGGTCGCCGGCGGGTGAAACACATGCTGCACCCCGTGCAGCACCACCGGCCGGTCCGGATCCTCGGCAAGCTTCACGATCCCCTTCATGCGCAAGAGCTTCGGCCCGTGGGCGGAGCGCAAGAGGTCGAGGAACATGTCCAGCGCACCGGCGGAAATCGCCTTGTCGCTGGTCAGCGAAAACGCCCGGATCCCGTCGCCATGCCGGTTCACGTCATGCGCGTGCCCATGGTGGTCATGCCCATGGTCGTCGTCGTGATTGTGCCCGTGGTCATGGTGATGGCCGTGGTCGTGATGCGCGTGATCGCCGCCATAGGCCTCCGCGTTGAGCCAGCGCGCCACGTCGGCGGTCTTGGTGGCCGGATCGTAGAGCCCGGTGCCGATCAGATGCGCCGCATCCGCCTCGCCCTCGGCCGCGATGAGGACCGGAGCGGCCGGGTTGAGCGCCGCGATCCGCCGACGCAACGGCGAGGCCGGATCGAGGGCGGCGGCACCGTCGTCCAGGTCGGTCTTGGTCAGCACGATGCGGTCGGCGACGGCGATCTGTTTCACCGCCTCTTCCTGGGTTTCGAGCGTTCCCATCCCGTTGACCGCATCGACCAGCGTCACCACGCCGTCGAGCTGATAGCGCATCACCAGATAGGGATGCTGCATCACCGTGTGCAGAACGGGCGCGGGATCGGCGAGCCCCGTGGTCTCGATCACGACGCGCGACAGACGCTCGGTGCGCCCGTTGTCGAGCCGGCGTAGCAGGTTTTCCAGCGTCGTCACCAGATCGCCGCGAATGGTGCAGCACAGGCACCCGGACGACAGTTCGATGATGCCTTCCTCGCCGCCTTCGACGAAGAGATGGTCAAGCCCGACCTCGCCGAACTCGTTGATGATCACCGCCGCATCCGACAGCGCCGGATCGACCAGCAGCCGGTTGAGCAGCGTCGTCTTGCCGGCGCCCAGGAAGCCGGTGATGACGGTCAGCGGGATCGGCGGCTTGGGGCCGCGCGCGGGCTTTTGCGCAGACGTGGTTTCGCTCACGAGGACCCTCTATCGAAAACTGGCGGGATGATAACGGCGACGTCCGTCCGGGCAAAGCGACATGCCCGATCGCACGTCCCCGGTCAATCGCCGACGCGGAGCCTGTGCCCCGCTAGGGGCGGGGGTTTTGCGGCGGGATCGGCGCGATCAGCAGCGGCTCGCCACGGAAGATTGCGCCCGGTTTCGCCGGCTGTTGCGCCACCGGCGCCGCCACGGCCGGCACGCTCGCCAGACCGGCGGCCGCCGCAAGCGGCTTGGCGACCGGCTTCGGCGTTCCGGGCACCGGGACCGGCGTGCCATCGACGACCTGCGGCGCGATCGCGGCACTCGGCGCGGACGTGGAGACGGGAACCGCTTGATAGTCGCGCAGGCGCGGACCGATCACCGCATCCATCACCTTCGCCCAGTCGGTCTTTCCGTCGGCACGCAAGGGGACCGTCAGCGATCCGACCTGCCCGCTCGGAGCGGGTGCTGCAACGATGCTGCGACGAATGCCGCCGCTGTTCAGATCGCCACGCGCGAAAGACAGGATGGAGGAGGAGCGGGACTTCTTGGCGAAGGCCGCCATCAGCTCTTCGGCTTCCGGCCTGGTGTTGCGCTTGCAATAGCCGTCCGCCGGCGGCTTGCCGGCAGCGCCGGTAAGCTGGTCGACCGACCGGCCGCCACGCGCCTTGAAGCCTTCGTCGATCAGCACCCGCGCCTTGGCCGCGCGCTCCACGCCGGAGGCAGCACCCAGAATGACCGCCATCACCGTGCGCCCGCCGCGGGTCGCGGACACCACCACATTCAGGCCGGAATTGCAGATATAGCCGGTCTTCATGCCGTTGGCGCCCTGTACGCGAAGCAGGAACTCCCGGTTGGCCGAGCGCAGCGCCTTCTTGCCGACGCGAATGCCGGCCAGGTTGAAATAGGAGCGATACTCGGGGAACTCGCGCCAGACCGCGCGCGCCAAGACCGCAAGGTCGCGGGCCGACGACACCTGCCGATTGTCCGGCAGGCCGTGCGGATTGACGAAATGCGTGGCGCTCATGCCGAGCCGCCGGGCTTCAGCGTTCATCATCTGGATGAACGCGGGCTCCGAGCCGCCGATCGATTCCGCGACCGCGACGGCGACGTCATTCGCCGACTTCACGATCAGCATCTTCAGCGCGCTTTCCAGCGAGATCCGCGTGCCCGGCTTGAAGCCCATCTTGCTGGGCGGTTCGGCATAGGCATTCGCGCTGATCGTCACCGCCGACTGCGGCGTCGCACGCCCCTCGCGGATCGCCTTGAAGGTGAGATAAGCCGTCATCAGCTTGGTGATGGAAGCGGGGTACCACTGGCGCAGCGCCTGCTTCTGGTCGAGCACCGCGCCGCTCTCCATGTCGACGACGATCCAGGCGCCGATGTCGGCGCGCGCTGGAGTCGCGGGAAGCGCAAGCATCGCAAGCCCCGCCCACAAGGCGATTGTCCGCACCGGCCGAACCGGCGCGAGCAGCGCTGCAACAACTGATCGAAACATGTCGTGCCTTCCGTCTTCGATAGGCCGTCGACCTTCCAGGGCCGTATCTAACCGGACGCGCCGCCCAAATGCAAAGAACACATGCTTTGGCCCGCCCGCAACCCGCCGGAATCGACCTCAAATAGGGCAATTGCCCAAAATTACGGCAATCGGGAGGCATGCGGCGCGCTGACGGCCCAGACCCTCGCGCGGCGAGCGGATCGCCCCGCACCGGGATCGTGCCCGCTCGAGACCCTCGCCGCCGCGCGCGATCCGATTGGCCCCGGTCTTGCTTTGCTTCCGGAAAACGGCAGCGGGACGGCACGCCATGTGTTCTGCCCGACACCGCAGGCTACCAGGACGACGGACACCCCATCGATGACGATTGACCCCGCCTTTTCCGCCCCTGCACCCTCCCTCGGCCTGCAACGGGTCACCGGCCGGGCCCGGGTGCGGTTCGAGCGGGCGGGCGAGACGGTGCGGCTGCGCGATCTCGACCAGAGCGGCTCCGCCAAGGTGCGCCTCCCCAAGGTCCACGGCGAGGCTCCCGTGGCGGTGTTTCTCAACACAGCGGGCGGCCTCACCGGCGGCGACCGGCTGGAGTATGAGGCGCAAGCCGGCGCAGACGCTCACGCCGTGATCACGACGCAGGCGGCGGAGCGCATCTATCGCAGCCAGGAGGGCCCGGCCGATGTCCAGGGCGCGATCCGGGTGGATGCCGGCGGCCTGGTCGAATGGCTTCCGCAGGAAACGATCCTCTTCGACAAGGCGGCCCTGACCCGCGCGCTCGCCGTCGATCTCGAGGGAAGCGCCCGCCTTCTGGCGGTTGAAAGCGTCGTGCTCGGCCGCGAGGCCATGGGCGAGGATGTGCACGCCGTGTCCTTCCGCGACCGCTGGCGCATCCGCCGCAACGGACAGCTGATCTTCGCCGATGAGACCCGCATCAGCGGCGATGCGACGGATATCCTGTCCGGATCGGCGACGGCGGCGGGCGGCCGCGCCTTCGCAACGCTGGTGGACTGCCGCGAGGATGCGGAAGGCGACATCGACGCTGCCAGGACCGCGGTCGGCGATATCCGCCGCGACGGCCTCAGCGCCGGCGTCAGCGCGCGCAGCGGCTTGCTCATCTTCCGTCTTGTCGCCGAAAACGGACAGATCCTGCGGGCAGGGCTGATGGGGTTGCTGGAGGCCTGGCGGGGCGCGCGGCTGCCGCGCACATGGTATTGCTAGACAGTGCAGAACACGCCGTTTCGCCGGCTACACGACAGGACAAGGGTTTGGGGACCGCCACATGAAACTGACACCGCGGGAAAAGGACAAGCTGCTGGTGGCAATGGCCGCCGAGGTCGCGCGCAAGCGGCTGCAACGGGGCGTCAAGCTCAACCACCCCGAGGCCATCGCCCTGATCACCGACTTCGTCGTTGAAGGCGCGCGCGACGGGCGCAGCGTCGCGGAGATGATGAGCGCCGGCGCCTCGGTACTAACGCGCGACCAGGTGATGGAGGGCGTCGCCGAGATGATCCACGACGTCCAGGTCGAGGCGACCTTTCCCGACGGCACCAAACTCGTCACCGTTCACCAACCGATCCGCTGAGGGCGCCGCCATGATACCCGGAGAAATCTTCCCCGCAGACGGCGAGATCGAGCTGAACGCCGGACGGCCCACGCTTGAAATCGACGTCGCCAACACCGGCGACCGGCCGGTGCAGGTGGGCTCGCACTATCATTTCGCCGAGACCAACCCGGCGCTCGCCTTCGACCGGGCGGCCGCGGGCGGGCTGCGCCTCGATATTCCGGCGGGAACCGCCATCCGCTTCGAGCCGGGTCAGACGCGTTCCGTCACGCTTATTCCCTTCGTCGGAGATCGGACCGTCTACGGCTTCAACGCCAGGGTGATGGGGCCGCTATGACACGCATGATCCGCCGGATTTCGCATGCCGTTTGCCTGCTCGCGCTCCTTGCTCCCGTCAGCGGACTGTCGCAGGACGTGGATTGCTCCGATCCCGTCACGCAGATGGAAATGACCTATTGCGCGGAACAGGACTGGCAGGCGGCGGACGCGGAGCTGAACGCCGCCTATGGCCGGGCGATGGCGGCAATGAAACAGATGGATGAGGATCTCGCCGACAGTCCGGCGCTTGCCGGCGCGGCAAAGGCCCTGCGCGACGCCCAGCGCGCCTGGATCCCCTACCGCGACGCCGCCTGCGCCGCCTATGGCTTCCAGGCCCGCGGCGGGTCGATGGAACCCATGCTGATCTACCAGTGCCGCGCCGATCTCACCGGTCAACGCACCCGCGAACTTGAAGATCTGGCCAGCGGGCTCGGCAACTGAGCCTTGCCCTGACCCGCGCCGCACCGTCTGGAGACCCCGATGCCCTATAAATTGTCGCGCGCCGCCTATGCCGACATGTTCGGCCCCACAACCGGCGACAGGATCCGCCTAGCCGACACCGACCTGATCATCGAGGTGGAAAAGGATTTCACCGTCTATGGCGACGAGGTGAAGTTCGGCGGCGGCAAGGTGATCCGCGACGGCATGGGCCAGTCGCAGCGCACCCGCGCGCAAGGGGCCGTCGACACGGTGATCACCAATGCGCTGATCGTCGATCACACCGGTATCTACAAGGCCGACATCGGGCTGAAGGACGGCCGCATCGCCGCCATCGGCAAGGCCGGCAACCCGGACGTCCAGCCGGGCGTGGACATCGTCATCGGACCGGGCACGGAGGCAATCGCCGCCGAAGGCAAGATCGTCACCGCCGGCGCGCTCGACGTGCACATCCACTTCATCTGCCCGCAGCAGATCGAGGAAGCGCTCACCTCCGGCGTCACCACCATGCTCGGCGGCGGCACGGGGCCGGCGACTGGCACCAACGCCACGACCTGCACGCCCGGCCCCTGGCATATCGAGCGCATGCTTCAGGCGGCCGAGGCCTTCCCGATGAACCTCGCCTTCGCCGGCAAGGGCAACGCGGCGCTTCCCGCCGCCCTTGAGGAACAGGTGCTCGCCGGCGCCTGCGCGCTGAAGCTGCATGAGGACTGGGGCACGACGCCGGCCGCCATCGACTGCTGCCTGTCGGTCGCCGATGCCTATGACATCCAGGTGATGATCCACACCGACACGCTGAACGAATCCGGCTTCGTGGAAAACACCACCGCCGCCTTCAAGGGCCGCACCATCCACGCCTTCCACACCGAGGGCGCCGGCGGCGGTCATGCGCCCGACATCATCAAGCTGTGCGGCGAGGCGAACGTCATCCCCTCGTCCACCAATCCGACGCGGCCCTATACGGTCAACACCATCGACGAGCATCTCGACATGCTGATGGTGTGCCACCATCTCGACAGCTCGATCCCGGAGGACGTCGCCTTTGCCGAAAGCCGGATCCGGCGCGAGACCATTGCGGCGGAAGACATTCTCCACGACATGGGCGCCTTTTCGATCATCGCATCGGACAGCCAGGCGATGGGCCGTGTCGGCGAGGTGATCATCCGCACCTTTCAGACCGCCCACAAGATGAAGGTCCAGCGCGGACGTCTTTCCGGCGAGACCGGCGCCAACGACAATCTGCGGGTGCGCCGCTACATCTCCAAGGTGACGATCAATCCGGCCATCGCCCATGGCCTCGCCGACCACATCGGCTCGGTCGAGGTGGGCAAGCTTGCCGACCTGGTGCTCTGGGACCCGGCCTTCTTCGGCGTCAAGCCGGACCTGGTGCTGAAACTCGGCACCATCGCCGCCGCCCCGATGGGCGATCCCAATGCCTCGATCCCCACACCCCAGCCGGTGCACTACCGGCCGATGTTCGGCGCTTTCGGACGCGCGATGACCGCCTCTTCGGTGACCTTCGTGTCGCAGGCAGCCTTCGACAATGGCATCAAGAACAAGCTCGGGCTCGACCGGCTGGTGCTTCCCGTCGCCAACACGCGTGGCGGCATTTCCAAGGCCTCGATGGTGCTCAACGACGCCGTGCCGCACATCGAGGTCGACCCGGAAACCTATGAGGTACGCGCCGACGGCGAACTCCTCACCTGCGAGCCGGCGGAAACGCTTCCCATGGCCCAGCGCTATTTCCTGTTTTAAGATCCGCGCGACACAACCGGGGATCGGGAGGGAGACGACATGTACACGGTGATCGGCTTTCCGCGCACACGCGCGATGCGGGTGATGTGGACGCTCGAGGAGCTTGGCCAGGACTACGAGCTGGTGCCGGCCATGCCGCAAAGCCCCGAGGTCCTCGCCCTCAATCCGCTCGGCAAGGTGCCGGTGCTGAAGGACGGGGACCATGTGCTCACCGATTCCGTCGCGATCTGCCAGTATCTCGCCGACAAGCACGGCGCGTTGACTTATCCCGCCGGCACGCCGGAGCGCGCGCATCAAGACGCCGTCACGCAATTCACCGTCGACGAGGTCGAAGGCGCGCTGTGGACCGCGGCCAAGAACAGTTTCATCCACCCCGAAGAGCTGCGCGTGCCGGAGATCAAGCGCGTCTGCGCGGCCGAATTCGCAACCGCGATGCAGCGGCTCGAGGTCATGATCGGCGACGCCCCCTTTGTCATGGGCGAGACCTTCACCGTTCCCGACATCCTGCTCGGCCATGCCGCCGGCTGGGCCCGGGCGGCCAAGTTCGACGTATCGGAGACCGGACCCGTCGCCGGGTATTTCGACCGCGTGACGGCGCGCCCGGCCTTCAAGGGGGCGCTGCTGCGCGGCAAGGATGCCGAAACATGATCCCTGTCACCGAAATCCTGCCGGCCGGAAGCTGGGAGGGCGCGCCCGACGACAGCGTCGTGCTCGACCGGGAAGACCGGCACCGGCGCCGCGCGGTGCTCGATGGCGCGCGCGGAACCCGGGTGCTGCTCGACCTGCCGAAAGCCGTCCAGCTGCGCCATGGCGACGGCTTGCGGCTGGAAGACGGGCGCATCGTCGCTATCCTCGCCGCCGCCGAGGAGCTGGTGGAGATCGAGGCCGACGGGCTCGACGCGCTCATCCGGATCGCCTGGCATCTGGGCAACCGCCACCTGCCGACACAGCTCGTGCCCGGCGCGCTGCGCATCCGCCGCGATCACGTCATCGAGGACATGGTGACCCGCCTCGGTGGCCGCATGAGCGTGCTGAGCGCGCCTTTCGATCCGGAAGGCGGCGCCTATGGCCACGGCACGGTGCGCGGCCATGACCATTCCCACGATCACGGTCACGACCACGCGCATGACCACGGGCACGGGCATCCCCATCTTCATGACCACTAACGCCGCCCCGTCGCCGGACGCGCTGCATGCGCTGCTCGCCTGGATGTCGCCGGCCTTTCCGGTCGGCGCCTATACCTACAGCCACGGGCTGGAATGGGCCGTTGAGGACGGTACCGTGACGGATGCGGCAAGCCTCACGGCCTGGCTCGCGGATGTCCTGCACCATGGCGCCGGTCGCTCGGATGCCATCCTGCTCGCCCGTGCCATGGATGCCGCGACCGCCGGCGACAAACGCGCCTTTCTCGACCTGCTCGAACTCTCGCTCGCCCTGCAGCCCTCCGCCGAACGGTTCCTGGAGGCAAGCGCCCAGGGCGGCGCCTTCATCGCGGCCGTTCGCGATGCCTGGCAGCCGGCGAAAGGATCTGCGGCGGCGCACCTCTTCCGCGACCTGACCGAGGGGCCCGAGGCGATCGCGCGCGGCGGCTGGAGCTATCCGCTCGCCGTGGCGCTTGCCGCAAGCGCCCATGCGATGCCGGCCGCCCCGATGGTCGGCGCCTATCTGCATGCCTTTGCCGCCAATCTGGTGTCGGCGGCCGTGCGCGCGGTGCCGCTTGGCCAGACCGACGGCCAGCGCGTGATCCATGCGCTGGGCCCGGCCATCGCCGCCCTTGCCGGCGACGCGCTGGACAGCGGCCTCGACGACATCGGCGGCTGCGCCTTTCTCGCCGACATCGCCTCGATGAACCACGAAACCCAGTACACGCGGCTGTTTCGCTCATGACCTTGCGGTCAGGACAAACCTGCCAGAACGCATTGCGGAGATCAGATAGATGACATCCCCGAACGGACCCTTGCGCGTCGGCATCGGCGGCCCCGTCGGCTCCGGCAAGACGGCGCTGATGGATGCGCTGTGCAAGCTGCTGCGCGACGATTTCGAGATCGCCGCGATCACCAACGACATTTACACCAAGGAAGACGCGGAGTTCCTGACCCGCTCCGGCGCGCTCGACGCCGCCCGCATCCGCGGCGTGGAAACCGGCGGCTGCCCGCATACCGCGATCCGCGAGGATGCCTCGATCAACCTCGCCGCGGTCGCCGATCTGGAAGCGGCCTTTCCCGCGCTCGACCTGATCCTGATCGAATCCGGCGGCGACAATCTCGCCGCGACCTTCTCGCCCGAGCTTGCGGACCTGACGATCTATGTGATCGACGTCTCTGCCGGCGACAAGATCCCGCGAAAGGGCGGCCCCGGCATCACCCGCTCGGATCTCCTGGTAATCAACAAGACCGATCTCGCGCCGCTGGTCGGCGCCTCGCTCGAGGTGATGGACCGCGATGCCCGCATGATGCGGCGCGAGCGTCCCTTCGTCTTCACCAACGTAAAGACCGGCAGCGGCGTCGAGGAGGTTCTCGAATTTCTTCTCGCGCGCGGCGGACTGCGAAAAACCGAAGCCGCCGGCTGAGACCGTGCGGGCCTGCTTGCACCCGGCGGCCTAGTCCAACGGGAAAAGGCGGGCTGAGGCCGACTGCGACCTTCCCCGGCGGGCGGTTTGCGCTATACGGTTGCAGGCAAACGGCGGACGGGAGACAGCGCAATGATGTTCGACGGGATCAACCTGCTGGCGGTGCTTGCCGCGGGAATCGCCTCCTTCGTGGCCGGCGCGGCCTGGTACGGGGTGCTCGGCAAGCAGTGGATGCGCGCGGCCGGGCTGACCAAGGAGCAAACGCGCCCCTCAGCGCTGCTCTTCGCCGGAACCTTCCTCTGTCAGCTGCTGATGGCCTTCGTCTTCGCCGGCCTGATCTATCACGCCGGTCCGGTGACGGTCGCCAACGGCCTGCTGTCGGCAAGCCTCGTCTTTGTCGGGCTGATCGCCACCAGCCTGATCGTCAATCACCGCTTCCAGGGACAGCCCTGGTCGCTGACCCTGATCGACGGCGGCCACTGGCTGGCGGTTCTCCTCGTCCAGGGCGCGGTGATCGGCGCCATCGGCTGAACCCGGTTTTCCGCGCTTTTCGTTCCAAAGGCTTACGGGTTCCTCCCGAGCCTACGAAAGAACGACTGCAGCCCAGTGGACGGCCCGGCCCCTCATCCCCATAATGCGCGGCATTCGCAAGCACCGCATGTGCGCAAGTGCGGGACAAATGTCATTTTGGGAGGGTCCGTATGTCCGAAAATCTCTATCCGGTTCCGGCGGACATCGCCGCCACGGCGCTTGTCGACAACGCCAAGTACCAGGAAATGTACAAGGCCTCGGTGAGCGATCCGGAGGGCTTCTGGGCCGAACACGGCAAGCGCATCGACTGGATCAAGCCCTACACCAAGGTCAAGAACACGTCCTACGATCCGCACAACGTGTCGATCAAATGGTTCGAGGACGGCACGCTCAACGTCTCCGCCAACTGCGTCGACCGCCATGTGGCGACGCGCGGCGACAAGCCGGCGATCATCTGGGAGGGCGACGATCCGTCCGAACACAAGGTCATCACCTACAAAGAGCTGCACCATGAGGTGAACAAATTCGCCAATGTGCTGCATTCCATGGGCGTGAAGAAGGGCGACCGCGTCACCCTCTATCTGCCGATGATCCCGGAAGCAGCCTATGCGATGCTCGCCTGCGCACGCGTCGGCGCGGTGCATTCCATCGTCTTCGGCGGCTTCTCGCCCGACAGCCTCGCCCAGCGCATCACCGGCTGCGACAGCAAGGTGGTGATCACCGCCGACGAAGGCCTGCGCGGCGGCCGCAAGGTGGCGCTCAAGGCCAATGTCGACAAGGCGGTCGAGGGCCTCGACGTCGACAAGGTCATCGTCGTCAAGCGCACCGGCGGCGACGTCTCCATGAAGGACGGCCGCGACGTCTGGTACCACGAGGAAGCCGACCGGGTCTCCGACCATTGCGCACCGGTGGAAATGAACGCGGAAGATCCACTGTTCATCCTCTACACTTCCGGCTCCACGGGCCAGCCCAAGGGCGTGCTGCACACCTCCGGCGGCTATCTCGTCTATGCCTCGATGACGCATCAATATGTCTTCGACTGCAAGGACGACGACGTCTACTGGTGCACGGCGGATGTGGGCTGGGTGACCGGTCACTCCTACATCGTCTACGGCCCGCTCGCCAATGGCGCGACCACGCTGATGTTCGAGGGCGTGCCGACCTATCCCTCGCCGGCCCGGTTCTGGGAAGTGGTCGACAAGCACAAGGTGTCGATCTTCTACACCGCGCCGACCGCGATCCGCTCGCTGATGGGCGCGGGTCCGGACCATGTCACCAAGACCTCGCGCAAGTCGCTGCGCATTCTCGGATCGGTCGGCGAGCCGATCAATCCGGAAGCCTGGCAGTGGTATTACGACGTCGTCGGCGACGGCCGCTGCCCGATCGTCGACACCTGGTGGCAGACGGAAACCGGCGGCATCCTGATCACGCCGCTTCCGGGCGCCACCGATCTCAAGCCGGGCTCCGCGACGCGGCCCTTCTTCGGCGTCCAGCCAGCGCTGGTCGACGCGGAAGGCAAGATCCTGGAGGGCGCCACGGAAGGCAATCTCGTGCTGCTCGACAGCTGGCCGGGCCAGATGCGCACGGTCTACGGCGACCACGAGCGCTTCGTGCAGACCTATTTCTCCGCCTACAAGGGGATGTATTTCACCGGTGACGGCTGCCGCCGCGACGAGGACGGCTACTACTGGATCACCGGCCGTGTCGACGACGTGATCAACGTCTCGGGCCACCGCATGGGCACGGCGGAAGTCGAATCCGCGCTCGTCGCCCATCCCAAGGTCTCCGAGGCCGCCGTGGTCGGCTATCCGCACGATCTCAAGGGCCAGGGCATCTACGTCTATGTGACGCTGATGGCCGGCGAGGAACCGAGCGACGACCTGGCCAAGGAACTGCGCACCTGGGTGCGCAATGAAATCGGCCCGATCGCCTCGCCGGACCTCATCCAGTTCGCCCCGGGCCTCCCCAAGACCCGCTCGGGCAAGATCATGCGCCGCATCCTGCGCAAGATCGCCGAGGACAGCTTCGAGAACCTGGGCGACACCTCGACGCTCGCCGACCCCGCCGTGGTCGACGACCTGATCGAGAACCGGCAGAACCGCCCGTCCTGACGGCGGCTGACGGACCAGATCGCACTGAACGACAAACGCCGGGACCGCAAGGCCCCGGCGTTCTGCAGTCTGGCGATCCGTCGCTGCCGCCGCTCAGCGGGCGAGATAGGTTGTCTTGATCTGGTTGGCGATGGCCGAGAACCGCTCGATCAGCTCGGCGTCGTCATCGGCAAGATAGTAGTCCGACGGCGTCGAGGCGCATTCTTCCATCACCTTCTTGGCATTCGAATTTCCGCCGATCTGGAAGCCCACGGTGATGATCTTGATGCCGCTGTCCTTTGCTTCCTCGCACAGGCGGATCGCGCGATCGGTGGATTCCGATCCACCCGTATGCGCGAGCCAGTCGTAGTTGACGCCATCAACGCGTGCAGGCTGGAAGTAGGTATTGAACTCGCCGTCGGTCATCAGCAGCATGTACTTCAACACGCGCTCGTCGGATTCCGACGCGGGCCGGCTTTCGCTTGGCCAGAGCCCGGCCCAGCGGCTCGAGAGCGTGTACCACCCCCAGGCAACACCGGTCTGCCCGGCCGTGTTTCCCGACGCGTTGAGATTGGCGATGGTGTAAAGCGGCGTGCCACTCTTCGTGGCCGATCCCGGGTCGAGAGTGAGCGGAACGAGTTCCGAGTTCGGACACACGAATCCGGAACTGCTTCGAACCGTGCTGCCGCTCCTGTAGTACCCGCGCTTGTAGCCGCTGCGCACGGTGCCGGGTCCGACGACCGCGGTGGTGTAGCTGTCGTCCGTATAGGCCTGCGCGCCGCCGCGCTCGGTGACGCAATAGGTGAAGGAGCTGCGCGAGGCGTTCCATCCCCCGGTTGCCTTGGTCGCCCGCGTCGAGCCGATGTTCACGCCCGAGGCATAGGGAACGACGGCGATGCGGACCTTCTCGTTGACGTCGACGGAATCGGGCGGCACCAGCGTGTTCACGAAAGTCGCGGCCGCCTGTCGCAGGGCCTGGATCTTGGAGCCGCCCATCGACCCGGTCACATCCAGCACCAGCGCGGCCTCCACGCTCTTGGGATAGACCGCCTGCGCATTGACGGACACGTCGAGCTTTTCCGGCCCAAGGCCGCCCAGGCCGATGAAGAAGGTGGGAACGCTCGCGCTTGCCGCCACCGCGATCTGGCGGGTCTGCGTGTTGATTTGCGGCTCCTCGATCGTCACGGTGGCGCCGGCGACACTGGAGCCCTCGCCGTTCGCGCCGAAATAGGCGGTATAATTCTCGTCGAGAAAGGTCCGGATCTCGCCTTCCGACATGTTGCGGATCGACAGTTCGCGAGCCACCGCCAGCATCGCCGCGTCGAGGCCGCGGGCCAGAGACTGGCGCTGGTTCACGGCGCGGGCGAAATCGATCCCGGCCCCGGCGGCCACGATCACGAACACGAGCACCACGGCGAAAAGCGGCAGGATCGCGCCCGCGCGATCCTCTGCGAACGCGCGCATCCGCGCGATTTTCGCGTTGAACGTCCAGCCAGTCATCTCACGCACTCCAGCGGCGCCGTCATTCGGCGTCCTTTTGCGATGAGAATGCGCGAAGAAAGGCTTTGGACTGGTTAACACCACCGCGCAGGCAGCTGGGTATCTGGCCGCAGGATTGACGGACCGTTAACCCGACCTGCGAAACCCGGGCGGATCGCCGCTCACGGCTCCAGTTCGGTGTCCCAATAGAGAAAGTCGAGCCAGCTGTCGTGGAGATAATTCGGCGGAAACTGCCGACCGTTGTTGTGCAGGTCCTGCACGCTCGGCGCGAACGGCATGTGGAACGGCCACATGCCGATGTCCTCGCAGGACTTGTTGGCCTTGCGCAGATTGCAGGGCGAGCAGGCGGTTATCACATTCTGCCAGGTGGTCTGGCCGCCACTCGACCGGGGAACAAGATGGTCGAAGGTCAGTTCCTCTCGGGCGCCGCAATACTGGCACTGGAACCGGTCGCGCAGGAAAACATTGAAACGGGTAAAGGCGGGGTAACGGTTTGGTTTGATGTAGCTTTTCAGGGAAACGACGCTGGGAAGCCGGAATTCGCTGCTCGGACTTCGCACCGTAACGTCATATTCGGAAACAATGTTCACCCGATCGAGAAACACGGCTTTCACCGCGTCCTGCCACCCCCAGAGCGACAGCGGATAATAGGCAAGTGGCCGGTAGTCCGCATTCAAAACAAGGGCCGGATGAGCCCCTGGAGAGATAGCGACGTTCACACCTTCGCTCCTCGTGCCGTTCAAGAACGGGAGCAGCGCCTCGGCGCGCCCCGATGCCGGCATAGTGTAGAGCGACAGTGACAGTCTTGTGAAGCAGATAACCGCACGCGACGTAACGTCGCGCGCGATTTCTTGATCGTGGCGTCAGCCTTTCGGCCAGTCGCGAATGTCGACGAAGTGGCCTGCAATGGCCGCGGCCGCCGCCATCGCCGGCGACACCAGGTGCGTGCGGCCCTTGAAGCCCTGACGGCCCTCGAAGTTGCGGTTCGAGGTGGAGGCGCAACGCTCGCCCGGCGCCAGCTTGTCGGCGTTCATGGCAAGACACATCGAACAGCCGGGCTCGCGCCATTCGAAGCCGGCTTCCTTGAAGATCGCATCGAGGCCCTCGGCCTCGGCCTGCGCCTTCACCAGGCCGGACCCGGGAACCACCATGGCGCTGACCGTGTCCGCCACCTTGTGGCCGCGCACGACCTCGGCGGCGGCGCGCAGATCCTCGATGCGACCATTGGTGCAGGAGCCGATGAACACGCGGTCGAGCGTGATGTCCGTGATCGGCGTTCCCGCTTCCAGGCCCATGTACTGCAGCGCGCGCTTCTTGGAGGACTTGCGGTTCTCGTCGGCGATCTCGTCCGGGTCCGGCACGCTGCCGGTCACCGACACCACGTCCTCGGGGCTGGAGCCCCAGGTGACGATCGGCGGGAGATTGGCCGCGTCGAGACGGATTTCCTTGTCGAAATGCGCGCCTTCGTCGGTGAACAGCGTCTTCCAGTAGGCGACCGCCTGATCCCAGGCAGCGCCCTTGGGCGCCTTGGGACGGTCCTTGATGTAGGCGAAGGTCTTCTCGTCCGGCGCGATCAGGCCGGCGCGCGCGCCCGCCTCGATCGACATGTTGCAGACGGTCATCCGCCCCTCGACCGACAGCGCGCGAATGGCCTCGCCCGCGTATTCGATCACATGGCCGGTGCCGCCGGCGGTGCCGATCTCGCCGATGATGGCGAGAATGATGTCCTTGGCCGTCACGCCGTCCGGCAGCTCGCCGTCGACGATGACCCGCATGTTCTTGGCCTTCTTCTGGATCAGCGTCTGGGTGGCGAGCACATGCTCGACCTCCGAGGTGCCGATGCCATGCGCCAGCGCGCCAAAGGCGCCATGAGTCGACGTGTGGCTGTCGCCGCACACGATGGTCATGCCCGGCAGGGTGAAGCCCTGCTCGGGACCGACGATATGCACGATGCCCTGGCGGTTGTCGGTCTCGCTGTAATACTCGATGCCGAAGGCACCGGCGTTCTTGGCGAGCGTGTCGACCTGCAGCGCCGATTCCGGGTCGTCGATGCCGTGGCTGCGGTCGGTCGTCGGCACATTGTGATCGACGACGGCGAGCGTCTTGCCCGGCTGGCGCACCTTGCGGCCGGTCATGCGCAGGCCCTCGAAAGCCTGCGGGCTGGTCACCTCATGCACGAGATGGCGATCGATATAGAGCAGGCTGGTGCCGTCTTCCTGCGTATCGACCACATGGTCGTCCCAGATCTTGTCGTAGAGGGTTCTCGACGTGCTCATCCGTCTCTCCTTGAAAAACTTGCGGGGGGCCGGCGCGTCGGCGCGCGGCGAACTCGGGGCCGTGTCAGCCGAGATCGTCCAGTCCGATGGCGGCGCTCAGCCGGGCATGGAAACGGGAGGGCAGGCGCCGACGATCGCACATGATGACGCGGCGCCAGGGCATCGTCCGCCCGGCGACATCGTGTCCGCATGTGTCGGCATTCGACATTCGAAAAAGGCCCTGCCGCTGAAGGATCCCTGATGATCCGTCTGCCCTGGCCCCGCGGCCGTCCCGGGACGGGCAGCGGGCGGTTCGCCAGGCAAGACGGCTCCGCGTCCTTCAATGGCGCAGAACCCCCGTTCGGGTCAAGGTCGGATCGTTCGCGTGCGCCGCCGTTCAGCGCATCTTCAGCAGGCGGATGGCGCGGCTGGCTTCCATCTGGCTGAGGGCGGAGAATTCCTGGAGCGCCGCCGCCTCGCTTTCCGGCGGCAGCGACAGCACCTGTCGACGCGCGGTCGCGACCAGCTGGAAGGTCCTCTCGCTCACCCCCAGCGCCCGGCCGAGAATGACGGCGGTGTCGACGGCGACCGCATTGAAGGCCCCCTGGGCGATCGTCTCCGGGATCTGCAGGATCTGTGCTGCGAGCCAGCCGAGATCGTCGATCCGTTTCTCGCGCGACAGCTGCATGACCGCCTCGTCCACCTGCATCTTGCCGGCGTTGATCTCGTCGAGCATCAGCTTGCGCGCCATGCGCGCGCGGCGCGCCACGCCCTTTTCGGCCATATAGGCCTGCTGGGCAATCTCCACCGCGTGATCCATTTCCTCCGCCGGCAGTTGCGTGACGAAATCGCCGAGCTTCTTGCGCAGGCCTTCGGTGAGGGCGTTGCGGATCTTCCCGGCCATGCTTCCGTCGTCGCGCGAGCGCGCCAGAAGGTTCTGCTGCACGGTGGCGTCCTCGCCCCCGCGCTCAAGCAGCACGCCGACGCCCTTTTGCGAGAAGGCGGCCCCGCGGTTCCCCGAAATCGCCTGGAGAACCTCGCGTCCGCTCTTCTCGACGATCACATCCGTCACCGCCTCCGACACGCTCTCGCGCTTGGCGATCGCCAAGCGATAGCTGTCGTCGCGATTTTCCGCGATCTCGACCAGCTGCGCGTCGGTGAGCTTGGTCGACTGTTCGAGCACAGGACCGGCAACGGCGATGGATTCGTCGCTGGCCATCTTGAAGGCGAGCGCTTCCGGCGTTCGCTCCATCGGCGCCAGCTTCTGCGCCACTTCCGCGCGCACGCTCTCCGTCAGCTGATCGAGAATGCGTCCGACCACATCGCAAAACAGGGCGTTTTCATCGTCGGACGGAGCTTTTTGAACGGCGTCGAACGCCTGCGTGATCGCAAGCACCAGGGTGCGGCGATCGTCGGGAGTGGCGGCAAGGCTGAGCGCCTTGATGCTGGCGAGGGTTTGCACAGTCGACCTCGTTGGATCTTGATTGCGTTTTGTTATCGATCGATTTGAGATGGCAAAGACGAGGATTCAGTTAACCGGCGTAAATATACAAACCCGACGCAACGATAAGGTAAATACTCTTGTAAGACTTCTGCCTAGCGCATCAGGTCGGGCAGGAAGAGCACCAGCCCGGGCACCACGACGATGAGCGCCAGCCGGACGATATCCGCCGCCACGAACGGCAGCACGCCGCGAAAAATCGTCGAAAGCGGCACATCCGGCAGAACGGATTTCAGCACGAAGACATTCAACCCCACCGGCGGGGTGATCAGGCTGATTTCCGTCACCACGACAACGACGATGCCGAACCACACCAGGTCGTAGCCGAGCGCCGCCATCACCGGCGCGAAGATCGGCACGGTCAGGAGCACCATGGACAGGCTTTCCAGCACCATGCCAAGACAGAGATAGACCAGCAGGATGCATCCGAGGATCACCGGTGCGGGAAGCTCGGAGGCGCGCGCGAAGCCGGCAAGCGCCGACGGCAGTCCCGCGATATTGACGAAGTTGGAAAAGATCAGCGCGCCGATCAGCACCATGAACATCATGGTCGTCGTGGCGGCGGTATCGGCGAGCGTTTCCAGCAGGCTGCGCAGCGTCAGCCGACCGCGGAAAAGGGCGATGACGAAGGCGCCGCTGGCGCCGATGCCGGCCGCCTCGGTCGCGGTGAAGGCGCCGGTGTAAATGCCCCCGATCACCAGAACGAACAGTCCGACGATCCCGGACACTCCCCAAAGCGCCTTGAAACGAGCGGCATAGAGCATGCGCTCGGCCGGCGGTCCGGCGGCCGGATTGCGCCAGCAGGTGATGCGCACCGCCGCCATATATCCCAGGATGCCGAGAATGCCGGGCACGATGCCGGCGATGAAGAGCCGCGCGATGTCCTGCTGCGCCGTGACCCCGTAAAGAACGAGAATGACGCTCGGCGGGATGAGAATGCCAAGCGTGCCGCCGGCGGCGATGACGCCGCTCGCCAGCCCGTCGTCGTAGCGGTAGCGGCGCATCTGCGGCAGCGCCACCTTGCCCATGGTGGCGGCGGTGGCAAGCGACGAGCCGCAAACGGCCGAAAAGCCGCCGCAGGCGACCGCCGTCGCCATGGCCAGTCCGCCCCGGCGGTGGCCGAGCCAGGCATGGCAGGCTGCATAGAGTTCGTCCGACAGGCCCGCCCGCGTCACCAGATTGCCCATCAGCACGAAGAGCGGCACCACGGAGAGCGAATAGGACAGGCCGGTGTCGAAGGTCGTCTGGCCGACGATGGCGAGCGCCGGGCCGATGCCGAGCATCGCGGCAAGGCCGAGACCGCCGACCGCCGCCATCGCCATGGCGATGGGAACGCCGGCGAACATCACCACGATGAGGATCAGGAGGCCGGGCAACCAGGTTTCCATGACGCCAGTTTCCAAGTCGCAGACACACCGCAAGCCGGTGCGGGAAGGGCAGGGTCCGGCAGCGGCGCCGGAGACGGGACGGGACGGGCCGCGCTCAGTCGCGCCGGAAGACGACGACGACGGCGACCACCGCGGCGATCGCCGTGAACCCCGCCATGGCCGCGGCCACCGGGCCGAGCGGAATGCCGAGATAGACCGTCGCATCGCCATAGGCCGTGAAGTCGCTGGCGCTGACGGACAGACGCCACGCCAGCACCATGAGAACCAGCGCCGTGATCACCGCCGCAAGCACCGCGAACCCGCGCCGCAGCGGGCCCGGCAGGCGGGCGACCAGCAGGTCGACCGAGACGTGCTCGCGCCGCGCCGTGGCGATCGGCAGCCCGACGAAGATCACCAGCGCCAGCAGCACCTCGGTCAGTTCATAGGCTCCCGGCAGGGGCGCGGAGAAGACCTCGCGCCCCAGCACGTCGATGAAGGTGACGATCATCATGGTCAACAGCAGCAGGGAGGCGGCAAGGCGCAGCACAAGGCCCGCCGCCCCGACGAGACGACGCAGGCCGCCGCCCGCGCTGTCGCTGGAACGCAGTCCCGTCATTGCGCCTTGGCAATCTCGGCCCTGAGCATTTCCAGCGCGGCCGCGCCGTCAACGCCGCTCTTGGCGGCGGCGTCGAGGAAGTCCTGCTCGATACCCGCCAGCTTTTCCTCAAGCTCGGCGGTCATCGCCGCATCGGCCTGCGAAAGGGCAACACCCTTGTCGCTCATCACCTTGGTGCCGGCCGCATCCGCCGCGTCCCAGGCCTGCCCCGCGAGCCGTGCCATGGCTTCACCCGACACGCTGTCGATCGCCGCCTTGTCTTCCTCCGACAGCCCGTCCCACGTACGCCGGTTCATGACCACGAAGAAGGAAGTGTTGTAGAGCCCGCCCGGCACGGACACGCCATTGCGCACGACCTCGTCGATGCGGAAGAAGGGAACGGATTCGGCCGGAAACAGGATGCCGTCGGCAACGCCGTTGGCGAGGATCTCATAGACCTGCGGCGAGGGCGCCTGCACGCCGACCATGCCGAGCCGCTCGGCGATCTTGGCAACCACGCCGCCGCCGATACGCATCTTCAGGCCCGCAAGATCGGCGACCGAGGAGACCGGCGTATCGGTGGTGTAGATCATGCCCGGGCCGTGGGTGAAGACGGTGAGCAGCTTGACGCCATTGTGCTCGTCGGCCGCGTCGAGCATGGCCTCCTGCACCCGCCAGTAGGCGACCGAGAGCGCTTCGGCGCTGTCGGAGAGGAACGGCCCCTCGACGATCGGCGTCAGCTTGAAGCGCCCGGGCGTGTAGCCGTGCACGCCATAGCCGACATCGGCGGCGCCGGAGCGGATCAGATCGAACTGGGCCGGCGGCTTGCCGATCGGCGAGGTCATGATCTCCACCGTGACCCGGCCGTCGGTGGCCTCGCTCACCTGCTCGCCCCAGGGCGCCAGGATGTCGCGCACGATCGGATGCGACGGCGGCAGCCAGTTGGAGACACGCAAGGTGGTTTCCGCCGAGGCTGGCAGGGCCGAGGCCACGACCGTCCCGATGGTGGCAACGGCTGCCAGGACACCGAAAAGCTTTCTCATGATTAGTCCCCTCTGATTGCCGGATTTGTCAGGCTTTTTTCAGTTCGATCTCGCGTGCAAGGGCATCCTCGGCCATTTTGCGGACCTTATCCAGTTGGATCTTGCCCAGCGCATTGCGCGGAAGTGCCGCGACGAGAACAACCGACTTCGGATGCTTGTATCGCGCAAGCCGACCGTCGAACCGGTCCAGCAGCGCGCGCGGGTCGCAGGCGCCCTCCGCCGACGGAACGATGACCGCGACCGGCGTTTCCCCCCACTGCGGATCGGCAACGCCCACGACGGCGGCCTCGCGCACCTCCGGGAACCCGCGCAGGACCCGCTCGATCTCGGCTGGATAGATGTTCTCGCCGCCGGAAATGATCACGTTCTTCAGCCGGTCGCGGAACCAGAAGACACCGTTGCCGTCGGCTTCCGCCAGATCGCCGGTCCGGAACCAGCCGTCGCGAAAGCACTCGCGCGTCGCCTCGGGACGGTTCCAGTAGCCGGCGGTCACATTCGCTCCCTTGAGCTCGATCTCGCCGACCTCGCCGACACCTGCTTCCCGTCCGTCGATGGTGATGCGGGCGGATGTGTGCAGACCGGCGCGTCCGATCGCGCCGAATTCTGCATCCGCGTCGTCGAGCCGCTGGTAGATCGAGACCGGGCCGGTTTCCGTCGCGCCATAGACCTGGAGAACCGGCACCCCGCGCTCGATGAACCCGCGCATCAAGGGATGCGGCACGTCGGACGATCCGGTCGCGACAAGCCGCAGACTTGAGAGATCCGCCTCCGGCCAACCGGGATGGGCCAGCAGCGCGGCCAGCGTCGCCGGAACCAGCACGGTCAGGCTCGGCCGGTCGGCGGCAAGGCTCTTCAGCACCTTGTCCGGGTGAAACCGGTCATGCAGCACGACGCTCGCCCCGACGTAGAGCGCCGGGGTGGTCTGGATGTTCAGCCCGCCGACGTGGAACATCGGCAGCACCGTCAGCACGGTGTCCTCGCTCGTCAGCCCCTGCATGTGGATCGCATTGAGCGCATTGGCCTGAACCGCTGCCTGCGTCAGCACCGCCCCCTTCGGACGGCCGGTCGTGCCCGAGGTATAGACCAGAAGCAACGCGTCCCTGGCACTTCCAGCGGTTGCCTCGGGCCGGATCGGCGCATGCTCAGCGGCCATGCGGATCAGACCGCAGTCGCCCGGATCGGCGCAAATGGCAGACGGCAGCGCGCCGTCTTGCGCCATCGCGGCGACCGCCGCAGCGAACGCCGGCTGATGGATCAGCAGGCGCGCACCGCTGTCGGTCACCGCATGGGCAAGCTCCGGCGGCGCGAGACGCCAGTTGAGCGGAACCAGAATGGCCCCGAGCCGGGCGGCGGCGAACAGCAGGACCAGCGTGTCGGGCGCATTGGTGCCGAGATAGGCGAACCGGTCGCCGCAACCGATCCCGTGCTCGGACCGCAGGTAGCCGGCCAGCCTCCCGATCGCACCCGCCATCTCGCGATAGGTCAGGACCTTGCCGTCGAAGAGCACCGCCGGCTTGTCGGGGGTGAAGCGGGCATGCGCTTCGATCCAGCTGTCGATGGAGGTCACGCGTCGCTTTCTCCCGGCAGATACAGGCTTTCGCGGCCAATTCTGTCGAGACAGATCTCCGCCGTCCAGGGCAGCATCAGCGAGCCGCAGCGACTGTCGCGGTAAAGCCGCTCCAGGGGCAGGGTCTTCAGCATCGACTGTCCTCCGCAGGTGCGCACGGCAAGCTGGCAGATCTCGTTGGCGTTTTCCATCACCGTATAATGCGCCGCCCAGGCGCGCATCATCTGCTCGCGCGAGGGATCGGGACCGGCTTCGGTGATCGCCTGGAACCACAGCGCCTTGGTCTGTTCCAGCATCAGCTGCATCTGGGCGACGCCCATCTGCTTCGTCGGGAACATCCGCCGCTTGACCGGGGGCAGGCCGGGCCATTCGCCGCGCAGATACTTGATGGTGAAATCATAGGCCGCCTGGGCGATGCCCATATAGGTCGGCGACAGCGTCATGAACATGTGCGGCCAGCGGCTTGCCGCCTGGTAGTAGATCCCGCGCGGCATCAGCTGCTCGTCGTCCGGCACGAAGACGTCCTTGAAGATCAGCGTGCGCGACACCGTCCCGCGCATGCCGAGCGGATCCCAGTCGCCGACCACCTCCACGCCCTCGGCCCGGGCCGGCACGGCGATATACATCGTGTCGCGGCGCGAGGGCTTCTCGCCTTCCTTCATCTCGCCGCAGAGAATGCCGTAATAGTCTGCATGACCCGACAGCGAGGCGAAGATCTTCTTGCCGTTGATCAGCCAGCCGCCGTCGACCTGTTTCGCGCTGGTGGAAAAGGGGGCAGCACCTGCCGCCGCCGCGCCGCCTTCGGAAAACGGCTGCGAGTAGATCGCCCCGTCGTCGAGAATACGCGCATAGTGGCGCGCCCTGCGCTCCAGGTGGAGCTCGCGCTCGGCCGCGCTCATGTCGAGATCGTCGGTCAGCGCGCCGGTCCACAGGCAGGAGCAGACATGCATGTTCCAGGTCAGCGCGGTGGCGCCGCAATAGCGGCCGATCTCCGCCGCCGTCATCATATAGGCGCGAAACGGCGCGCCATGGCCGCCGTTTTCCTTCGGCACGCAGATGCCGAGCAGACCGGCCTCATGCATGTCGCGATAATTCTGCGTCGGAAAGGTCGCCTCGCGGTCGTATTGCTCCGCCCGCGGCGCGAACCGCGTACGGGCGACCCGGCGTGCCAGGCTCGTCAGTTCGGCTTCCTGTTCGGTGAGACGGAACGCCGCCGGATCGAAGATCGGCCGGTCGATGTCCGTTGCATCAAGGTCGGCGATGGTCATGAAGCGGGTCCTCTCTGGCCGTTTTCTTATCTGGGCGTGTCTTTCAGGAAGCTGCGGATCTCTCCGGTGAATTCGTCCGGGCATTCCAGCGGCGCGAGATGTCCGATGCCTGCAAGCTCGACGAAACGCGCGGCCGGGATCTTCTCCGCCATCCGCCGCATGGTGGGTGCGGGCGCATTGCGGTCCTCGCCGCCGGCGATCAGGAGAACCGGCACCGGGATTCTGGAAAGCGCCTCGCGCTCGTCGAAGGTGGCAAGACAGCGGATCGCGGCGCGATAGGTCGCCTCGGGCACCCCGGACATTGCCGCGCGCGCCTGATCGGCGGCCTCCGGCACCGCCCGCGACCCGACGAGACCCGGCACGAATTCCGCCGCAAGCTCCGGCATGCGGCGCCCGGCATCAAGCGGCGCGAGGCGATCGGCGACGAACTGCTTCTGGAAGCTGCCGTCGCGGCTGCCGAAAGCGGCCGTCGTTGCCGACAGCACCAGCGTGCGCACGCGCTCCGGATGACGGGCGACGAAGGCCTGCGCCAGCATGCCGCCGATGGAATGGCCGACAAGGTCGACGCGGGCGAGATGCAACCGGTCGAGGAAGGCGAGAAGCGCGGCGCTCAGCCCCTCGAAGGTCATCTCGCCGTCAAGGTCGTGACCGCCGTAGCCCGGCAGGTTCCAGCCGATCGCGTCGCAGCTGCGGCCGAGCGCGGCAATCTGCGGCGCGAACATCTCCGCCCCCGCGCCGATCCCGTGCAGGAACACGACCGCGCGCGCGCCCCCCGTTGCGCGCAGGTGATCGCCGCCCCTCACCGCAGCGCCTCGATCAGCTCGCCGTCGACGACAACCGCCTCGCCGTCGAGCGAGATGGTGCAGCCGCGCACCGGAATGTCGAAATGCCCCTTGGTGAACCGGCCGGCGAACTCGTTGGCACCGGTGGAGAACAAGAAGTTGCCGGAATAGGCCCGGACTTCCGTGCCATTGGTCTCGCGCTGGTCGTACATGGCGAGCGCCTCGTAGCGCGCCGCCGCGTTCATGCCGAAGCCGACGTGGCTGACCGCATAGGCCTCGCGGTCGCCCCAGGCCGCCAGATAGCGGCGGGTCAGCTCGACATCCGTTCCGTGACCGTCGATCGCGGTGACATAGTCATCGACGATGGTCAGCCGGACCGGGCTTTCCAGATAGCGCTTGAAGGTGAGGTTCACATCGCCCGCATCAAGCACCAGCGTGCCGTTGACACTGCCGGCCTTCGGGAAACTGACGACGAGGCCAGCCGGCCAGTGGGCAACGCTGCCGGGCCGGTCGCACCAGCCCCAGATCCCGACGGTGGAGGCGCCCTCCATCGCCACGGAAAGATCGGTTCCCGCTTTCGAGGTCACCGTCATCGCCGACGCGCCGCGGATGCGGGCGACCGCGTCGCGCACCCGGTCCTTGTCGCGCTCCTGCGGCAACAGCCGTTCCAGGGCATCCGGATGCTCGTTGGAAATCATCAGAACCCGCGCGCCATCGGCGATGATGCGCGGGAGTTCGGGCGCATGCAGAAGACCCTCGACGGTGAGATCGACCACCAGCCCGCTTGCGGCAAGCGCGGTAACCGCAGCGTCCTGGCCGCCGAGCGCGGCGGAGGCGCCGGTGGAGCGCACCGGCACGGGCGCATCCTGCGGCGGCGTCGGCACCACGATATGGAACACCGTCGCCCCGAGGCGCTGCAGCGCAAGCTCCGCGATATGGACGTTGAGAGGGCGGGACTGGGTTTCCGACAAGAGCGCGACCGTCTCGCCCTTCGTCACCTTGCAGAGAGCGAAGACCCGCTCGAAGGCGTCGATCCATTTGCCCTCGATCCGATCGGCAAGCATGCACACCCTCCCGAATGTTGTTCCTGGTCGTGCATTTACGCAGGAACCGAAAAGAACTTGGAGGATCGTAGCAATATCGTTATTATATGAAAAGGAATATTTTATGGGTTAAACCGATATCCGGGATTCAGACAGAACCGCGATCAGACAGGGGGCCACGCCATGATGACCCACCACCGGGACTTTCGGGCGGCGCTGGGCCGCTTCGCAACCGGCGTGACCATCGTCACCACGCTCGACGGTGACGGCCGTCCGGTCGGGCTGACGGCGAATTCCTTCAATTCCGTCTCCCTCGATCCGCCGATGGTGCTGTGGAGCCTGGCGCGGACCTCGCGCAATCTCGCGATCTTCGAACGCGCGACCCATTACGCGATCAACGTGCTCGCCTCCGACCAGCGCGCCCTGTCCGACCGCTTCGCCCGGCCGGTGGAGAACCGCTTCGCCGGCGTCGACTGGCGCGCCGGCCTCGGCGGCGTTCCGGTCCTTGACGGCGTGACCGCCGTCTTTGAATGCAGCCACGCGACACGGGTCCAGGGCGGCGACCACATCGTCTTTCTGGGACAGGTGGAAGCCTTCGACGCCCGCGACCGGGAGCCGCTTCTCTACCACGGCGGACGCTATGCGACGCCGTGCTACGCGCCGGCCCTGCCATGAGCGGGTCGGGGCGCTTCGTCGATGGCTATCTGCTCTATCTGCTGGCCCGCGCCTCCAGCGTCGCCAGCGCGGAGTTTCACCAGCAGGTGCGCGCGCAGGGCGTGTCCATCTCTGTCTGGCGCATCCTCGCCTCGCTGAAGGGGACCGACCAGGGCCTGACCGTCGGAGAACTGGCGCGCAGCTGCCTCGCCAACCAGCCGGCGATCTCCAAGACCGTCGACAAGCTCGTCGACCAGGGACTGCTGGAGCGCCATGCCGACACGGAAGACCGACGCCGGGTCTGGGTCCGCCTGACGCCTGCGGGCGAGCAGCGCGTCGATTCCTTGATTGCCCGCGCGATGGACCACCAGGCGCGCCTGCTCGACGCGCTTGGACCGGAAAACGCGGACATCCTGAAAGCCGCCCTCACGCAGCTGATCGACCGCGCGCCCTGATCGGCGGTTTCCGCCAGGACCGGCTCCTCCGCAGTAACCCGCATTAACCGAATGTCTCGGTTCGCCTGCCTTTCGCTTGGTTGTATGGTCCGGCCAAGATGGCAGCGCACGAATAACGTGTGGCCGTCATTGACCGGGGCGGCGGATTGCGCCGCACCGGAACGCATCGGACAAGATCGGCGATCGGGAAAGCCGGACAGACCGGGAGGACCGCGGGACGGCCGACATCGCGTCGGGCGAGCCCTCGGGCGATGCCGCGCGGCACGGGCCACGCGACACTCGTGGCCGTCTTTCCCCGCTCCGGTCGCGGATGCGGTCGCGAAGGAATTGTGGAGGAAATCGCATGAGCAACGAAAACGCTACGGAGGCGGGCAAGGCCTACTGGAAGGCCAACCTCGCCCTGATCCGCAACAGCCTGATCATCTGGGCACTGTCGTCCTTCGGCATGGGCATCCTGTTCCGCCCGCTGCTTTCGGGCATCAAGGTCGGCGGAACCGACCTGGGCTTCTGGTTCGCCCAGCAGGGATCGATCCTGGTCTTTCTGGTTCTGATCTTCTTTTACGCTTGGCGCATGAACAAGCTCGACCGCCAGTTCGGCGTCGAGGAATAAGCCCGGGAGGCCTGATCGATGGATCAAACAACACTCAATTACATCGTCGTGGGGCTGTCCTTTGCGCTCTACTTCGGTATCGCCATCTGGGCACGCGCCGGGTCGACCGGCGAGTTCTACGCGGCCGGCCGCGGCGTTCCGCCGGTGATGAACGGCATGGCCACGGCGGCCGACTGGATGTCGGCGGCGTCCTTCATCTCCATGGCCGGCCTGATCGCCTTCACCGGCTATGACAACTCGACCTTCCTGATGGGCTGGACCGGCGGCTACGTGCTTCTTGCCATGCTGCTTGCTCCCTATCTGCGCAAGTTCGGCAAATACACGGTGCCGGAGTTCATCGGCGACCGCTTCTATTCGCAGACCGCCCGCATCGTCGCCGTGATCTGCCTGATCGTCGCCTCGATCACCTATGTCATCGGCCAGATGACCGGCGTCGGCGTGACCTTCGCCCGCTTCCTCGAGGTGGATGTGACCACCGGTCTTCTGATCGGCTCGGCGGTCGTCTTCGTCTATGCGGTGCTGGGCGGCATGAAGGGCATCACCTACACCCAGGTCGCCCAGTATGTCGTTCTGATCACGGCCTACACGATCCCGGCGATCTTCATCTCGCTCGCCCTGACCGGCAACGCGATCCCCTCGCTCGGCCTGTTCTCCGAGCACACGGCCTCCGGCATGCCACTTCTGGAAAAGCTCGACCAGATCGTCACCGATCTCGGTTTCGCCAGCTACACCGGCCACCATTCCAACACGCTGAACATGGTGCTCTTCACCATGTCGCTGATGATCGGCACCGCGGGTCTTCCGCATGTCATCATCCGCTTCTTCACCGTGCCGAAGGTCGCCGACGCGCGCTGGTCCGCCGGTTGGGCGCTGGTCTTCATCGCGCTGCTCTACCTGACGGCCCCGGCGGTCGGCGCCATGGCCCGCCTCAACATCATGGACACGATCCAGATCGGCGAGGTCGGTGCACCGGAAGGCAATCTCGCCTATGAGAACCGGCCGCAGTGGTTCAAGAACTGGGAGCAGACCGGGCTTCTCAACTTCGAGGACAAGAACGGCGACGGCCGCATCCAGTTCTACAACGACAAGAACGCCGACTTCGCCGCCAAGGCGCAGGAGTTCGGCTGGAACGGCAACGAACTGGACGTCAACCGCGACATCCTCGTGCTGGCCAATCCGGAAATCGCGCAGCTTCCGGGCTGGGTGATCGCGCTCGTCGCCGCCGGCGGTCTCGCCGCCGCGCTGTCGACCGCTGCCGGCCTGCTGCTCGCCATTTCCTCGGCAATCTCGCACGACCTGATCAAGTCGGTGTTCAACCCGGGCATCTCGGAAAAGGGCGAGCTGCTTGCCGCCCGCCTCGCGATGACCGGCGCGATCATCGTCGCCACCTGGCTCGGCCTCAATCCTCCGGGCTTCGCCGCCCAGACGGTGGCGCTTGCCTTCGGTCTTGCCGCGGCGTCGATCTTCCCGGCGCTGATGATGGGCATCTTCTCCAAGCGGGTGAACTCAACAGGTGCCATCTTCGGCATGCTGACGGGCCTGATCCTCACGGTCGGCTACGTGTTCACCTATCTGGGCATGTTCTTCATTCCGGGCACCAACCTGCTGCCGAACACGCCGGACGCCTGGCTCTTCGGCATCTCCCCGGCCTCCTTCGGCACCATCGGCGCGATCTTCAACTTCGCGGTCGCCTATCTGGTGTCGATGCAGACGGCGGAGCCGCCGCAGGAGATCCAGGACCTGGTGGAATCCGTGCGTATCCCGCGCGGCGCCGGTGCCGCCGTCGACCACTGACGGCACGGCCCAGCCACAAGATCGACCCCCGCCCACGGGCGGGGGTCGTGTTTTCGCCAATCGCCCCCGTGCGATCCTGCGGATAAGGTGAGCCATGACCCTCGACACAGCCTCCCTGACCGCCTTTTTCTCCCGACATCACCCCTTCGATCTGCTGCCGGCGCCGGATCTCGCAACCCTTGCGGAGACCGCAGAGCAGCAAACGCTTGCGCCCGGCGGCACCCTCTTTGCCATTGGCGACAGGCTCACCCGCATCCACGTTGTGGAAAGCGGCGAGGTCGACCTGCTTTCGCCGCAAGGCGATCTAGTGGCGCGCGCCGCCGGCGGCGAGATCCTCGGCGCCAAGACGCTGCTGCGCGACGGCACCGCCAGCCTGCGCGCGGCCAGCGACACGGGCGCGCGGCTGATCGCGGTCCCCGAGGCCGTCTTTCGCGACCTGCTGGCGCGTCATCCGCGCTTCGACGCCTTCTTCGACCGGCTCCGCGACACCCCGAGACGCAAGCCCGCCCCGGCCGGAAACGGCGCGGGTGCAGCCCTCGTCTCCGCCGAGCTGCGCGACATCATGACCGCCGATCCGCTGATGCTCGCCGAGACCACGAGCGCGCGCGAGGCCGCCCGCGCGATGGCGGACAGGAATATCTCCTGCGTGCTCGTCGGCAAGGACGCGGTGCTGTCGGGCATCGTCACCACCGGCGACCTGACCGCGCGCGTTCTGGCGGAGGGGCGCGATCCCGACGTGCCGCTGTCGCAGGTCATGACGTCGGATCCCGCCGCCCTTGCTCCCGGCGCGCTGCTGCTCGACGCGCTGATGCTGATGAGCCGGAAGGGGATCGGCCACCTGCCGGTCTGCGAGGACGGGCGGGCGGTCGGCATCGTCACCCGCACCAATCTGGTGCGCCACCAGTCGCTCTCCGCCGTCTCGCTGATCTCCGACATCGCCCGCCACGACACGCTCGACGCGCTCGCCGCGACGGTGGCGCAGGTGCCGCAGCTGCTCGCCCAGCTCGTCGGTCTCGGCGTCGAGGCCTATCGCATCGGCCACATGATCAGCAGCATCACCGATGCGCTGACCCGACGGCTGATCGAGCTCGCGCAGGCCGAGCTCGGCCCCGCGCCCGTGCCCTGGCTGTGGCTCGCCTGCGGATCTCAGGGACGGCGCGAACAGACCGGCGTGTCGGACCAGGACAATTGCCTGATCCTCGACGACGCCTACGACGAGGCGCAGCATGGCAAATGGTTCGCCGACTTCGCCAAACGCGTCTCCGACGGTCTGCACGCCTGCGGCTACGTCTATTGTCCGGGCGAGATGATGGCGACCAATCCGCGCTGGCGGCAGCCGGCGAAGGTGTGGAAGAGCTATTTCGAGGGCTGGATCGCCACCCCCGACCCAATGGCACAGATGCTCGCCAGCGTGATGTTCGACCTGCGCCCGATCGACGGCGACAGCGCGCTTTATTCCGGCATGCAGCGCCGCACGCTGGATCTCGCGCGCCGCAACTCGATCTTTCGCGCGCATATGACCGCCAATTCGCTGAAACACACGCCGCCGCTCGGCCTGTTCCGCGGTTTCGCCCTGATCCGCTCGGGCGAGCACAAGGACACGCTCGATCTCAAGCACAGCGGCGTCGTTCCGATCGTCGACCTTGCCCGTCTCTACGCGCTGGAAGGCGGACTGGAGCCGGTCAACACGCGCGAACGGCTGATCACCGCGCGCGAGGCCGGAACGCTGAGCGCGTCGGGCGGCGGCGATCTGATCGATGCCTACGACCTGATCTCCAACATCCGCCTCGCCCATCAGGCCAGACAGGTGCGCGAGGGGCAAAAGCCCGACAACTTCATGGCCCCGGCGACCCTCTCGGCGCTGGAACGCAACCACCTCAAGGACGCCTTCGGCGTGATCAAGACGCTTCAGTCGGCCATCGGCCACGGCCGCGCGCTGTGACGATTGCCGCCGGCACCGCTTGCAAGGCGTCTGGATCGCGGCGAAGGTCGGTGTGAGGAATTCCCGTCCCGCGATCGGAACCGTACCTTCGGAACGCCGGGCACCATCCGCATTACGAAAGACACGCGCTTCATGTTCTTTTCGCTGATCAGCACCATCGTCCTCGGCATTGCCGTTGCCGGCTCCATGATGCTGGTGAACCACCTCGCCGGCGGGCGATTGCCGCGCTGGCTCGCTCCCGCCGCCGCCGGGATTGCCATGCTCGTCTACACGATCTGGACGGACTACGACTGGTCCTCGCGCATCGCGCGCGGCCTGCCTGGCGGACTGGAGGTGATCGAGACCTACGAGACCTCGAACCTGCTGCAGCCCTGGACGCTGGTGAAACCGCGCATCAACCGCATGGTCGCGCTCGACCGGCCGAGCATCGAGGCCAACGCCAACGCCCCGCGCTACCGCAAGGCCTCGCTCTACCTCTTCGCCCGCTACCAGCCGCCGCGCGAATTGCGCCAGATCTACGATTGCGAGACAGGCCGCCGCATCGATCTGCTGCCGAGCGAAACGGTCGACCCGACAGAGATCCCAGAAGCCGCCTGGGAAAAGCTCGTCGACGACCCGATCGCGCGGGAGGTGTGCGGAGGGTGAGGAGCAATTTCGCGTGATGATACGCCGTCACCGGCAGAACCCGCGCGCAGAAACGCTTTGCGCTACAGCGTTCAAAAGACGATTTCGGGATGGGGAGAAGTGGTGCCGGTGAACGGACTCGAACCGCCGACCCCATCATTACGAATTGTTTTTCGTAATTATTTCAGATTGTTAGATGAGATTCTATTCTGTTGGACCCTATTGGACAAGCCGTTGGGTGGACTCCGCTTTCGGAGGGTGAGGAGTAGCACAGGGTGTCACCCGGTTGCCACCCGGTTCACCCCGCTGCCCTACTAGAAAACTACTAATCCCGATCTGCCCTACTAATCGGCAATATGCACCCCTGCCCCCGGACCTCCCCCCATCAACGGCGCTCATAGTTCGGGCCGGGGGAGGGAGTCCGTGGGCGTCGGGATGTCACGGATCATCCATATTCTCGACGCTCAGACATTCATGGAAATGGTAGGCGCTTGATATGTCTTTCCAAGCGGGTGATCTTGGCGCTTCAGGGCGGGGGGAAGTGCAATGCAAACAGACGATTTTTCAATCGAAACAATATTAGCCGAAGGCCGCCGATTTATGGTTCCGCTGTATCAGCGGAAATACCAGTGGGCAGACGAGCGGCTGGTACCCTTTTGGGATGATGTCGAAGCAAAGGCCGCAGAAGTGCTCGGCGGCAACAATCGATTTCAGCACTACATGGGTGCGCTCATCCTAGCGCCGCTTGGCGAGGGGTCGCAAATTGGAGTCACGCCAAGGGTACAGGTGGTCGATGGTCAGCAGCGGCTAACGACCTTTCAGCTTTTCCTCGCAGCACTACGTGAAGTGGCCCGGATGCACGAGTTCACCAGCATCATTGATCAAGCGAATGGCTACCTGTTTAACCAGCCGCGCTCGAAAGACACTGACCCGCTGGTAAGGTTCAAGCTGACACCGACTCCATCGGACCGAGAAATTTTCCACGACATCATAGATATTGAGTACTCACAGGTCCGCGCGAAGTACCAGCGCTTCTATTGGGGCAGTGGCGTTCCGAAGAACACACCGTTCCGGGCGTTGCGTGCTTACGACCTGTTTCGGAAGTGGATCAGCGAATTTGCGCTCAACGGTCCCAGCGATACTGAGCCTGACACAGAGGATGAGGAGGTCGAAGCGGCTGATGAGGGCGCTACGCCGGAGGTAATTGAGCAACGCCTTGATGCCCTGCTAAGTGCTGTGCTTGCACAGATGAAGCTCGTCGTCATTACGCTGGGCGAGGGCGACGACGCTCAGGTCATTTTCGAGACGCTAAACTCCAAGGGTCAACCGCTCTTGGCCATGGACTTGGTGCGGAACAACATCTTCCACCGGGCCGAGAAACAAACCACGGCGACGGATGAGCTGTATAAAGAGCTTTGGGACCCGTTCGATGCGCCTTGGTGGCGCGAGGATGCGCCGAACGCTCGCCCTAGACGTCCACGAATTGATCACTTCCTCGCGCACGTCCTCGCCGCCGAGACCGGTGCGAGCATCGCCATGCGCGAACTTTATGCAGAGTATCGCGCATTCGCGGTTCCGAAAGGGCGACCCCGTTTCCCGAATGTCGAAGACGAGCTGAAGGTGTTGCAACGACACTCGCCAATCTATGAAACCCTAGAGGGGCGGGCAGACGAAAATCCGACAATGGCTTGGCTGGGTCGAAAGCTGGCGACTTGGCAAGTCACCACGGCCTACCCGATTGCTTTGCAGATCGCGGCGGCAGGGCTTCCAAAAGATGAGCAAGACCGCATCGCCCGGCTGGTCTATTCCTACATCGTCCGCCGTGCCGTCTGCGACCTCACCAACAAGAATCTCAATAAGCTGTTTCAGGCGGTCTCGCAGAAGTTCTTTGAAGACGGCCCGTCCTACGACAATCTTCGGGACTTCTTCGTCACCCGGTCGGGAGAGAGTTCGCGTTTTCCCGGCGATGAAGAATTCCGGCGCGGCATTCTGCAAAACCCCGTCTATCAACTGGCTCCCGGTGACCGCAACAAGGACATCCTGTGGGAGCTTGAGCTAGCCAGCCGCTCGAAGTTCGCGGAGAAAGTCGCCCGCCCCGGTGGGCTGTGGACTGAGCACGTCCTGCCCGTGTCTTGGACCGAGGACTGGCCGTTCGCCGAAGGCGAGTTCACACCGCGCGGCCAAGGGCACCCGAAGGCAGAAGACCGCGACCGCCTGCTGCACACGCTGGGCAATTTGACCTTGATCACCGGTGCCCTCAACATTTCATCGGGCAACAAGGGCTTCGCTCAGAAGCGAGAGAAGTTTGACGAGCACACGTCGCTTTTCCTGAATAAATGGTTCGCCAAGCGGGAGACATGGACCGAAGCTGACATCCGGGACAGAGGTCAGCATCTAGCCGAAAAGGCGTTGGTCATTTGGCCCGGATTGGGAGTGTGACCTTCGCCCATGATGGCGCATTACCTGATGACAGGACGGTATATAGACTCTGGTGTGATCAGGCTTGGCGCAGTGATGCCATTGGCTGGGTTCGACATCCGCAGGCTATATCCTTTTTCAAGCCACTGCAGTATATCGGGTTTGCTTGTCACCCGGATATAATCGGCCTCGAAACGGGTCTTCGACACGACATAAGTGCCGTCTTCGTGCTGATGCGGAAAAAGTAGCTCGCCAGTGTTAGCGCCTCGGCTAACAAATGCGTGTAGATCAAGCTTCTGCAACGTTCACTTCCTCAGATTACTACGCCCCGTCATAGCTGCGATCCATCAGCGGCTTAGCCTTCTCCAACGTGGCGACATCAGTGATTATGATTTCAAGGTCGCCCGTTCCGAAGTGGCCGATGTTGCGCACGTCGCGGGTAAAACCCGGCTCAAGTTTGATGCTGTCGGGATCGACCTTGACGAAAACCTTGAGGTGCCTGATCTGCGGTTTGACCTCGACACAGGCAAAGTTCTTCAGGCGGCGGAAGGCAATATAGTTGTCGAGAGTCTTCAGCTCGACATCGTCGCCCAGCGCTAGAAGGTACGCCTTTGTCGCCTCGTACAGATCGACAAGCTCTTGGTCAGCGTCTGCGAGATATTGCGTAACGGTCTTCTGGCGAGATCGTGGTCGGGTTGCAGCAGGCTCGCCTTGGGCATCGCTGCTTACAGTGATTTCGCGCGCGGGCCGTTCTGATGTCGAGGTCAGCAGTTCGAATAGCAAAAGTTCGTCGCCAAAGCGGCGATAGCGGACCAGCGCGATATTCCGGTTCATCTGGTTGACCGCGTGAGCGTCATACTTGGTGAAATCGCCGGCGATGCAGATCAGCCGGGGCGTTGTCCAATCGACCGCCTTGGCCTCCTTGGCGCCGAAGCGCTCCAAGACGAGCCATTCGAAATCGCGGCGGTGGTCCATCAGCCAGTCGAGATAGAACAGGCCTTGGTTGATGACGTTCTCATTGCTGGCCCGCTTATACTCGACGATCACTGGTGAGCCGTTCTCGTCGATGCCGAGCGAGTCCATGCGTCCGCCATTGCTCGTTGAGAACTCGGAGGCAAGAAACCGCACTCCGAGGAACGCTTCCATATTGCGTTCAATAAGGGTTTGGAGCGACTTTTCGAGCGCAACCGCGCTGCCGCGAAGTTCAGTTACGGCTCCGGCATCCGTCCTGAATAGCTTTATGTCGCTCATGGTGCCCCCGGCTTTGTCAGTTTCTCTGCGGCAAAGATGCTGCTATTCTGATGCCTTACCTTCCCGAACACGCCGGAAGATTTCGAGCGCAAGGTGTTCGTGGGCAGCCGAGCGGAATTCCTTGTCGGTCATCACGCGCGAGAAGATTTCCTCATTGCCTTCCATGCGGTCGATGAAGAGCTCATCCAGCATCCGTTCCAGATAGGATGAAAAGTTAGCGAGGTTGTTTGCCTTCGCGGCTTCAACGATCTTGTCGTCCTCTTCCGCGCTGGCGCGTATCTGATCAAAAAAGAACTGGTCGGCCTCAGTGAAATTCGTGCCGAAACGCTCGTTCAGCTTCGCCACCAGTGTGGACAAGGCAACGCCTTCTTCCGCGAAACCTCCAGTGCCAACGTCCGTCGGTCCCTTGAGCGGGACGGCCTCACCGTAGCCCAAGTCGATTGAGCCCTCGGTCATCTGCTGGAGCCGGAAGAAGCGTAGCGCCACTTCGTCATCAAGTGCGAAGGCCTGACCATCTCCGGGCGGAGGCAGCTTGGCAATCAGGTTGCGAACGAAGGCGTAGAGCTTTTCGAGCTCGCTGTCCTGATAGGGAATGATCTGCGAGAGGAAAGCATAGAGGTTCCGATAAGCGGTCAACTGACCGCGAAATTCGTCCTGCTCTTGATCTTCCCTATCGCCAAACCGCTGCACCACCGCATCGAGCACAGCGTTCATAAGTCGGTGGTCGGTAGCGGAATGATCGCGCTTGCCCCGATACCACACCTCCGCGAACGCGTTCACGTCATCAGGTGTGAAGATCGCCCATTCCAGCAGCTTGTGCTGCAATTCCGAGAGACGGTGAGGATCGGCGTTTTCACCGATGGGCGTCGCCTCATAGTAAGGCTTGAACGCCTTGTAGATGTCGTCTTCCTCGTTGGCGAAATCGAGCACGAAAGTGCGCGCCTTGCCCGGTGCCATGCGGTTAAGCCGGGAGAGCGTCTGCACGGCCTGCACACCTGCCAGACGCTTGACCACATACATAGTCTGCAACAGCGGCTGGTCGAAGCCGGTCTGGTATTTTTCGGCGACCAGGAGCACGCGGTAGTCGTCGCGCTCAAAGGTTTCGGGCAGTTCGCTTTCGGCCAACCCGTCATTCATGGCGACTTCGGTGTAGGACGCTCCAGGATCATCCGGGTCCTCGACCGTGCCCGAAAAGGCCACAAGCGAGCGGATGCCGGTATAGCCGTTTTCCTTGATATAGCGGTCGAATGCCAACTTGTATTTGACGGCGGCGAGCCGCGATCCCGTGACGACCATCGCCTTGGACCGTCCTCCGAGCTCATGCATGACGTAGAGCCGGAAATGCTCCACGATGACCGATACGACTTGCTCGATATTGACCGGGGGCAGTTCCAGATAACGCGTCAGCGCCTTCGCCGCCTTCTTGCGCGGCACCTCCGGGTCGTTCTCCACCTGCTTGATCAGGCCAAAGAAGCGTTTGTAGGTCGTGTAGTTTAGAAGCACATCCATGATGAAGCCTTCTTCAATGGCTTGCCGCATGGTGTATTCGTGGAACGGCGATGTGCCGGACGGACCCGGCTCGTCAAACAGCACTTTGGTCTTGAATTTCGGCGTGGCCGTGAAGGCGAAGAACGAAAGGTTCGGCTGACGGGCGCGCTTCAACGCATCGCGCAGCATCGCCGCCTTGGCGTCATCGGAAAGGTCGTCGTCCTCGTCGTCCGACATCTGCGCGGCAATGGCGGCCTCAATGCCGTCCTTGTTCAGCATTCCCTTGAGGGCGGTGGCGGTCTCCCCGCTCTGCGAGGAATGTGCCTCGTCCACGATGACGGCAAAGCGCTTGCCCGCCGTGTCGATCCTTACGCCTGTCCCCTTGCCTTCGAGGGTAGACAGCGCCTGCGAGATGAAGGGGAATTTCTGAATCGTCGTGATGACAATCGGCGTGCCCTGAGACAGGGCGCGAACGAGCTGCTGGGTGTCCTCGTCTATCTTCTCGACCACGCCGGTCTTGTGCTCAAACTGATAGATGGTGTTCTGCAATTGCTGGTCGAGCACGCGCCGGTCGGTCACGACCACCACCGAATGAAACACCTTCTCGTCGTTGGCGTCGTGCAGGCTGGCCAGCCGGTGCGCCAGCCAAGCGATGGAGTTGGACTTGCCCGACCCCGCCGAATGCTGGACGAGGTAATTTCGCCCCGCTCCATTATCCCGCGCATGGGTGATGAGCTTCCGCACGGCATCAAGCTGGTGATAGCGCGGAAAGATCATCGTTTCCTTGCGGATGGTGCGGACACCCTTGTCGGTCTTGACCTGCCGCTCCTTCACCTCGAGGTGCATGAAGCGCTGCAAGATGTCGATCAGGCTGTCGGCCTGTAGCACCTCGTCCCAGAGGTAATGGGTCTTCCAGTTGCCCTCGACGGGCGGATTACCGGCACCGTGATTATTGCCCCGATTGAAGGGCAGGAATACGGTCTCTTTGCCCTTGAGACGCGTGGTCATCCACACCTCGTCCGGGTCCACCGCAAAATGCACCAGCGCGCGTTTCTTGAAAGCGAACAGCAGGTCGCGTTCATCGCGATCGTTACAATACTGGTGCACCGCGTCTGACGCCCGTTGCGGGCTGCCGCCAAGATTGCTTTTCAGTTCAGCCGTCGCTACGGGCAGGCCGTTCAGGCTGATCGTTACGTCGATGATGCAGCGCCGGTTCTTGCCGTCCGCCTTTTTCATCACCGAAGTAAACCCGACCTGTCGCGTGATGGTCAGCCGGTTGGCGGCATAGGATGCGGCAGCTTCGAGGTTCATGCCTGAGTTCGGGCGGAAATAGGCCAGCCGGAAGGTCTTGCCGTAGCATTTGAAGCCATGCCGCAGGACGTGGAGCGTGCCCTTAATCTCGAGTTCCTTGACGAGACTGTCGAGAACAGTCGCTTCCGTCTTTGCCCCCAGCAGGGCTTCAAGCTGCCCCCACTTTTGCGCCTGACTGTCTTTCAGAAAGCCGGTGACATCCTCCGGGAACAAGGCCAGCGCCTCGTCATAGGCGGCAGGCGAGCGCTTGGCGTAGCCGCCCGCGCCGATCAGCCCGGCTTCAATGGCTGTTTCGAAGTCGTTTTCGGTATGCCCCGCCATCGTCAGGCCGCCGCCGCATGTATAAGTGCGTCATCAATCTGGATGCCCGCACCTTTCATTCGAGTTGCAAGCTTAACTGCGACTTCCTTCACATGCTCATTGAACTCAAGGTAGATAACGCCGCTTACATCGGTAGGCATTTCCAGCGCACCCTTTTTGAGCAGGACCATTCGCTCACGTCCAAGCGAGGCCAGAACCATTCCCAGTTCAAGAATGACGTTCTGCCTCGCGCGCGGTTGGCGGTCCTCGTCTGCTTTGGCCTTCGGGTATCCATAATCATCCGGCGTCATCAGTATGATGCCGAAGGCAGCCTCTTTATAAATCTGCTGCTCCAATGCCTCGATTAGCGTTTTGGACTCCCCATCATTGTTCTGTAGGATATACGGATCGAGGCCGAGCCGCCGCAGGACCAGTTCAAGTTGTTCGAGTGCTCGCGTATCATGCCCGTGAACGACAAAAATCTTTGTCTTCCCATCCTTGGGTTTTGGCGCTGTAGCGGCAGGCACAGCCATGCCAGCGGACGAGAAAATGGCTTCGAGTTCGGCTCTAGGTTCTGCCTTGCCCTGACACTGCACCGTGCCTTTGTGAGGCCAGTAATTCAGGACTCCGCTGCGCTGCGACCTGAACGAGACGCGTCCGTTTCCATCATCAGACCACTCGCCCTTTATGCCATGCGAAGCTACCAACTCCTTCAGGGCGTCTGGGCCGTCATGAAATTCAATTGCCATTCTATCCCCCAGCTTTCGTTCAACCGTGATGGCGGCCGATGTTCGAGCAGCGGCGGCGACCGGCGTCAGCGGCACCGTGCTTAAACTGTATTTACGGATTCATTCTCAAGATCATCAAGCCCGAGCGTTTCAATTTCATCATAGTGATAGTGACGAACAGAAGGGTCACGGGCGAGATATTTATTGTCCGCGTCTAGATAAGCGTCAGGGTTGTTGTTCTCGGTCAGGACAAATTTCTTGACCTTCAACGGCCTGCTATCGCCGGTGTATTGCGCGACCACCTTTCTCAGGCAAGCGCACCAATGAAGCCCTGACTTTAGTTGGTCGATGATCGAGCCTGCATCGAGGCTCTTCGTCTTGAACTCAAACAGGTATGCCGTCACCTTCCGGTTGAAGCACTGGAAGACAACGAAGTCGCAGCGCTTGGACCATTCCTTGCCGTTGTCATCAAGGAAATGGAAAAGCGGGTTGTTGCGCCCGTCGAGCTTTATGGCGAATGCCTTGCCCTTGTAGGGCAACCTCACCTCGCGCGTTGTCTTCTTGGTCTCGCCTTCGCGGTAGTACTTCTCGCGAAGAACAATCTCGCCCCCATCGCCGCGATGAACGATGTACTCGTCGCTGATGTACGCCTTGATATGATCGAAGTAGCTGGACGCGTCGAGAGTCATGCCAGATCCGCGACCTGCCCGGTAACCGCAGCCGTTATTAGGGCGGCGCGATATTCTGTGAGTTGGCGCAACGAATGGTCGATGCGATCCGAGACGCTGCGTAGCTTTTCGGTCTGTTCTGCCAAGTAGCTTACGACCTGCGCCTGCTCGGGAACGGGCGGTATTGGGAACTCGATCTGCGCATATCTCGATGGGTTTAGGTTGGCCTGCCCGATGCTCGGCAAGGCAAGTGTGCGAGCCAGCCGTAGCAGGCCGCCAGTTCCCATCACGAAGTTGGCGTATTCCGGAAGGTAGCGTTCGGTGAAACGGAAGCGCACGAGATAGGACGCCAGCGTAACTGGGAAGTCGGCAGTCCCTCGAAAGATCGAGGCCTTTCCTACCAAGTCCAGGCTGTTGGTGCGGTTGAACACAACGTCATCGGCCTCAAGCAGCAGGTTCTCGTCAACCTCATCTAGAAATCGCAGATCAGTGAGGTCTATTTCACCATTGGCAAGGTTGCCCATACGAAGCACTGCGACCTCTCCGGTCGGCTCAAGCGAAGCAGAAATGCCGTAGGTTGAGCTACGCAGAACCCGCCGCAACGGCAGCACATCCCAATGCGCCGGAATGTCGCCGAGCCAGTCGATGCCGGAGGGTCTCATAGGGGCGTCGGGGTTGAGGCCCTTGGTGACGGCGCGGGTGATGAGGGCCTGACGCTTTTCTGCCAGCCGGTCCAGAAGCGCGCGCTTCTTCTGGATTAGCCCGTCGATCCGTGCCGTCTTCTCATCCAGAAACCGCGCAATCCGCCGCTGGGTTTCGAGGGGCGGTAAAGGCACGTCGATGGCAACGAGATCGCTGGCGTTGATGGCAGGATAGCTTACGCCGACAGAGCGGGCGACGACTTCCCCAACAAAGGGCTCGGATTTAGCGACCCAACCAAGAAATCCGGAGTCGATTTCCTCTCTTGGCCTAACCACGCAAAAGCCTGTTGAGGCGATCAGGTCGGGCGATGCCTCATCGACCTTGGCTATCGCTCGAAGATAGGTCCGCACCGTGGAGACAAGGATATCGCCACTCCGCACCTTTCTCCTAGCTCGCGATGGAGCCTGCCCGAAAGTTACACGTTCGATCTCCTCGATGCCGCGAGCCAGAGACACCCCCGAGATCTCGACGTAATCAATTTCCCGATCTTCGTCTGTGCCTTCTGGAAGCACCTCATCATTGTATGTGGCGACGTACTTCAGTCGCTTGGTCGACCAGCCGTCCGGAAGCGCAGGACCGCTCATGCGACCAGCCCTTTCAGCAGACCGGCGATCTCGCCTTCCAGCGCCGTGATGTCGGCCTCGATCTCGTCCAGCGGGCGCGGCGGCTTGTAGACGTAGAAATGCCGGTTGATCGGGATTTCGTAGCCGACCTTGGTCTTGTCGTAGTCGACCCACGCATCAGGCACATGCGGCAGCACCTCGCGCGCCATATAGGCGTCGATCACGTCGCGGAATTCTTCGACCAGCCTGTCATTGGGCTTGTCCGGCCCGAACTGCATGGGCAGCGGCAGGGTGGTGCCTTCGGGCAGCGGGATGTTCTCGGTGTCGCGCAATTCGCTATCCGGCTCCTCCCTGCCTTTGCTGTCGCGGCAAATCTCGGCATCCGGGTCGCGTTCGCCCAGCGCAGCGAAAATCGCCTTCTTGACGGGGGCGGCGAGTTTCAGCCCGGCGCGCTTGGCGGCGCGAGACAGGTCCTCATCAAACGCCTCGCGATCCATGTAGCGGCCTTTGTCTCCCAGTGTTGAAAGCAAGGCGCGAATGGCATCCTGTTCGGCGCGCCCAGCGGCTTCCTCGGCCTCCACCGCTTTTACATCCTTGCGCTTCTTGGAGATGGCGAGATTGGCGAAAGCGGACTGGTCGTCCAGCCGGGCGATGCGCTCGGGCGTCGCCTCGAAGTTCATGCGCAAGGGACGCTCGACGGTCACCTTGAGGAAGCCGAACTCGCGGTTCTCGAAGATACGCGAGACGACGCGGGTCTCCTTCTTGCCCGTCTTTTGGTCGAGGACGACCTCGGCCTTTTCGCCATCTTTGAAATTGCCGTAGAGACGGGTCAGGTCATTGATCTGATCGTCGCTGATCTCGTTGCGCTTATTGTTGAGGCTCTTCTTCATCTTCTCGAAGAACCGCGTGCCGTCGATCAGTTGCACCTTGCCGCGCCGCTCAGGAGCCTTGCGGTTGGTGACAAGCCAGACATAGGTGAAGATGCCGGTATTGTAGAAAAGCTGATCGGGCAGGGCGACGATGGCGTCGAGCCAGTCGTTTTCGATGATCCAGCGGCGGATATTCGACGGCCCTGAACCGGCATCACCTGAAAACAGTGGCGACCCATTGAAGACGACCGCGATCTTGGAGCCAGTGGCATTCTCGTCACCCTCCTCAAAGGGATGCATCTTCTCGATCATGTGCTGCAGGAACAGCAGCGAGCCATCATTGATAGCGGGCAGCCCGGCGCCGAAACGGCCAGAAAAGCCCATCTCTTTGTGCTCGCGTTCAACGACCGCTTTCTGATCCTTCCACTCGACGCCGAAGGGCGGGTTGGCGAGCATGTAGTGAAAGCTGCTCCCCTCGAAGCCGTCGCAGGTCTTGCCATCGCCCAGCGTGTCGCCCAGGACGATGTTCTTGGTGTCCTCATCCTTGATCAGCATGTCGGAACAGCAGATCGCCCAGGACTCGTCGTTGTATTCCTGTCCATGCAGGGCAAGGTTGGCTTGGCTGTTCTGGCCGAGAATGAACTTTTCGGATTCCGACAGCATCCCGCCCGTGCCGCAGGCCGGGTCGTAAATCGTGCGGAAAATGCCCGGCGTGTAGACGTCCTGTTCACCAGTGTAGACGAGGTTGGCCATCAGGCGGATGACCTCGCGCGGGGTGAAATGGTCGCCGGCCTCTTCGTTGGCCTGTTCGTTAAAACGCATCACCAGATGTTCGAACAGATAGCCCATCTGCAAATTGTCGATGTGATCCGGGTGCAGGTCCACATCGGCCATCGCCTTCACGATGGTGAAAAGCCGATTGCTGGCATCTAGCTTCTCGATCTGGTCGGTGAACTTGAATTTCTCGAAGATCGTCCGCGCGGTGGGCGAGAAGCCATTGATGTAGGAGACTAGGTTCGGCGCGATATTCTCGGGATCGCCCAGCAGCCGCTCGAAGGTGTACGGGCTGGTATTGTAGAGCGGGTGTTTGCGATCAGGGTCGGCGGCGCGGCCAAGCAGACGCTCCATTGCGCTTTCGGGCATATTCTGCGCCGTCAGCTTTTCATACTGTTTGAGAACAGCGTCCTTGCTCGGCTCGAGAACGCAGTCGAGGCGGCGTAGAACGACCATCGGCAACATGACCAAGCGATATTGCGGCGGGCGATACGGTCCGCGCAGACGGTTCGCAATTTCCCAGATGTGGGACTTAAGTTGGTCATGGGCCTGAATATTCATTGAATACAGTACTCTTGATGGTCGGGATCTCAGCCTGTCGGGCCTAACAGGTTCTTGTTACAGATAGAATCGCTCCCCGCATCGCAGTCAAGCTCGATACGGACTTCAACAGCTGAAATTCTCCTGTAAAGCGAGGCTAGGGGAGCGGTGTGAAGCCTAGCTAAACTGAAACTCCCGACGTTCATGTTCGCCCCCTCGCGCGTGCGCGCACGTTGGATATGGAGTCCCGGTCATGGACAGGATGTCTTTTTGCGTCATAAGTCTCTGACATCACTGGTAATTTCACGTTATTGACGTTAGTTTGAGGTGAGGCCGGAAGGAGGTCTCACCATGCCAAGTCTACGTCTGACGCGTCAGTCCGTTTACGCACTGCCCTTCACCCAGAGCGGACAAACCTTTTATCGCGACACGCTTTTGCCGGGCTTCGGCCTTCGGGTTGGGCGGCAATCCAAGGTCTATTTCGCCGAGGGACAGGTGGAGCGGCGTTCCTGTCGGGTGACCATCGGCCGGGCCGATTTGTTCGCCGCCGACATCGCCCGCAAGAAGGCGCTCACCCTGCTGAGTGACATGGCCGAGGGGCGCAATCCCAACGCCGAGAAGAAGCAGGCCGTCACGTCTCGCATTACGCTGGCCGATGCTTTTGACGCCTTCTTCGCTGCGCGCCCGCATCTGTCGCCGCATACGATACTGAACTATTCGCGCTCGTCCCGCATCTATCTCAAGGCGTGGCGCAGGAAGCCGGTCAATGAAATCACCCGGCAAATGGTGCTCAAGCGTCATCAGGAGTTGTCGGCGGAAATCGGCAAGACCACTGCGAACAACGTCATGCGGCATCTGCGGTCGGTCTATAACTTCACCGCCGCCACGCATGATGATTTTCCGCCCAATCCTGTCACCATCCTGACGCAAGCGCGGGCATGGCATCGCGAGCAACGGCGGCAGACGCTGGTGACGGCGCAGGACCTGCCCCAATGGTGGAAGGCCGTCATGGCCGAGCCGGACTATGCCCGCGACTTCCTGCTGATGGCGCTGTTCACCGGCATGCGACGGGGCGAACTGATGGCGCTGCGCTGGGAGAATGTGGATCTCGTCGCGCGGACGCTGCATCTACCCAGGACGAAGAATGGCGACCCGCTGCACCTGCCCCTGTCGTCCTTCCTTGTGGACCTGCTGGCCGAGCGAAAGAAGCAGGCAGGCGAGTCGCCCTATGTCTTCCCCGGTCCCGGCAAGCAGGGGCACCTTATGGAAACCAAGAAATTCCTGCTCCGGGTCAGCGCCGGATCGGGTGTGACGTTCACCCTGCATGATCTGCGGCGCACCTTTATCACCATCGCTGAAAGCCTCGACGTTCCCTATTACGCGCTCAAGCGCCTGCTGAACCACCGCGCCAATGGCGACGTGACGGGCGGCTATATCGTCGTGAACGCCCAGCGCTTGCGCGGGCCGGTGGAACAGGTCGCGGCCCGGATCTTGGAGTTGGCCGATGTCAGGCAGTGACTCCACTTATTCGGCAGACTTCGGGCACCGCTTAACCGTGCTGGAACGCGTCCTTCTGGCGATCATCAAGGCGCACTCAACGCCCGCGACTGAAGGCCGTCAGCATGAACGGCTGGACGCAGCTATGACAGCACTTGTCGGGCCGGTCACAGATTGCGAGCGGCAGCTTGAACAGGCGGTCCGCTACATGGCGCGGGAGCGACAGCGGGACATATGCGAAGCGGAAATGGCCGCAATACCATGCAGCCGGACGGCTGCTGCGACCTCAGCCCGTCCGATTGCGCAACTGGCCGAAGCGGCGGCGCGAAAAGTCTTGGGCTGCTCCACACCTGCAGAGCTTCGCGCCGTTGCGCGGTTTCTCTCTCAGCGCTACCGCCTGTCCGCTCAGACGCGCCCGATGGAACCTGACCCCATCACCGCAGCGCTGGAAGAAGAAGCCGTCGGGCGGATATTGGCGGAACTAGAGGAATGGGGTGTTTCTGCGCGCTACTGATCGAGGCGGCACATCGCGCACAGAGATCAATCGCTTAAGAGCTAATCGTTGGACCGGCTTTCGCGGAACGCCCCTTCAGATTGAAAACACCAGACTGGTCTGCCATTATAATCGCAGATGCCTTCACAAGCATCTGCCGGACATGTCCGGTTGCGGTGGGTGACCTATAGTATGGCCCCCGATTGCGGGTGAGACTCCCGACCGAGGTGGAGAACGATCGCCGAGATTTCAGGCATTGGCTTCAACCAATGCGTGCTCGCACGCTTCACCTCGAAAGTCTCAGCTATGCAAACCGCAGCATTGTCTCGCGCCCATACTGATGGCGCGTTTGCTCCCGCAATCCAGGCGCAACCCCGCCACCCCGACCGGCTCCTGACGACCGGTCAGGTCGCGACCCTCACCACCATGAGCGAGTCGTGGCTGTGCAAGGGACGGGTTTACGGCTGGGGACCCAAATACATCCGCTTCGGGACCTCGGAAAAGGGCGGCGCAATCCGCTACCGCTGGTCGGACATTTTGCTCTACGTCGAGCGGAATGTCTGTGATCCGGAGGCTGGTAGCCATGACTGATTTCAGCCTCACCGCGGAACAGCAGTTCGCCTCGCCCTCCGGCGCGGCGGTCTTTTACAACCGGCTCGGCTGGGAGCCGCTCGTGCTCCCCGAGCGCAAGAAAGCGCCGAAGGGCAGGTGGGGCGATCTGCCCCGCCTGTCCGACGAAGAACTGTCACGCAAGTTCGGCGCGACCAATAATGTGGGCATCGCGCTGGGCGACAGGTCGGGCGGGCTGGTCGATCTCGACTTCGACTGGCCCGAAGCGGCGCGGATCGCGGAAGCCGTCATACCGGATTTGCCAAGCTTCGGTCGGGCGACATCACCCCGGAGCCATCGCCTCGCCCGGTGCATGCTGCCGAAGAACCGACAATACAAAATCCCGCCCGGCGCGGCGCACCTGTTCGAGGTGGAGCGGTCTGTTGTCCTGGAGCTTCGCGGCGATGGGCTGCAGACCATGGTCCCGCCATCGGTGCACCCGAACGGCGAAACTGTGCGCTGGCACGAAGACCCGCGCAGTGTTCCCGACGCGGACCCCGAGGACGTATCGCGGCGTACGGGGGTAACGGCTGCCCTCGCCGTGGTGCTGTCCAAGTATCCTGTGGCGCGGGGCAATCGCGACAATATCTGTCTCGCACTGACAGGCGTTCTGGTGCGCGCGGGATGGGGTGATGATGACGTTGACCGCTGGGTCGAACATGTTGCGACGCTCGCCGGCGACGAGGAAGCAGCCAAACGCGGTGGCAAGGCCGCTGCGGCACGTGAACGCCTCGATGCGGGCGAAGACGTGTGGGGCATACCGGCGCTCTGCGAGCATCTCGGCATCGAGCCAATGATGCACAAGCTCCGGGAATGGCTTGGCATCTCCGGCGACGAACCAGACGAGGACGGCGCGGCCATCCTCGTCCGTCCCGGCTTCCTGCCACAAGCGGTCGACGCGGCGGAAGCGGCTCTGCTTGCTGCGGGCGTGCCGATCTACCAGCGCTATGACAGCCTTGTACGCCCTGTCCGGCTGACCGTCAGCGCCCAGGAAGATGGCGTGGGTCGCGACAGCGGCGCTCTGATCCTTCAGCCGGTGGTGGCTGCATGGCTCCGCGAGCAGTTCGCGCTCACATCGAGATGGCTCAAGGAGAAAGATGACACGGTCAGGCGCGTTGATCCGCCCGCGCAAGCGCCGATCGCCTTTCTGGCCCGTGTGGGCGATTGGCGGGTTCCGTTCCTTCAGGGTGTGATTCAAAGCCCGACGCTCCGGGCGGACGGGACGGTGCTGCAGGAGCCGGGATACGACCCGGCTACCGCTCTGCTTTACGATCCGGGGAATGTGGTGTTTCCGCCGGTCCCTGAAGCACCGACCAAGGCCGACGCGGAAAAGGCCATCGCCATCCTCGCCAAGCCGTTTCGCGATTTCTGCTTTGCCAGCGAGGCGGACAGAAGCGTAACGCTCGTCGCAGTGCTGACAGCACTGGTCAGGCCGATGTTTCCGTCTGCCCCGCTGTTCGCAATCGATGCGCCAACGGCAGGGACGGGCAAATCGCTGCTTGCCGAGACGATCGGTGTGATCGCGACAGGGCACAAGCCGGCGATGCTGTCGCAGGGCTATAATGGAGAGGAGGATCAAAAGCGGCTGTCCTCGGTGCTTATGGCGGGTGATCAGGTCATCATCATCGACAATTGTGACCGGCCCATTCAGGGCGACTTCCTGTGCTCCATGCTGACGCAAGAACGAGTACGCCCGCGCATTCTCGGCAAATCGGAGATGCGGACGCTGCCGACACGCTGCCTCGTCATGGCGACAGGAAACAATCTGACCCTCTCTGGCGATGTCACGCGGCGCGCGCTGATCTGCCGGATGGACCCCGGTATGGAACGACCGGACCAGCGCCAGTTCAACTTTGATCCCCGTGTCGAGGCGCGCGCCAACCGGCCCGAACTGGTCATGGCGGGACTGACCGTGTTGCGCGCCTATATTGAGGCGGGACGACCGACGCCACGCGACACAATCGGTTCGTTCGAAGCCTGGAACCTTGTGCGCGAGGCTATCGTCTGGCTCGGGCATGACGATCCGGCCGATACCCGTGAGCGCATTCTTGCCGATGACCCGGCGAAGGCGGTGCTGCTTGATCTGCTTCGCCTCTGGCGGTCAGCCTTGCAGGACCGCCCCGTGACCCTCGCTGAACTGGCAGCGATGGCGGATAAGCAGGGTAAGGGACCGGCACAGGACCTTGTCGCCGAGCTGATCGCGACGACGCGGTATCAGCACTTCAACGCGCGAAGCGTCGGGCGGTTTCTGGCCAAGCATGTCGACCGGATTGTCGGTGGTCTGGTGCTGCTGTCCGAATCCGATGGCTCCGGCGTGAAGTCCTATCGTGTTCGAGATGTGAGCGCGTCAGCGCGGCCCGGAAAGGACGCCGAGCCATCGCCGTTCTGACGATGGCGGCGACCGGGAAACCATAACCGGGTTTGACAGGGTATTGCGGGTTTGCGCCAACCGCGCGCTACCGCTGCAAACCCGCCTAACCCCTCAAAACCACAAAGCCCGGCAGGCATGGCGCTTGCCGGGCTTTTGCATGCCCTCAGAGGCGCCTCAGACGTCCGAGGCGGGCGGTTTGGGCAGGGTGTGGGGGTGTACGCCCGGCAGGGGCAGCACGGTTGCCTCGGGCCGCTCATCGGCCACCGCCTCCGCGCTCTGATGAGCATGGATTCGCCAGATGCCGGTCTCATCGGCGAACACCGTATAAGCGAGCACCCCGTCCCCGGTAGGCGCTGCAGACCGGCTCTTGAGCCGGTAATCGAGACCGAGCCAAAGCGCGCCCAGCGCGAAGGCCGGAGGCACGATCAGCCACAGCGTCTTCATCCAGTCCGACAGCGACTGGTAAGTGTCGAAGAAATCCTGCCAGAAATTGTAGCTTTCCAAGGTGGTCTGCTCCGTTCAGCAGAACCATCATATCCTAAAATGGGATAATCCGAAACTGGGATTATTCATCTGGCTTCCGGAAGTGGAAGCCATGACCAAAAGCCTGCATACGCCTGAATATACAGCCCTGCTCCGCACTCTGATCGATGCGCGAAAGCGAAGCGGCATGACGCAGCAGGATGTGGCTGACAGGCTTGGAAAGCCGCAATCTTATATCGCCAAAGTCGAAGGCGGGGAGCGGCGTTTGGATGTCGTCGAATTCATCTCGCTGGCGAAGGCGATAGGCGAGAATCCGACAGCGCTCTTCGACCGGCTTCTTGCCGCGCTCGACGCCATACCGGATTAGTAGGGTCTAGCAGGACACCAAGACGCAGGCTTTCAATTGCCTGTTGTTCTGATTGTTGATTAAAAATCAAAGATTTGGCTGGTGCCGCTGATAGGACTCGAACCTACGACCCCATCATTACGAATGACGTGCTCTACCAACTGAGCTACAGCGGCCTGCCAAACGCAGAGCGACCTACTATCGCCCTACTATATTCTTCATGTTCCCGCCTACCCACTGGCTTCGAACGTCATTCTCTAGCGGACCCGCTAATTACGAATGACGTGCTCTACCAACTGAGCTACACCGGCGCACCAAACCGGGACGTGAGCGTCCCGTATGTCTTTTCCGAAGCGTGGCGCTTCAGACGTCTTGCCGTCCCGGTCATAGGGGACGGGCAGACCCCGCAGAATTCACGACAGCGACCAAGGCCACTGTCAGGCGTTCGGCGAGGTGGCCGCTTGATACCCGACCGGGCGGCGCGGCGCAAGAGGCTTTGCGTGCCGGCTCGCGCCTTTTGGACAAAGCGGCAAGGCACCGCGATTTGGCAAGCGAACCGCCCCGACCTGCACGACCGTCAAGACACGTCGAGACGCGGATCGTGTCCTGGCCCCGCGGCGGGGACAACGCCCGCACATGAGGCCGTGGCGACAGCCCGGCATCCCTCGGCGTTTCGGGTCCCTGCCATCGAAACGGCCGGCCTTCCCGGCCGGCGCGTTGCACCGCACCGTCAGTTGAAGAAGCGGAAGCCCGGCTTCTTCTGGCGCGCGTCCTCCGGCTCGTCGTCCGGGCCGGGATCGTCCGGCATGTGCTTCAGCGGAAACTCGATCGGCCGCGAAAGATCGTCCTTGCGCGTGGCGCCGGCCTTGGCATCCGCCTTTGCCTCCGGCTTCGCCGGCGGTTTGGGGCTTGCATCCGGCGCGCTCGGCTTGGCGGAAGACGTGGCCCCCGTCTCCGGTCCCGACGCCTTGGCCTCCGCAGGTCCCGAGGCCGAAGCGCCCGCGTCTTGCGCCGCAGGCTTGGCGGCGTCCGCCTTCGAAGCGTCTGCCTTGGGCGCGCCGTCCTTGACCGGGACCGTTTGCACCGGTTCGGTCTTGGCCGTCTCGGCTTTCGCTTTGTCCGGAGCTGCCGCATCTTTTGCCGGCGCAGCTTCTGTCGCAGGCGTCGACGCGGCGGCGGGCTGCGGCGCGGGCGAGGGGGCGAGGGGCTCGGACGGATCCGGCTTGCGCTCCAGCGGCGCGGCTTCCAGATGCGCGGGCGCTGCGGGGAGCGCCTCCATCAGCGCGTCGTCCAGCGCCTCCAGCGGATCGTCGTGGTGGTCGAGCGTTGCCGGCGGCGTTGTCCAGACGAAGGCATCCAGCCGCCCGTCGACCGGCGAGACCGGCGACCACGTCTCGCTGACCACGCCATCGGCGACCCAGGCCGGATCGGCGGGCGCGCGCACCGCGCGGGCGAGCCATTCGCGCACCCGACCGCGATCGCCATGCTGGCGTTCCTCCAGATCGGCCATCATCAGGAACGCGCGCTGGGTCGGCTCCAGGCGAAGTGCCGCCTTCATCTGCGCGCGCGCCAGATCCCAGTCGTTCGCCTCGATGGCGGCGCGTGCCAGCGCCAGCGCGCCTTCCGCATTATGGGCGCGAAGCGCGGCGAGCGCTTTCACCCGCTTCAAGCGGTCCTGCGCCGAATCGCCGTTGCGGGCGTGGGCATAGGCCTCGGCAAGCTCGGGATGCGGGGTGAGCTTCCAGGTGGTCTCGACGATCTTCATCGCCTTGCGGATATCGCCGCGCCGTGTGGCGAGACGCGCCGCCAGGATCGCCGCCGGCACCAGTGCGGGCGCCAGACCGTGCGCCTCGTTCGCCTTCTGGCGCGCCGCATCGGGATCGCGGTCCTCCAGCTCCTGCGCCTGGGCGGTCAGGAGCACCGCCTTGTGGCGGCGGAAGGTCTTTTTGTCGACGCGCTTGAAGGCGTAGTTCTTTTCCAGCGTCTTGATCGCGTCCGCCCAGTCGCCGCTGACCGCCTGATAGCCGAGCACTGCGCGTCCGGCCCAGTCGAGCCCCGGCATCAGCTTCGCGGCTTCCTCGGCATAGTGGCGCGCGGCCACCGGCTCGTTCAGCCGCTCCGCCTCGATGTAGAGGCCGTGCAGGCCGACGGGACGCAGCGCCGGATCGTCCAGCATCGCCTCGAAGCGCGACCGCGCCTCCTCGTGGCGGCCGTCGAGCTGCGCGGATTGCGCAAGCAGGAGCTGGGTCGCCGGTTCGCCGGAGAGAAGCTTCGCGGCTTCCGCCCCGTAGCGCCCGGCGCCGGCGGCGTCGCCCACGCCCAGCGCCAGCAGGCCCTTGGACATGGCGTCATAGCCGCGGTCCTTGCGCCGGCGGCGGAAGAAGCTGCCGACATGATCAGGCGTGCGCAGGATGAAAAGCGCGACGTTCCACACGATGATGCCGAGCGCCAGCAGGCCGATCAGCGCGACCGCGGCGGTCATCACGCCGGTCTCGATCTGATAGCCCTGCCAGTCGAGGGTGATGATACCCGGCTTGTCGGCGATCCAGGCGGAACCGACCGCGACGACGAACACAAGGGCGATGAAGATCAGCAAGCGAATCATGGTCTTTCCCTCCCCACGACCCGGCCGAGCGGGTCATGACGGCATGTGGGGCACTTGGCGGATCCGCCGGAAGCGGTCTTGAGCGCGGCCCTCATTGCGGCGCCGCGCTGAGCGATTTCAACACGTCGCCGGTCACCTGGTCCACCAGGCGGTCGGCGGCGAGCCGCGCCCGCGCGTTTCCGGCCCAGTCACTGCCGGCGGCGCGCACCTCATCCGGCAGGCTGTCATAGGCCTCGAGCGCTCCGGCGAAATCGCCGGCATCGACACGGGCCTCCATCCGCCCGAGTGCGGCGGAAGGCGTGTTGGCGTCGCTTTCGCCCGGCTGGCGGATCGACACCAGCGAGCGCGCATTGGACCAGAAACTGTCGACCAGATCGCCGTCGGCGGGCGCGTCGATCTTGGCGCTCATCGCCCGCGCCGCGGCGGCAAACTCTGCCTGAAGCGCGTTGCGGGTGGGAACGCCCTCGGCCGCGCGCGCCTGCAGCGGTGCAAGATCCGTATCGGCGGGAAGCGCGGCTGCGACCGCGGCAAGCTCCGTCTCGAACGGCGCACCCCGGTCCATCGCCGACTTCAGCGCCGAGACCGCGACAGCGCGCGCCGCCGTCTCGCGGGCGCCGACGCCGCCGATCTGCGCTTCGACCGGCGCGAGCCGGTCCTCCAGGGCGGCGATTTTCGCCGATACCCCGTCAAGCCCCTCGTCGACGCGGGTCGTGAGTGTCGCCTGTCCGCTGGTCAGCTGGGCAAGGGTCTCCGCCTGCGTGGCGGTCTGGCCCTGCAGCGCGGTGACGCTCTCCTGAACGCCTGAAAGCGTCTCGCTGACGCCGGACAGGCCGGCCAGCGTCTTGTCGAGCGTGCCGACGGTCTCCTCAAGCGCGGCGATGCGGGTGTCGAGCGCGCTGACCGCCTCGCCCGCCTGCGATCCCTCGCCAAGTTGGGTCTGGAGCGCGGCCAGTGTTTCGCCCTGGGTATCGACGGCCTGCTGGAGGGCGGCCTGCCGCTCCTGCAGGCTGGCAAGGCCGGCCGTCTCGCCCGCCCCGCCCGAAGAGACGAACCGGCGCAGCTCGGCGAGCCCGTTTTCCAGCTGCGCCAGCTGCTCCGACGCCGCCTCGGGCAGGCCGGCGGCAGATTGCAGGCCGTTTTCCAGAGAGGCCTCGAGCGCCGACAGGCGGGTCCGGACATCGTCAAGCGCGGCAGACGCGGAGGATGCCGCATCCTGGGTGTCGGTCAGCCCTGCAATGCGCTCCTCGAGCCCGGCGATGCGGCTTTGCGCGGCGGTCAGCGCCGATTGCACCTCGGAGGCCGCCGGACCTGACGCCACAGGCAGATAGCCGGCGCGATGCGCGCCATAGGCACCGCCGAGCACCAGCGCCGCGCCAACGACGGAGGCAAGGACAAGACCGCCGATCCCGACCCCGCCGGAAGCCTCGGATCCGGGCTTGGCCGGGGCCGGCCGGGAGGCCGGTGCCTCGGAGGGTTTCGACGATGCGGAGGCCGAGGCCGAACCGGGCTTGTCCTTGTCGGCGGACGCCGTGGAGGACGCAGCCGCGGAGGTCGCGGACGGGGACCCAGTGGATGCGGACCCGGCACCCGGACCCGACCCGCCGGGCTTCGCCCCGCTCGCGGATGCACCGCTAGGTGAGGTCGCGCTTGCCGAAGCGGATGCCGGAGAGGAGGCCGGGCTTGCGCCAGACCCGGAGGTAGCCGGCTTGCCCGGCGATCCCGCGCCGGTGGACGCGGGCCGGGACGCGCCAGACGTGGAGGCACCCGACGTGGAAGCGCCGGCCGGCGACGATGCGGGTTTCGACGCCGGCGCGGAGGATGCGCCAGGGCGAGCCTCTGCCGGCTTCGTCTCCGCCGGCTTCGTCTCTGGCGTCTTTGTCTCACCCGGCTTCGACGCCGGGGATGTGGCCGACGCCGCCGGCCCACCGGTCGCCGGCTTTTGCGCGGCGGATTTGGCGCCGGGCACTTCCCTGGCTTCCAGGTCGATCGTTACCGGCTTGCGGCCGGAGCCGGTCCCTGATGCGGGGCCGGAGCCGGGCTTGGATGAGGTTTTCGCGGAGTCGCTCTTCTGGTCCGGCTTCTTGCTGTCGGCGGCCATGACTGTCCTCTCGCCTGCCGGGCCTGGGCCCGGTGTCTGTCCCTGCAACATGCGGTTCGCGGTGGAACCGGTTGCCCCCATGATTGCCGTTTTCGCGCTGCAAAACAAATATGTCTGTCGATTAGCATGTCTTTTCCAGCAAGGCGATCAGCGCCGCCTCGCTCGGCTCGGCCGCGACATGGCAGGGCCCGAGCCCGCGCAACGGCTCCGCCACCTGCTCCGACAGCGCGAAGAACACGAGCCGTCCGCGAACGTCGAGCGCAGCCAGCGCCGCGATCAGCGCCTCGGCCGAGCGGCGGGAGTAGACCAGCACCGCTAGCGGATCCGCAGGATCGCAAGCAGCCAGCGCCGACACCAGCGCGACCGGCGGTTCGGGAACCGCCTCCATGTCGTAGACCTCGTGCATCTCGCAGGGAATGCCGTTCGCCTGCAGGATCGCGCAGAGGTCGCCGCTGCGTTGCCGGCCGGCGAGATAGATCACCGCCCCGGGCCTTGCGCGCAGCAAATGGTCGCACAGCGATCCGAGGTCTCCGCCGGCCGCCTCCACCTTCGCGGCGCCGGCGTCTCTTGCGGCGGCGCCCGTGGCCCCGCCGACGGCAAAGACCGGAAGTCCGCGCAGCCGCTCCCAGCCGGGCGATCCGGCCACCGCCTCGATTGCGCGCGCGCTGGTCACGGCGACCGCAGCCCCCTCCGGCACCTCCGGCAGGGCGGCAAGACCGATCGCCCGCATCCGCATCATCGGCGCGACAACCGGCTGATATCCGCGCCGGATCAGGTCCCGCGCCGTGCGGCTGGCGGCGGGTTCGGGCCGTGTCAGCAACACGCGCGACACGGGATCAATCCCGGAAGAAGTCAGGGCCGCCGCGTCGTTTCAGCTCAGCGCCCGCATCCTGGCCGAGCGCGGCCGCATCCGAGGCCGGCCCTTCGCGGAACGTCTCATGCGCTTCGGAGCCGTCCGGACGCAGGATCAGCCCGTCGAGACGGATGCGGTCGCCGTCGAGCTTTGCCAGGCCGCCGATCGGCGTGCGGCAGGAGCCGTCGAGTTCGGCAAGAAAGGCGCGTTCCGCCATCAGGCAGGTCTCGGTCTCATGATGGTGAATGGCGGCGAGCAGATCGCGCGTCGCCGTGTCGTCGGCGCGCGCCTCGATGCAGATCGCCCCCTGGCCGACCGCCGGCAGGAACTCCGCGGGCTCGATCACCGAGGTAATGACGTCACCGAGCCCGAGCCGGCGCAGCCCGGCCGTGGCCAGAAGTGTTGCGTCGACCACCCCGTCGGCGAGCTTTTTCAGCCGCGTCTGCACGTTGCCACGATACATCACCACATCGATGTCGGGCCGCAGCCGCTTGATCATCGCCTGGCGACGCAGGCTGGAGGAGCCGACCACGGCGTTTTGCGGCAGGTCCTGGATCCGCTTCGCCTTGGGCGAGAGGAACGCGTCGCGCACGTCCTCGCGCGGCAGGAAGGCGATCAGCTCCAGCCCCTCGGGCAGCACGGTCGGCATGTCCTTGGCGGAATGAACGGCGATGTCGATGTCGCCATCGACCATTGCCTGCTCGATTTCCTTGGTGAACAGGCCCTTGCCCCCGACCTCCGACAGCGGCCGGTCCTGGATCTGGTCCCCCGACGTCTTGATCACGATGATCTCGAACGCGCTTTCCGGCAGGCCATGCGCGGCGATCAGCCGGTCCCGGGTCTCATGGGCCTGGGCGAGCGCGAGCGCGCTGCCGCGCGTGCCGATGCGGAGTTGGGGGGCGGAAGGTTTTGTTTGCAAGGAGGTTATTCCTGATGCTAGGCGGGTGTCGTGCGATAGGCGATTGGATCGATGATAAGCCCTCAAGCCGCTCCGGCCAATGCGGTCGACCCCGAAAATCGCCCCGCACCCGGCGCGGCGGCGTCCCTGACGGTGTTGGGCATCGAGACGAGCTGCGACGAAACCGCGGCCGCGGTGGTGCGGCTCGACGCCGACGGCACGCCGCATATTCTCTCCGACATCATCCGCTCGCAGGTCGACGAACACGCAGCCTTCGGCGGCGTGGTCCCGGAAATCGCCGCCCGCGCCCATATCTCCGTGCTCGACACGATCATTTCCGCCGCGATGGAAGAGGCCGGCGTCTCTTTCAACGACATCGATGCGATTGCCGCGACCGCGGGGCCGGGCCTGATCGGCGGCGTGATCGTCGGGCTGATGACCGCCAAGGCAGCCGCCCTTGCCGCCGGCAAGCCGCTGATCGCCGTCAATCATCTGGAAGGTCATGCGCTCACCGCGCGGCTGACCGACGATGTCGCCTTTCCCTATCTGTTGCTTCTGGTCTCGGGCGGCCACACCCAGTTCCTGCTGGTGGAAGGCGTCGGCGCCTACCGCCGGCTCGGCTCCACCATCGACGACGCGGTGGGCGAGGCCTTCGACAAGACCGCGAAGCTCCTCGGCCTGCCCTATCCCGGCGGTCCGGCGGTGGAAGCTGCCGCCGCCAGCGGAGACGCGACCCGCTTTCCCTTGCCGCGACCGATGCTCGACCGTCCGGGGATCGACCTCTCCTTCGCCGGACTGAAGACGGCGGTGCGCACCGCGGCCCACCGGGCAGCCCCTCTGGATACGCAGGCTGTTTCGGACCTTTGCGCCTCCTTCCAGGAGGCGGCGAGCGACGTGATCGGCGAAAAGAGCCGGCGCGCGCTTGAGGTTTTCGCCAGGGCCCACCCGGATGTCGCTCCGGTGCTGGTCGTGGCCGGCGGCGTCGCCGCCAATTCCGCGATCCGCGCCCGGCTGGACGGCGTAACCCGCACCGCCGGGGCGCGGCTCGTCGCACCGCCGCACCGGCTGTGCACCGACAATGCGGCCATGATCGCCTGGGCCGGCATCGAGCGGCTGCGGGCGGCGGCAACAACGGGCGAGACGGTGGACGACCAGAGCGTGTCGCCGCGGCCGCGCTGGCCGCTGGATGCAAATGCCGCCGGACTGGTCGGTTCGGGACGCAAGGGAGCCAAGGCGTGAGCGATCCGAGATTCTACGAAGGCGAGGTCTGCGCGGCACTGCCGGCCCGCTACGACCGGCTGAAGCACAAGGCCTATATCTATCTCACCGCCGGACGCGACCTTCTGGTCTTCCGCCAGCCGGACCAGCCCTATGTCGGCCTGCAGATCCCCGGCGGTACGGTCGATCCCGGCGAAAGCCACCTGGGCGCGGCCCTTCGAGAGTTTCACGAGGAAACCGGCCTTGCGGTCTCCCATGCGCTCGACACGCTCACCGAACAGCTCGTGCTGTTCGACAACGAGCTCGGGCGCGATATCCATTCGCGCCGGCTCTATCACGCCGCCATGCCGCTCGACGCTCCGGCCCGTCAACGCGAGCGCTGGGAACATTTTGAAATGACGCCGTCGGCCGGCGGCGACCCGATCCGCTTCGAGCTGTTCTGGATCGACATCGACACGGCGATCGATCAGGGCGCGGGCCGCTTCTTCACCGGCTTTCACGCCCCGCTCGCGGATCTGCGAGCGCGTCTGGAGGCGCGCCGATGACACCGGCGGAAGATCGAAGCATCGAGCGGATCGCGGTTCTGGGCGGCGGCGCCTGGGGAACGGCACTTGCGCTTGTCGCGGCACGCGCGGGCCGGGAGGTGCGCCTGTGGGCGCGCGATGCCGACACGGTGCGCAAGCTGAACGAGGACCATGCGAACCCGCGCTATCTGCCGGGGGTAACCATCGACCCGCCGCTCTTTGCAACGACCGACCTGGATACCGCCCTTGAGGGTGCCGAGGCCGTGCTGCTGGTGACGCCGGCGCAAACCACCCGCGCCATGGCCGAGGCTCTCGCCCCGCGCCTTGCGCCGGGAACGCCCGTGATCCTCTGCGCCAAGGGCATCGAACGCGACACGGGGCTGCTGCTTGGCGACGTGCTGCGCGAGGCGGCGCCCGGCGTCATGCCAGCCGTGCTGTCGGGTCCGAGTTTCGCCGGCGACGTGGCGCGCGGCCTGCCGACCGCGGTTACCATCGCCGCGTCCGACGGCGCGGTCGCCGACCGGCTGTCTGCGGCTTTGGCCTCCCCGCAGTTTCGCCCCTATGCGGCGACCGACCTCACCGGCGTGCAGATCGGCGGCGCGTTGAAGAACGTGCTGGCGATCGCCTGTGGCGCGGTCGCGGGAAAACAATGGGGTGCCAGCGCGCTCGCCGCCCTGACCGCGCGCGGCTTTGCCGAACTGACAAGGCTCGGCCTTGCGCTCGGCGCAAGCCGCGAAACCCTCGCCGGCCTGTCGGGCCTCGGCGATCTCGTGCTGACCTGCGGCTCGGCGCAATCGCGCAATTTCGCCTTCGGTCAGGCATTGGGCGAGGGGGCAAGCGTCGCCGCGCTGATGGCGGAAGGACACAAGCTCGCCGAGGGCGTGCATTCCGCCGCCGTTGCCGAAACGCTCGCCGCCCGCCATGGCGTCGAGCTTCCGATCTGCCGCGCGGTCTCCGCCGTGCTGGACAGCCGTCTGTCCATCGACGACGCCCTCACCACCCTGATGACGCGGCCCTTGAAACGCGAGGCGTGAGGCAGCGGCGCCTCGCACCCAAGCAACACCTTGCGGGCGCGTGCCCGTCGGTTATGTAATGCGGCACCTTTCCGGACCACGACACAGGGGACACTCCATGCTCTATGCGCTGATCTGCACCGACAAGCCGGGCGCGCTTGAGGTGCGCAAGGCCAACCGCGAGGACCATCTCGCGTTTCTCGCCGCCATGGGCGACAAGCTCAAGGCCGCAGGCCCCTTTCTTGACGACGACGGCGGCATGACCGGCTCGCTCGTGGTGATCGAGGCGGCAAGCCGCGACGAGGCGCTGGCCGTCTCGCAGGAAGACCCTTACGCCCGCGCCGGCCTGTTCGAGAGCGTCGAGATCCGGCCCTGGAACTGGGTCATCAAGAACCCGGAGGCCTGAGGCATGCGTTACTGGCTGTTCAAGTCCGAGCCCGACAAATGGTCCTGGGAGATGCAGAAGGCCAAGGGCGACGCCGGTGAGGAGTGGGACGGGATCCGAAACTATCAGGCGCGCAACAACATGCGCGAGATGAAGATCGGCGACCGCGGCTTCTTCTACCATTCCAACATCGGCAAGGAGGTCGTCGGCATCGTCGAGGTCTGCGCCGAGATCCATCCGGATTCGACCATCGACGATCCGCGCTGGGAATGCGTCGACGTCAAGGCCGTCTGCGACATGCCGAAGCCCGTGACCCTCGCCGACGTCAAGGCGGAGCCGCGCCTGTCCCAGATGTCGCTCGTCACCTCCATGCGGCTTTCCGTGCAGCCCGTCACGGAGGAGGAATGGAAGATCGTCTGCGAAATGGGCGGGCTGGACGCCAGCAAAATCGCCCCGAAATGACGCCCCGCGCGGATCCGGCGGGCTTCATCCTCGCCAACACGCGGATCCACGCCGTGCCGCATGCGCCGGAGATCCGGCTTTACCTCGCCGACGAGGCGATGGACCTGTGGCAAAAGACCGAGGACGATCTCGGCGCGCTCGGCCTGCCGCCGCCGTTCTGGGCCTTCGCCTGGGCCGGCGGCCAGGCGCTGGCGCGCTACATCCTCGACACGCCGGAGCTGGTCGCCGGCCGGCGGGTGCTCGATTTCGCCACCGGCTCCGGCCTTGTCGGCATCGCCTGCGCCAGGGCGGGCGCGGCGCATGTGCTTGCCTGCGACATCGACCCCTTCGCGCTCGCGGCAGCCCGCCTCAACGCCACGCTCAACGACGTCCGGCTCGAGATCTCCGGAGCGGACCTTCTTCAAGACGACCCGCCGCGGGTCGATGTGCTTTTTGCCGGCGATGTCTTTTACGAAAAGCCGATGGCCGACCGGGTCCTGCCGTGGCTGGACCGGGCGCGGGCACAAGGCGCCGACGTTCTCGTCGGCGATCCCGGCCGCAGCTATCTGCCGAAGGAGCGTCTCGCCCGGCTCGCGACCTACGACGTGCCGGTGAACCGCTCGCTGGAGGACAACGCCGTCAAGCGCTCCAGCGTGTTTCGGCTCAAGACGGCCGGCGCACCGGACTGACGTAACGTCACTTTTGCAGCCTGTCGCCATGCGGACAGTCTTTGCGGCGAGGGGGCTTGCGCGAAAGGCGGTTTCTGGCGTCAGATACGCGCCTCTTCACGGACGCGCCAGCGATTGCAGGGCCGCTCCGCCAAGCCTTACACTCCGTCACGCAAGCTGAGGTCACCATGCCGATCATCAACCGTTTTGCCGATCTCTCCGAGGAAATCACCGAATGGCGCCGGGATATCCACGCCCATCCGGAACTCCTCTACGACACCCACCGCACGGCGGAACTGGTCGCCGACAAGCTCAAGGCCTTTGGCGTGGACGAGATCGCCACCGGCATCGGCCAGACCGGCGTGGTCGGCGTGATCCGCGGCAAGACCAACAATTCCGGCAAGGTCATCGGCCTGCGCGCCGACATGGACGCGCTGCCGCTCGAGGAGATCACCGGCAAGCCCTACGCCTCGACGATCCCCGGCAAGATGCACGCCTGCGGCCATGACGGCCACACCGCGATGCTGCTCGGCGCGGCCAAATATCTCGCCGAGACCCGCAATTTCGACGGCACCGCGGTCGTTATCTTCCAGCCGGCGGAAGAGGGCGGGGCCGGCGCCAAGGCGATGATCGAGGACGGCCTGATGGACCGCTTCGGCATCCAGGAAGTCTACGGCATGCACAACCTGCCGGGCGCTCCGGTCGGCACCTTCCACATCCGCCCGGGCAGCATCATGGCCGCCGCCGACCGCCTGCGCATCGAGATCGAGGGCACCGGCTGCCACGCCGCCAAGCCGCATGAGGGCGTCGACACCATCCTGGTCGGCGCGCATATCGTCCAGGCGGTGCAGTCGATCGCCAGCCGCAACACCGATCCGCTGAAGTCGGTGGTCGTGTCGCTGACCACCTTCAACGCCGGCTTCACCGACAACGTCATCCCGCAGACCGCCGTGCTGCGCGGCACGGTTCGCACGCTCGATCCGGAAATCCGCGACCTGGCGGAAGCACGCCTGAAGCAGATCGTGCCGACCATCGCCGAGGCCTTCGGCGCCAAGGCGACGATCCACTACAAGCGCGACTATCCGATCACCTCCAACCACGAGGCGCAGACGGAGTTCGCCGCCGGTATCGCCCGCGAGATCGCCGGCGCCGACAATGTCGACACCGACGTGCCGCCGACCATGGGCGGCGAGGATTTCTCCTTCATGCTGCAGGAGCGTCCCGGCGCCTTCATCTTCGCCGGCAACGGCGACACGGCGATGCTTCACCACCCGGCCTATGACTTCAATGACGAGCTGATTCCGGTCGGCTGCTCCTACTGGGTGAAGCTGGTCGAAACCGCCATGAAGGCGGACTGATCCCGCAAGGGCGGACGGCGGTTTCGGCGCCGTCCGCCGATCTTTCAAAGGCTCTTCAACGCATCATGCGTTTCCTTGCATCCCGCGTTTCCCTGCTGATCGCCTATCTGCTCGCCGGCGCGCTGGTCGGCGTGGTGCTGATCCATCCGGCCGTGCTCGTCATCGTCTGGGTGGAGGTCAGCCGGCTGTCACCCGAGGCCCCGGCGCTTGGCGACTTCCTGAGCGACCGCCTCCTGCTGCTCGTCGTGCCGCGCCACCTCCACATGACGCTGGCCTTCGCCGCCATCGGCGCCGCGGTGGGCCTCGGCTTCGGCATTGCCACGCGCTCCTATCTGGAGGCAACGCGGGGCCTGCGCTTCTTTCGCGAGATCCACGGCGAGGAAATTCCCGCCCTGATCGCCGGCGGCGAAACGGCGGATGTCGAATTCAAGTCCACCATGCGCTGGGACCTCAAGGAAGACCGCGTCAACAAGGCGCTGGAAACGGTGATCGCCAAGACCATCGCCGGCTTCTTCAACGCCCGCGGCGGCCGGCTGCTCATCGGCGTCGCCGACGACGGGTCGATCGTCGGGCTGGAGAAGGATTACACCACGCTGCGCAATCCCGGCCGCGACGCCTTCGAACAGACCGTCGTCGGCATCGTCACCAAGTTTCTCGGCGGCGACCTCTGCCCCGGAATCCAGACCACCTTCGCCGAGATCGACGGCCATGACGTGTGCATGATCCTGGTGCAGCCGGCGCCGCGCGCGGTCTATCTCAACGACGGCGGCAAGCTGCGGTTTCATGTGCGAAGCGGCAATTCCACCCGCCAGCTCGACCTGCGCGAGGCGATGGACTACGCCCGCACCCGCTGGCCGTGAGCGCGCATGGTGCCTGATCCCGCGCTTGCATGGCTGCTGCCCCCGGATATCGCCGGCCCGACCGCCGCGATCCTGATCGCCCTCAGCTTCGCGACCTCGGCCGTCTCCGCCGCCTTCGGCCTCGGCGGGGGAATGCTGCTGATCGCTGCGATGGCGCAGGTCCTGCCCGCCGCCGCCATCGTGCCCGTCCACGGCGCGGTCCAGACCGGCTCCAACGCCGGGCGCGCGCTGGTGCTGCTGCGCCATGTCGACTGGCCGGTGGCGCTGTGGTTCCTGGCCGGCGCGCTTGTCGGCGCGCTTGCCGGCGGTGCGCTGGCAATCCGGCTGCCGGCGGAGGCCCTGCGCATCGGCATCGGCCTCTTCGTGCTGTGGTTCGTCTGGGGATCGACGCCGCAGTTTCAGCGCATGCGCAAGCGCGCCATGACGGTGGCCGGCCTCATCGCCACCTTTCTCAGCATGATCTTCGGCGCCAGCGGGCCGATCGGCGGCGCGGTGCTGTCCACCCTCGGCCTCACCCGCCAGACCTTCGTCGCAACGCAAGCCGTCACCGCGCTGATGTCGCATGTGCTGAAACTGCTGGTCTTCGGCCTGCTCGGCTTCGCCTTCGCGCCCTGGCTCGGCCTCGTCGCCCTGATGATCGCCAGCGGCTTCCTCGGCACGCTCGCCGGCGCCCGCCTTCTCGGGCGCATGCCGGAGGAGACCTTTCGCACCGGGTTCCGCATTGTTATGACGGCGCTTGCCGTCAGTCTCATCCTGCGCGGCGCCACATCCCTGCTGGCCCCCTGACCGCGCCCCCCTGAACGTCAAAAGGATCTCGTCCATGTCCGTCACACGCTCCGACATCGCGGCCGCCCACGCGCGCATCGCCGGCCATATCCGCCGCACGCCGGTGATCGAGAGCGGCGCCGGCAGCTTCTCCCTCGACGCCTCGATCAACCTGAAACTCGAGCTGTTGCAGCATTCCGGCTCGTTCAAGGCGCGCGGTGCCTTCAACACGCTGCTGTCCAGCGACGTACCCGCAGGCGGCGTCGCGGCCGCTTCGGGCGGCAATCACGGCGCAGCCGTTGCCTATGCCGCCCGCGCCCTTGGCCACCCGGCCGATATCTTCGTTCCCGAAACCTCCGCCCCGGCCAAGATCGCGCGCATTCGCAGCTACGGCGCCACGCTCCATGTCGGCGGCGCGCGCTATGCCGACGCGGCGGAGGCCTGCGCCCGCCACCGCGCGCAAACCGGCGCGATGGACATTCACGCCTATGACGCACCGGGCACCATCGCCGGGCAGGGCACCGTCGCGCTTGAGTGGCTGGAGCAGGTGCCGGATCTCGACACGGTGCTGATCGCGGTTGGCGGCGGCGGACTGATTTCCGGCTGCGCGGTGTGGCTGCACGAGAAGGTCAAGGTGGTGGCGGTCGAACCGGAGGGTGCCTGCGCCCTTCATGCAGCCCTTGAGGCGGGTCACCCGGTCGATGTCACGGTCGAGAGCCTTGCCGCCGACAGCCTCGGCGCCAAGCGCTGCGGCGATCTGGTCCATGAGCTCTGCGCGCCGCGCGTCGCGGAGAGCGTCACGGTCACGGACGAAGCCATTCGCGAGGCCCAGACCCGGCTGTGGTCGGAGCTTCAGGTCGCCGCCGAGCCCGGCGGAGCGGCTGCCCTTGCAGCCCTCACCGGCGGTGCCTATCGCGCCAGCCCCGGCGAGCGCGTCGGCGTTCTGGTCTGCGGCGGCAATGTTGCGCTCGATACCATCCAGGCGCCTGCCTGACGCGACTCCGGCGCCGGCGGTGCCGGCGCATCCCGCTTGCCAAGACTGACGCGACGATTTAGCAAATTCGCAACAACCCAACCACGAACCGAGGAAACGCATCCCATGTCCACGCACAAGCTCCTGCTCCTGCCCGGCGACGGCATCGGTCCGGAAATCATGGAGGAAGTGAAAAAGATCCTCGCATGGTTCAACGCCCGCGGCGGCACGCAGTTCGAGACCGAGACCGATCTCGTCGGCGGTGCGGCCTATGATGCCCACGGCCAGGCGATTTCGGACGCGGCGATGGACAAGGCGATGGCGGCCGACGCGGTTCTGTTCGGCGCCGTCGGCGGACCGAAGTGGGACGGCGTTGCCTATGACGTGCGCCCCGAGGCCGGCCTGCTGCGCCTGCGCAAGGACATGCAGCTCTTCGCCAACCTGCGTCCGGCGATCTGCTATCCCGCACTGGCCGATGCCTCCTCGCTGAAGCGCGACGTCATCGAGGGCCTCGACATCCTGATCGTGCGCGAACTCACCGGCGGCGTCTATTTCGGCGAGCCGAAGGAGATCACCGACCTCGGCAACGGCCAGAAGCGCGCCGTCGACACCCAGGTCTACGAGAGCTACGAGATCGACCGCATCGCCCGCGCCGCCTTCGAGCTGGCCCGCACCCGCCAGGGCAAGGTCACCTCGATGGAAAAGCGCAACGTGATGAAGTCCGGCGTGCTCTGGAACGAGGTCGTGACCCAGACCCATGCCGACGGCTACGAGGACGTGACGCTGGAACACATGCTCGCCGATGCCGGCGGCATGCAGCTGGTGCGCTGGCCCAAGCAGTTCGACGTGATCGTCACCGACAACCTGTTCGGCGACATGCTGTCGGATGTGGCCGCCATGCTCACCGGCTCGCTCGGCATGCTGCCGTCGGCATCGCTCGGCGCCACCGATCCCGCCACCGGCAAGCGCAAGGCGCTCTATGAGCCGGTCCACGGCTCCGCGCCCGACATCGCCGGCACGGGCAAGGCCAATCCGATCGCCATGATCGCGAGCTTCGGCATGGCGCTGCGCTACTCCTTCGAGCGCATCGAGGACGCCGACCTGCTCGACAAGGCCATCGCCGCGACCCTCGACAAGGGCCTGCGCACCGCCGATATCGCGGCCGCCGGCGCCAAGACCATCGGCACCAGCGACATGGGCGACGCCATCGTCGCGGAGCTCAACGCGCTCAGCGCCTAAGGACGGATATCGTCCGGAGACCCCGGACGCTGACACGACAAAGGCCGGCTGCACCCCGCAGCCGGCCTTTTTCATGGATGGCACCCGCATCGGGATCTCGAAAGGCGATCCGTTGCCTCAGCCCCCGAACCGATGCGCCCAGCGCCTGCGGCAACGCACCGGCGTCATTGCAGATATGGTGGAGGATCCAATCCGCCTTGCAGCAGGGTCAAGCGTCGAACGACTGCGTGGCGGTCGCAAGCGCTCTGCGGTCCGCATATGCTGACGGCGCCAATAGGCCCCGGGTCGCGCTTCGCTTGCCCGGGGTGACATCCGAAGCTTGTTGCGATGTCATGGCAGTGGCCCACACCCTGCCGTCACCCCGGACTTGATCCGGGGTCCATTGGCAACCGTACCGGTCAAATAGACGCAAGGGCTTGCGTTGAAAGCCAAACGGAGCGACGTCGCTGCCCGGTCACGTGGCCACGCGACAGCCGGTCCAACAGCGACGATCAGTCCTGCGGCGCCGGCGCGTCGTCGATGGGGCGGGCCTCGTCGGGCAGCATGATCGGGATGCCGTCGCGGATCGGATAGGCGAGCTTGGCGGCACGCGAGATCAGTTCCTGATTGGCCGCGTCATATTCCAGCGTCGTCTTGGTCAGCGGACAGACCAGAAGCTCCAGGAGCTTGCGGTCCAGGGCATGAACGGTCTCGGTCGCCATAATCTCAAAGTCTCCACGGATGACACCAAAGGCACCGCGCCAGCTTACTGCAGCGTGACGCCGTCGTCCTGCTTCTTGGCGAGGTCCACTTCCGTCAGCGCCACCAGCGTGTCGGCGCGCGTCCGAAGATCGGGCGCCTCCAGCAGCGCCTGCTTTTCCGCCGGGCCATAGGGGCTCATCATCGACAGGGCGTTGACCAGAACCTCGGTGGAGGCCCGGTCGATGCTGTCCCAGTCGGCCTCCAGATCATTGGCCTCGAGATAGCTTCGAAGCGCCGACACCAGTCCGGCCCGGTCGACGTCGCCCTCGCCCTCGCCGGTTTCGAAATCGACGGCGAAATCCTCGACCGAAATGCGCCCGATGCGATAGGGGGTGACGGTTTCAAGCTCTTCCGACAGCGTGAACCGCGTGACGCCGGTCAGCGTGACCAGACAGCGCCCGTCGCCGGTTTCCTGATAGGCGACGATCCGCCCGAGGCAGCCGACCCCGACCAGCGGCGGCTTTTCCGCCCGGTCGACGCCGGGAACGGAGAAATCCGGCTGGATCATGCCGATCAGCCGGTCGCCGCGCAGCGCGGCATCGATCATCGCGAGATAGCGCGGTTCGAAAATATTGAGCGGCATCTGTGCCTTGGGAAGAAGCACGGCGCCGGTCAGCGGAAACAGCGGAACAGTCTGAGGCAGATCCTCAGGCCCGGAATAGGTAGCGTTGCCTGCAAGCATGCACATCACTCTCGTTTGCGGCGGTATCCCCTATATGGGCAGCAACCGGGACGAGGACCACCCGTCCCGGCGGCCGCGCCGCTCTCGAGGGTCTTACGATCAGCGGAACAAAACGGACGACAGGCGGCGGCGCCCGTAGCCGGTCGCCGGATCCTTGTGTCCCCAGGCCTCGAAGAACTGGAGAAGCTGCAGTCGCGCCCCGTCCTCGTTCCACTCGCGGTCGCGGCGCACGATCTCGATCAGGTGATCGACGGCCTTTTCCTTGTCGGGTCCCGAGCCCAGCGCCACGGCGAGATCGAAACGGGCCTGATGGTCGCCCGGATCGGCCTCGATGCGCGCTTCCAGCTCGGCGAGATCGCCGAGCGAGCCGGCCTGTTCGGCAAGGTCGATGGCCGCTTTCGCCGCCGCGATCGCCGGGTCGCCGGCAATGCCTTCGGGCGCGGCCGCAAGCACTTCCTTGGCGCGGGCGACGTCGCCCGTGGCGACCATGCATTGCGCCAGGCCGCCGAAGGCCTTGGCGTTGTCGGCTTCCATCGACAGCACGCCGGCATAGAGTTCCGCCGCGCGGGCGAAGTCGCCGGCCTCATGCGCCGTGTCGGCTTCGGCCAGCACCTGCTCCGCCGGGCTCGGCCCGATCGGACCGGCGACGCGCTCGATGAAGGCCTTGATCTGGCTTTCCGGCTGCACGCCCATGAACCCGTCGAGCGGCTGGCCGTTCTTGAAGGCGATCACCGCCGGGATCGACTGGATGCCGAGCTGGCTCGCGACTTCCGGATTCTCGTCGATGTTCATCTTGGCCAGCACCACGGCGCCGCGCGCGCTCTCGACCGCCTTTTCCAGGATCGGCGTCAGCTGCTTGCACGGCCCGCACCACGGCGCCCAGAAGTCGACCAGAACCGGACGGTCGCGCGACGCCTCGATCACGTCGGACATGAAGGTCTGCGTGGTGACGTCGATGATCACTTCGCCGCTCGCCGCGCCGCCGGCCGGGGTCGGCCGGGCAAGATCGCCGACGAGGCCGGAGGGGCCCGCCGGGGCCGAGGGCGCCGCCGGGGCTGCGGGCTGACCCGCACCCTGCGCCGGTCCGCCGCCAAAGCTGCCGCCGAAACTGCCGCCGACCGAAAACCCGTCATTGCTCATGGTTCGTATCCCCAATCCCGCGCCTGCGCCTCATCGGCGCGCGCCCTGTGTCGCTCGTCGTTGTGCCTAACATGGTCGCCTCGCGGCGAAAATTCAAACGTCGCCCGCCGCGTCCATGGACTGCGCGCTGACCGGCAGCACGCGCAGCTCGTGGCCGCAGGCCTCCACGAACCGTTTCAGGTCGTCGGCCGAGATCGTCGTCGTCGCCGTATTCTGCAGCGGATGGTAGTTGAGCGGATCCACCGCCATCATCGCCGCGTCGAGCACCGGCGTGACGCGCCGCGCCGCGCGGTCGTTGATCAGCGCGAAAGGGGTCACCGACCCGGGTTCGACGCCGAGAACCTCCATCAGGAGATCGGCCTTGCCGAAGGACACCCGCCCTTGCGCGCCGATTTTCTGATGGATCGACTTCAGGTCGATCTCCGCATCATGCAGCGCGACAACCAGGAAGAGGTTTCCCTTTTTGTCCTTCAAAAACAGGTTCTTGGTGTGCCCGCCCGGGATCGCGTCGTGAATGCCTTCCGACTCGGCGACGGTGAAGACGGGCCGGTGGTCCTGCGTCGTGGTCTCGATGCCGAGGCTGTCGAGAAAGGCGAAAAGATCGGATCGCGTCGCCGGCATGGGACCTCGCAGTTGTGACGGTTCGCTCGTGACGATGTCCGCCCGCGCGGACCGGTGCCGCAGGGCGCAAGGCCTGCTGTAACCGAGCCGCCCCCGCCGACACAAGCGGTTCGAAACCGCAGCGTCCGAATTCGCGCAGCCGGCCGCGCAGGGGCCGGGAAATCCACCATCAATCCACAGGTCGGACGTTGCGCGACAAGAAGCAAAAAAGGCTGTTGCAATCCCCGCTTTGTTGGTTCATATACAGCCCACCTCAGGCCCCGGCGCGATCCGGTGGCCACATGGATGCGGGCGTAGCTCAGGGGTAGAGCACAACCTTGCCAAGGTTGGGGTCGAGGGTTCGAATCCCTTCGCCCGCTCCAAAAATCAACAATGATTTCAA
>MDTG01361275.1_pt1 | contig 75317 bp, 77 predicted proteins | sample 811421 | NCBI WGS metagenome assembly MDTG01 (sample SAMN05326645, study PRJNA326480) | marine metagenome | isolation source: seawater | place: Pacific Ocean: South East | collected 2011
CCTCTAAGTTACCTGAGGAAGTCTCATCGCATAAAACAAGATCAGTAGGAGTGTTTGCCTCTGCCTGATTGGATACAATCAAACTGAAAACAGGAATGGGACTTACGCTGTAGCAAGCAGGGTCATCAATGCTATCAATTCTTACATAAATAGACTCTAGATTAGTGGAAGTTTGATGTGAGGACTCTAGCTCATTTTGAGATAGATTAGCATCATCAAACGTAATATAATATGAAACATTGTAATCAGAGATATTTAAAGACCCTAAAACCCCAGGGGTCTGTTGATCTAAATCAAATACTTCAATACCATCATTAGTAATATCATCGCAAAGAATAAGATCTGAAACATCCGAAATTGGTGGAGCTCCGGTTAATACTAAATCAAATGTTCCATTGGCAAAACAACTTTCACTTATGGCATCCTCAATTCGAACATAAATAGTTTCAATATCTGTTACGATAGAATAATTTGTGATATTTGTAATAATAGGGTTTGAATCATTTTCAGCATCAAGAGCAGAATTATGATAAGATATATTAAATTCATTAGGGTCCTGAGTCCCAAGAATTAGCGTTTCGTTTTGAGATAAATCAAAAACAGGACTCCCTGCATTACACAGAACTAAATCTGATATGTTTTCAATTAAAGGGGATGGTTTATATTCAATTAAAATCGAATCTGATGTAGCGCATTCTTCTCCAAAAATGATATCTACAGAATAAATCCCAGATTCAAAAATTTCGATCGTAGAATTTGACTCTCCACTAATTACTTCACCATCAAAATACCATATATGATCTGCGCTTGGTAATTGTGAATCCAATGTAATAGAACCACCTGAGCAAAGTGCATTACCTGATTCTATAGTTACATCTTCTCCAAGGCTCCCTCCTAAATCAAAGCTTCCTGCTTCAAGGAAAACTGCTGCATCATAACTAGAATCCAATGCGTCAGCAATAACCAATTTTATTGTATAAGATGTATTTGGTACAACTTCCGATTGAGCGGCTATACTTACTGTGTGCCCCCTAAAATCAATAGGACTATCAATTTCAGCAAGCCCAGTAGCCCCATAATATGCAGCAAAAAACTCCTCATTTGCAGAAGGACAATTAGAATTATGTGTAGCATCTCTTACGCTTAATACTGAAATTGGGTCAGCGCTCCCTGGTAGTAATGCTAAATTAGTTGTTTCTCCAGTTTGGTTATCAGTCAATAGAAAAGCAAAAGCATCAGTGTATTGACATTGAAATGTGCCATATTCTTCTGATGCAAAGACAAAATTAAATCCTACAGTATTGGCTAACGGTACGAAATCAAACTGAATAAAAGTTGCGTTAAAAGATTGAGCAAATTCTAGATCAGGAATTGCATTTGCTAGATTTTGATCACCAGGCCAACTGGGTATTCCAGAGCTTAAAGTCCCTGATTCTGGGCCGCTAGCTTCACTTGCATCCCCTGTGGTTAATAAAATACCTTCTGTAAAGGGGAAAGATAATCCGTTCCCTGAAAAATATCCAATACCATCGGTAGAACCGTAATCAGTTCCTGTTGAGGCTATAATATTTGAAACTTCTGCACATGAGCTATTAATTAAAACATTTTCAACCAATTCGTTAACAGAATAAGTTGTTTGATCGATTAATAAATAGGGGCCTAAAACCTGAACAATAATATTTTCTGTTTCTGAACAGCCTGTTGGATTAGTATCAGTAATAGTTAGAGTTACTGTGAAAGTCCCAATAGTATTAAATGTATTCATAACACTAACCCCATTACCAATATTACCATCTCCAAAATTCCAAAGATAAGTGGCGCCACTACCATCAATCGAAAACATTGCTTCAGCTGTAAAATCTAAAGAAGTCCCCTGGTCAATTATAACATTACCTCCAATTCCAACAGGAGGAGTAGTTAAAATAGAAATATCAATATCTTGACACGGAGTAGCACAGCTTATATTAGCGGAAAAACCAGTCGCAGAAATAGCACTATTACTAATAAATGTGAGTGTCAAACACCCTGACGCGCTGCTGGATTGAATAATCCCGGGGTTATTTGCACCTGAATATATCCCAATTTGATTTGCAGAAATATCAGAGCCATCATAAATAGTTAAATAATCTGCATTAATTTGAGTTTCAAAAAAGGTAAAATCCAATTGTACAGCTGTTCCATCACCGGCATCTGAACAAATTGTTAATGTATAGCTTTCGTTATTTGTATATGAGGATGTTGCACCTCCAGAGTCATACAAAACCCCACTGCATTGACTTAAAGTCCCATTTTGCATATTTATGTCTTGAGCATTAATTGAGCCTAATGCTAAAAATGTAAGGAATAAAATATTTAATACAGTTTTCAAATTAAATTAATTTACCATCAAATATATTAAATGTTTATGATTAGCTCTGAAAGATTTTGTTCTACAATAAACTAATTTAATGTTGCAAAAGAATTTGATTCGTTTATTATCTTTGTAAAAAAAAGTATGAATAGTTTTAAAATCACAATTCAGCAAACAAATAACCCTAAGATTTTAAAGTTTGAGGCTAATAAATTTCTTGTTCAAGTTAATAGTTATGAATATTCAAATATTGATGATGCTAAAGCGTCTCCATTAGCTCAACAACTATTTTATCTCCCATTTGTGAAAAAAGTCTACATTTCAGGAAATTTTGTAGCAATAGAACGCTATGATATTATAGAATGGAAAGATGTTAAAAATGAAGTTGCAACACAAATAGAAAACTATTTGAATAAAGGGGGTGCTATTATAAACTCTGTTAATGAAAAAAAAGAAGCAATAACAATTTACGCCGAAAGCACACCAAATCCGAGTGTACTTAAATTTGTTTCAAACAAAATTTTAGTCACAACAAGTTTAGAATTCAATTCAATTGAAGAAGCAAAACTTTCTCCATTTGCTACTGCGCTATTTCAATTCCCGTTTGTTAAGTCTGTTTTTTTAGATAGAAATTATGTGTCTATCACAAAATTTGATATTGTAGAATGGGAAGAAATAACTCTTGAGCTCAGAACATTTATAAAAAATTTTATTGAGCTAAAAAAAGAAATTATAAGTAGCAATGCTATTGATGCTCTGGAAAAAACTACAAATCAACTTGAAAAAGCTTATGAAAATCTTGATGATACTTCAAAAGAAATTATAAATATTATAGAACAACACATACAACCAGCTGTGGCAAGTGATGGAGGAAATATTTTGTTTGAATCTTACAACCGTGATGATAAAATAGTCAAAGTAATATTACAAGGCGCATGTAGTGGCTGTCCTTCGTCCACGTTTACGTTAAAAAATGGTATTGAAAATATGCTTAAAGAAATGATGGGTTCAAAAATTAATAGTGTAGAAGCTGTTAATGGGTAAATCTCGAAAGGTATTAAAAAAATAATTGTTTGTTATTCTTCATATCTATAAGATACCCAACAACAATAAAAAAGCGATTAATAGAATCATAAACGCAACTAAATTTCTTATAAAATTTAGCGTAATCTTCTTCAAAAATTTGTACCCTATAAAAGATCCAAAAATTGCAGAAAAAATCGAAGCACTTCCAAATCCTAAGTACTCTGATATTTCAAAAAAGTTAATTTTGGAAGCATAAATACCAATTCTTGTTAAGTCTACAAAAAATGAAATGACTACAGTTGTAGCAATAAATATAGTTTTTTCTAAATTTAGTTTAATTAAAAAAGCACTTCTCAAAGCTCCTTGATTCCCAGTTAGTCCACCAAAAAATCCACTTAAAAAACCACCTACGGGCAAGATAGATTTATTGAATTTGATCTTATTCAAAAATGGAATTAAATCAAATAATACAAATATTATTAATATAATTGAAATTATAACGTCTAAGTAAGAAACTTCTAAAGTTTGATAAAATAAATTATGTTTATAGAATGTATCGTTACTTATGTAAAATAATGCAGATGCGCCAATAAAAGAAGATAAAATAGCGGGTATTCCAAATTTTAACAGTACTGCTTTATCATAGTTTTTTCCTACAATTGACAGCTTAAAAATATTATTCGAGAAATGAACAATTCCTGTCAAAGAAATTGCAATTTCGGGAGGAAAAAAAATTAGCATAACGGGAGTTAATATAGTCCCCAATCCAAAACCAGAGAAAAATGTTAATAAAGCAGCAAAAAAAGTGACAAGAGATATGATTAGAATGTACACTATAGCAGTATTTATGAAATAAGTTCTGATAATTTTTTACCTACACTACAGCCTATTGCAACTCCCATACCCCCCATTCTTGCGCCAATATAAACACAATTTGAAGCTTGAAAAATCAATGGTTTTTTTTGCGAACCCACCCCCATAATACCAGACCAACGCTGATCAACTTCAAAATCTTTCTCAGGTAAAATCACTTCTTTTAATAGACTATCCAATTCATTTTGGATTATAGATGTAGTCATAAACCGTGATGTAGTTTCGCCCTCAATATCTAAATTTCTACCCCCTCCTAACAAAATACGCTGGTCTATATTTCTGAAATAATAATATCCACAATTCATGTTGAATGTGCCCTTAATTTTCAGGTTTTTTATTGGTTTTGTAATCAAGGCCTGAGCCCTTGCTGGATTTATATCTGTTGAAAATAAAGAATTGGTAAATCCATTAGTTGTTAAAATCAACTTTTTAGATTGAAATTCAAATAAATTAGTTTTTACTTGGACTAAATTTCTTAATTCTTCATATGATTCAACTGTAATATTATTTAAGATCTTCACGCCTGAGGAATGTACTTTTTTTAATAATGTGATCATCATTTTTCCTGTATCTATTTGACCCTCTAATTTATTGTAAACATATTGTTTTTTTAATTTTGAAAAATTAAATTTATTGGTCGTAGTAAAATAAATATCATCCTTAAAAATTGGTGAAAGTAAAGAGTTCACATAACCTATATTCTGCAAACAATTTTCATAAATTTCGTTATCATTTTCTAAAAACAACTCATATCCGCCCAAGCATTTAAAGTTTATATTAAAATCACCCAGAATTTTACGCAAAAGTTTCAATCCATAAACCCTATCTCTAACTAGTTCTAAAACTTCGTCCTCACTGTGCGATTTTAAATCTTGCAATATTTCACTTATACTTCCAAAACATGCAAAGCCAGCATTTTTTGTGCTAGCCCCTTGGGGTAAAATTCCTTTTTCTAGGACAATTATATTTGATTTTGGAAAACGTTTTTTTAAAAATAGAGCACTACTAAGACCTACAATACCACTTCCAACTATAGCGAAATCAACATCTTTTATCCAATGCTTTTGTTCCCAATAGGATAAATTCATAGTTAAATTAAATTTTGTTTTTAATCCATGGTTTCCATGATAAAATCTTCCATAAACTTTGTTGTATAGTTCCCTGAAATATAGTCAGGGTTTTCCATTAACTGCCTGTGAAATGGAATCGTTGTTTTTATGCCCTCAATTACAAACTCATCTAAAGCTCTTTTCATTTTATTAATTGCTTCTTCACGAGTCTGTGCAGTAGTTATTAATTTGGCAATCATTGAATCATAATTAGGAGGAATTATGTAGCCTGCATAAACATGTGTATCGAGGCGAACCCCGTGACCGCCTGGTGAATGTAAAGTTGTAATCTTTCCTGGTGAAGGTCTAAAATCGTTGAACGGATCCTCTGCATTAATTCTGCATTCAATAGAATGTAGATTCGGAGTGTAATTTTTACCTGAAATTTGGACTCCTGCTGCAACCATTATCTGTTCTCTAATTAAATCAAAGTCAATCACTTGTTCAGTTATTGGATGCTCTACTTGAATCCTAGTATTCATTTCCATAAAATAAAAATTACTGTGTTTGTCTACTAAAAATTCAATAGTCCCGGCGCCTTCATATTTTATAAATTCAGCAGCTTTAACAGCAGCAGCACCCATTTTCTTACGTAAAATATCTGTCATAAATGGTGATGGCACTTCTTCCGTTAATTTTTGATGACGCCTTTGAATAGAACAGTCTCGTTCTGAAAGATGGCAGGCTTTCCCTTTTGAATCCCCAATAATTTGAATTTCAATATGTCGTGGTTCTTCAATAAGTTTTTCTATGTACATTTCATCATTCCCAAAAGCAGCTTTAGATTCATGACGAGCAGAATCCCATGCATCCTTAAGATCTTTTTCCTTCCAAACGGCACGCATACCTTTACCACCACCTCCGGCAGAAGCCTTAAGCATCACAGGGTAGCCTGTGGATTTTGCAATTTTTTTACAATCATTAAATGTTTCTATTATTCCGTCACTGCCTGGAACACATGGGACCCCAGCAGCCTTCATTGTTGCTTTAGCATTTGCCTTATCCCCCATTCGATCAATCATTTCTGGGGATGCCCCAATGAATTTAATACCATGCTCTTCACATATTTTAGAGAATCTTGCATTTTCTGACAAAAATCCATAGCCTGGATGAATAGCATCAGCGTTGGTAATTTCTGCTGCAGAGATGATATTAGCAATATTTAGATATGATTCACTACTTAGTGAAGGACCAATACATACAGCTTCATCAGCAAATTTAACGTGAAGACTTTCAGCATCTGCAGTTGAGTAAACAGCGACAGTAAGAATTCTCATCTCTTTACAAGTTCTTATAACTCTGAGTGCAATTTCGCCTCTATTTGCAACTAATACTTTTTTAAACATAATATTTGATTTTTTATATTGAGATTTTAGTATAAAATTTCAATTATGAAGGATCAACTAAAAAAAGTGGCTGATCAAATTCTACTGGGCTTGCATCATCAACAAGTATTTTCACAATTTTTCCGGAAACTTCTGATTCGATTTCGTTAAAAAGTTTCATAGCTTCAATTATACAAAGGACGTCACCAACAGAAATATTTTGACCAACCTCTGCAAAAATAGGCTTATCAGGGGAGGGTCTTCTGTAAAATGTCCCAATTATTGGAGATTTAACAGTTATATATTTGGATTCATTAGTTTCCGATTCAGTTGCAATGGGCTGATCTGCAGTATTTTGTTGGGTGCTTAAAGGCTGATTAGTTTGAGTATGAGGAACTGATGGTGGAAGTGTTACATGTTGTGTTGTAATACCTGCTGAATCACCACCAGTACGAATTGTGATCTTAACATCATCCATTTCTAGTTTCACTTCACTAGCGCCGGATTTAGCTACAAATTTGATTAAGTTTTGAATTTCTTTTAAATTCATGATGAAATGTATTTTAGATTAATTATTTTTTTTTGTGTATGACCATTTTAAATAGATAGACCCCCAACTAAATCCGCCACCAAAAGCAGCAAAAATCACTTTATCTCCTTTTTTTAGTTGATTTTCATAATCATTTAATAATAGTGGTAAAGTAGCTGAAGTAGTATTACCATATTTTTCAATATTCATCATCACCTTTCCAGACTCTAAGTCCATTCTTTCAGCTGTGGCATTGATAATTCTTTTATTGGCTTGATGGGCGGCTAACCAATCAATTTCTGATTTGCAAAGTTTGTTTCTTTCTAAAATTATATTTGTGGCATTAGCCATATTAAAAACTGCATTCTTAAAAACTGTTTTTCCTTCTTGAAATGCGAAGTGTCCTCCTGTATCTAAAACTTCATGAGTTATAGGGTTTGAAGACCCACCATATGTAGCTTGTAAAAAATCTCTACCAGAACCATCAGTTCTTAAGTATTGATCTTGCAAACCTAAACCGTCAAAGTTAGGTTCAAATAAAGCAGCTCCAGCGCCGTCTCCAAAAATAATACAAGTTGTACGATCTTTATAATTTACGATTGATGACATCTTATCTGCTCCAATAAGTAATATTTTTTTATAGCGCCCTGATTCAATATAACTTGCAGCTGTCGACATTCCAAAAAGAAATCCGGAGCAAGCCGAATCCATATCAAAAGAAAAAGCATTGCATGCGCCGATAGCGGTAGCAGTAAAGGATGCTGTAGATGCAGCTTTCATGTCTGGAGTAGCTGTTGCTACTATAACCAAATCAATTGTAGATGGATCAAGTTCTGTCTTTTTTATTAAATCTTTTGCAGCATTGATTGCCAGATAAGAAGTTCCTTTACCATTCTCTTTCAAAATTCTCCGTTCTTTGATACCTGTTCTTGCTATAATCCACTCGTTGTTGGTGTCAACCATATTTTCTAACATAGCATTTGAAAGAATATGTTCTGGAACATAAGCGCCTAAAGCGGTTATGGTGGCTGAAATTTTGCTCATATGAGTTTTTTAAAAATAAGGTGTTTTTAGCTAAATTTGCTTAAAAACATCAAAAAACGAGTTAAAAATACTCTTTTTTGGCCTAAAATAGATAAAAAACCAATTTTTTTAAAAAATAAAAAAAGCGCTAATTAGCGCTTTTAAAAATTTTTAAAAAATAAATTATCTAGTCAGTAATTTCTTCTGAGGTTGAATTGTCAATAAGAACTTGACCGCGGTAATATAATTTACCTTCATACCAATGGGCTCTATGGTATAAATGAGGCTCGCCTGTTGTTGGGCAAGTTGCAATTTGTGGAACTGAAGCCTTATAGTGCGTTCGTCTTTTATCTCTTCTTGTTTTGGATATTTTTCTTTTAGGATGTGCCATTTTTTAGTTCTTTATCCGTTAATATTTTTTTTAATGTATTCCAACGTGGATCAATGTCTTTATTGGAGTTTATATTTTTCAAGCTGTTTGGGCTTAAATTTTCAAGCGATTTAAGTATGTCAGAATCTAAACTACCGTCTTCAATACCAGGATGAATTCTTTTTAGAGGAACAGACAAAACAATAAGTTCATAAATATACTGTGCAACATTGATTTCATACGCACCGTGAGGAATAATTAAAATCATCTCATGGTTGTCATTATATTCTGAACCAAATTTAACAACTAAATTAAAATCAGATTCCACTGATTGGTTGTAAGGTTCATTTGTTAAATCACAATTGACGTTTACGAATCCTTCTATCTGAAAATACAACTCCAGAAGAGTTGTTTTTTTTTCAAGGCGAATAGTGATATTAACATTAACATCATTGTACTCATCAAATTCAAAATACTCAAAGAACGCTTGCTTTATGTTGTAATTATAAATATGGGTGCCGAGTTTTAAACCAACAAACTGTATATCGTATGTTCTTAATGGCTTCATCAACAAACATATTTAAGCGTGCAAATATATAAATTTTTATTAAGCTTTGCTTTATGTGCTAGGTAACTTTTAATATTTCTGTTTTTAAAGTTTATAAAAATATAGTAATATTTAAATATTTATTTTTTATTACGTTGCTTGTATATTTGAATTCCACTAAAAATAGCCTGCTTAAAAGATTCTGCATTGGCAATTCCTTTACCTGCAATTTCATAAGCTGTTCCATGATCGGGGGATGTCCTTACCATATCTAATCCGGCCGTAAAATTCACTCCGCTACCAAAAGCAAGTGTTTTAAAAGGAATGAGTCCTTGGTCATGATAGGCTGCTAAAACAGCGTCAAAATTTTTAAAATTCTCTGAGCCAAAAAAACTATCTGCAGCAAATGGGCCGAAAATTAATTTACCGCTTAATTTTAATTTTTCTATTGCAGGTTTTAAAATCATATCATCTTCTTCTCCAATTACTCCATTATCACCGCTGTGAGGATTAACCCCCAGCAAAGCTATTTTGGGTGCTAAAATACCAAAATCTTTTCGCAAAGAATTGTCAATAATTTCAACCTTCTTAAAAATAAGATCTCTATTGATATAAGAAGAAACTTTGGCAATAGGAACATGGTCTGTTAAGAGTCCTATCTTTATTTTATCTGAAATCATGAACATTAAACTCTCACCTTTCAATTGTTGGCTTAAAAAGTTCGTGTGGCCAGGGAAATTAAAGCTTTTAGATTGAATATTATGCTTATTAATGGGAGGCGTTACCAAAACATCGATTAAACTTGATTTAAGATCATTAACTGCAGCTTTTAGAGATAATATAGAATAATGTCCTGCTTCATGTGTGGATTGCCCAAAATTAATTTTGACATCTTCTTCCCATACATTGATAATATTAATTGAAGATGGAAAAGCACTATCAATATTTCTAATAACATTAAACTGATTCGGAGTACTAAAGTGTTCAGCCAAAAAGGATACTATTTTATCTGAAGCATAAATTACAGGTGTGAATAATTTAAAAAGTGATTTGTCATTTAGAGATTTAAGAATCAACTCCCCTCCAATACCGTTCAAATCTCCTATAGAAAATCCGACTTTTATTTTTTTATCTTTTAGCATCAAAAATGATGTTTAATGTTTGTAATTTTGATTTATCAAATTTAATGAATTAAAAGAATGTTTACTGGAATAATTGAAGATTTAGGAACAGTTGAATCTCTAGAAAGAGAAGCAACTAATTTACATTTAACGATAAAGAGTCGCTTGGCTTCAGAGTTGAAAATTGATCAGAGCATTTCACATAACGGTGTTTGCCTCACGGTCATTAAGTCCAATGCAACTTCCTACACCGTTACGGCCATTAAAGAAACTCTGAACAAAACCAATTTAAATTCCTTAACAAAAGGTGCTATTGTAAACCTAGAACGCGGGTTAAAACTTGGCGAGCGCTTGGACGGTCACATGGTTCAGGGGCATATAGACCAAATAGGAACCTGTGTAGATATACAATCTCAAAATGGGAGTTGGTCCTATCATTTTGAATACGACCACAGCCTTGGAAACATTACCATTGAAAAAGGATCAGTCACTGTCAACGGGGTTAGTTTAACAGTGGTTAATTCTAAAAAAAATGGCTTCAGTGTGGCCATTATTCCATATACTTATGAACATACCAATTTTAAACACTTTAAAATTGGATCTGTGGTAAATTTAGAATTTGATGTGATTGGAAAATATGTTAGTCGTTTACACGCTAAGGCAACTACTTCTTAGATAAAACCTTGTTTTGCTCTTCTAATAAGTCCTTAATTTTTGACAACAATTCGACATCCGCTGGAGTTGGCACAGTAGTATCTTTTACATCCTCTGCTTTAGCTTTTAGTCTATTAATAAATTTTACAACTAAAAAAATTGTAAATCCAACGATTAAAAAATCTATAACCGTTTCAATTAAAAGCCCGTAATCTACAGATACTTGAGAAGATTTGGCAGTAGCCTCTCTTAAAATAAGTTTCTTATCTCCAAAACTAATGCCATCTGATAGCAATGAAAGCGGAGGAAGTATGATATTTTTAACCAAGACATTGACAATAGCATTGAAAGAAGCTCCAATTATGATTCCAATAGCCATGTCAATCATATTGCCTTTAACGGCAAAATCTTTAAATTCTCTAAGTAACTTCATAGGGTTATAAATTGCTTAATTATAAGTCTTTTATTTCCCATTTTGCATTGGAGTTGTTTCTGGCATCAGTTTGTTTAATATAGTGTACACTGGGCAGAACTTAGTAACAGGACTAATGATTTGTAAAACAGCAACGGCAACAGCAACATAAATCCAATTCAAACCAAATTGGCTGGCTAAAATAATTGATCCAATGTTTAAAAGGCCTACGATTCCATCGTGTACTCTAACTTTAATAATATCTTTTTGATTGCTCATAAATTACATGATTAGTGGTTTTTAAACGAAAGTAAAAAAAAATGGTTGTATATAAAAATAATGGATTTCAAAATAAATGACAAAAAAACACTACATTATGAGAGGTAATGCATTTGAATAAATTAATATATATACATAACCCTTTTCTGATGCTTATGGCTTTAAGCCTTGTTTGTTGTAGCTCTGAGTCAGAGCTACGGACCAATGATTCTATTGACTCCGTTGAAACACCTGAAAGTTATCCTAATATTTTACTGATTATTGCAGATGATATGGGCAAGGATGCTACTTTTGGATTTGAGCAAGGGATTTTAAAACCACAAACACCGCATATAAATTCAATCAAAAACAGTGGGATTACTTTTCAAAACTTTTGGAGTTACCCAACTTGCAGCCCCACAAGAGCTTCGATTATTACAGGAAAATACGGCTATAGAACAGGCGTCAAATGGGCCGGTGATGTACTCTCAAGTACTGAAACAAGCCTGCAACAGTACATAAAAAATGGGACAGGTAACAGGTACGCTTCTGCTGTTATTGGAAAATGGCATCTTTCTGGAAATAGTGGTAACTTTAATCCTGTGGCTTTTGGAATAGATTACTATTCAGGGCTTTTGGGGGGTGGCCTTCAAAATTATTTCCAGTGGAACTTAACGAACGATGAGGGCACCAATGCACAATCGGGATATAGCTCTAAAGTTTTTACAGATTTAGCAATAGATTGGATAGGTGCTCAAGAGAAGCCTTGGTTTTTATGGTTAGCATACAACGCCCCGCATACTCCATTTCATAGACCACCTAACATAATGCACAGCCAAGGGACGTTGGCAAATTATTCTGATGGCATGGACCCAATGCCATATTATCTGGCCGCTATAGAAGCTATGGATTTTCAAATTGGTAGGCTTCTTGATGAACTCACTCAAGAACAAATAGACAACACTATCATACTTTTTATGGGCGATAATGGCACTCCAAATCAAGTGGGACAAGCACCTTATGCGAACAACGCTGTAAAAGGGACACTTTATCAAGGCGGTATAAATGTCCCAATGTTTGTCGCTGGGAAGGGTGTACAACGTACTGGCGACGATTATAATTTAATTACTAGTACAGATTTATTTAGTACTATTGCACACTTAGCTGGAGTGGATTCGAATGAAATCCATGATAGTAAAAGTTTTAAACATTTACTAACTACCAGCGTTGGCCAAAGAGAATTCCAATATTCTGAAATGGATTCTCCAAATGCCAGTAAATGGGCGATAAGCGACGGAAAGTATAAATTAATTAGTAGGTCGGACGGACTAGAAGAATTATATCATTTAGTGTCTGACCCGTATGAATCTGAAAACTTAATAGACCAAGAGCTCTCTGTTGATGCTTATACAGCAAAAATAGCCTTACAAAGTGAATTATTACTAATCAGGAATTAAAAATTATTTTTTATTATTTTTGGAACATGAAAGACCTGAAATATCTTTTTGCATACACAGTTCCTCTTTCGGGGCTTATAGCCTTTCACTCTCACGGTATTGGAACTTATACTACAGTTTTTTATGCATTTATTGTATTACCCCTTCTAGATCTAGCCACTGGTGAGAGTAAAAAAAACTTATCTAAAAATCAAGTCCTAACTAAAAGGAATAAATGGATTTTTGATATTATGCTTTATATAAACCTACCAATAGTTTTTTACCTTTTATTTTTAGCATTTACAAAAATTCAAACAGGGAACTATTTAATCTATGAATTAATTGGTATGAGTCTGTCAGCTGGAATTTTACTCGCAACTAATGCCATAAATGTAGCGCATGAACTTGGTCATCGAAAACCCTACTTTGAGCGTTTTTTAGGCAAATGTTTATATATCCCTTGCTTGTATATGCATTTTTATATTGAACACAACTTTGGGCATCATTTACATGTTGGCACACCTGAAGACGGAGCCACTGCGAAGTATAATCAATCTGTTTATTCTTTCTGGTGGAGTTCTGTATCAAAGCAATACGTTGATTCTTGGAAACGACAGCTTAATCTTCTAAAATCTAAAAATAATAGCTTTTTCTCATTTAAAAATGATATGCTATGGTATCACTTAATTCAGCCTTTATATTTGTTTGGAGTTTATATACTTTTTTCTTTTGAGGTACTAATCTTTTCAATAATAATCGGGGTTCTATCATTTCTTTTTCTTGAAACCATTAATTATATAGAACATTATGGATTAAGACGGTTTAAAAATCCGTCAGGGAGATATGAACGTGTTCAGCCCCAGCATTCTTGGAACTCAAATTTTAATATTGGAAGAATTGTTTTATACGAACTTACTCGTCATAGTGACCACCACTTCAAAGCATCCAAAAAATACCAATTATTAAATAGTTATGATGAAAGTCCAACATTACCTTTGGGATATCCGGCTTCAATATTACTTAGTTTATTTCCTCCTTTGTGGTATAAAATTATAAATCCACTTGTCCCAGAAAAAATGAAATAGTTTTTTTTATAATTGATAATTAAAAAAGCCTCTTTTAGAAGAGGCTTTGTGATTTTTCAGTCTTTAAATTAATTATAAATCTAATAAAAATTATAATTAGAATTATTCAAATAAACTGTTACACCATTGGTGCCCCCGTCAACGAGTTTCATAACCTTATCTGCAAAATTTGGCTCTTCAATATTAAATCTCCAGTTTCGGTATGCATCATACTTTTCATAAGAATCCCAATACCCACAAATAACATAAGTCTCACTTTCTTCATTGTAAAATGCCTCAAGATGATTACATCCATCATAATTACGAGTTACAACCAGGCCACTTTCAGAATCCATTAGTTCTTGAAATTTATCGATATTCTTTTTACTAACTTTTGCTGTAAAGACAACTACATTTCTTTCAATTGGACCAACTGAATTAACCATTCCTGTAGCGTCAAAGTATTCTCCAGTAGAGATAATTTTACCACCTTCAAAGTCAAAATTATGGTATGATAGCATACTAAATGTTCTACCAGTAGATTTACTTTTCCCAGTCCAAGTTCCATATGCTCTTACACTACCATCGGGCTTCAAAGAAAGGGTGTCAATACCAGGCAGCCAAACTGGATCATTAAATTTTACATCAGTATAATTATTTACATAAAATTCAGCAATTTGTCTTGAAGTTTGATAACCAACACGACCCATCCCATACATTGGAGAAACGTCCATAACATCTTTGGAAACCACTTCATCCCAAAGATCCATGTTCTCAGTTTCGAAAGTTTCTACCCATTTCTCAGCTAATGCCTTATTAGCTTCGTAGTCTTTGTGAGAGGTTTGACATGAGGTCAACACAATTGACAATAATAATAATATTCCTTTTTTCATTTTATATTTATTTAAATTAGATTTACTCTTCGATTAACTCTTTAATTTTTGTTGAAAATTTCATCCCAAGGGATATAGTAACACCCAAACTCTCTGACGATATCAATGGGGTCTTTTCTGAAATTTTCCTACCGATTGGGGTATTATACATTGCAATAGCATCCCTCAAGTCTTGTATTGATAAATGATTTTGATAGATAGGTACCAAGTCATCAATTAAACTTGAAAACATTTCTTCCATAAAAGGCTCCAACTTGTCATTGTCAATTTGAGCTTCTACCAGCTTTGACATTTGATCGATAGTAGAGCTAAAGGTTTGATAGGACCCTTGAGCTTTCATATACTCTAATAGCACTTCTTTGTAAATCTTTTCTTGTGAATGGATATTAGTAAACGAGAAAAATAGTACAAAAAGGATTATATATTTTTTCATTGAAATAAAGTTTAATATTGCAATATAAAAGTAATAAAAAGTGCGTATTAAGGCTGCTACTTTTTAAAAAATAAATATTATATTTTTATTTGTTGAAACAGGACATAAAAAATGTCCCCCCAAAAAAATTTATGAATCTTTAGACTTTAGTAAAGATAAAGTTTGGATTACATCTTACAGAGTAATTAAAATAAGATATTCGAAGAGAGCTTAGCTAGAACTAATAAAGTTGTAGCCTTAACAGTAACTTAAAAAATAACAGTTTCTAAGAAGAAACATTTTCAAATTCTTCGCAGGTGTATTTTTCGTTGACAGCAATGTTATGAAAATCACATTGTGCTGTTTTTGTGTAGTTACCACAGTTAACACAACTATTACTTAAAGATAAATTTTCCATGATTATTATTTATATAATTATAAAACAAAAATATATGGAGTAATGTTTAGAAACAATTTAAATAGATAAATATGAAAAATTCTTATTTAGACCAAAGAAAAATAAAAAAGGGTCCTTTTTTTTTAATTAAATCAATCGAAACAATATTTGTCTCCAATTTCGTATAAATTATACTCACTTTGACTAACCTCCAAATTAACAATTGTATTTGGTATGCCGTCGTTTGTTGGGTTTGCATTAGATCCAATTGAACCAACAAAAACAAATTGACCATTAGATATACTTTTATCTATTATAGTACAACATTCGGGATCTTTACTGCAAGCAAAGGTTAGTAAATAAATTCCGATAATAAACGGTTTAATAATCTTGTATCGTTGAATAATCGTAATACTAAGTTTCAATTTTGACATTATCGTAATTTACCTTAGTCCAACCATTTTTCATAAAATAAGGGCTTTTTATACTAAGCTTTTTTTCGAACTTGTCTTCAAATTTATCTATTATCCGCAGCACCTCATTTAAATTATTTCTGAACTTTATTTGGACGCGTAAACAGACTTTGTCATTTTTATCAATAAACCATAACGCTGGGGTAATTGTATTTCCGTATTGGCCTCGGTAAATTTCATCAACTTCAGCATAAAATTTAATTTCCCTCCAAGTCTTTTGTTTGATTTTAATTAATCCAAGAAGAGATTTAGTAATTCCTTGATTATTAACCTTAACAATATTTACAGAGAAAAGCATTATTAATATTGAAGCTGAAATGATAATATATTTAAATCTTAAAATGAAATTGAAATCACTTAAGCGATCGGTTGTTGCATAAAGAAAGATAATTAAAAGAAGTACAGGGAAAAAATTAAAACCGATTGATTTGAAATCTCTCATTTTGTGCAATATTAATTACTAAAATAATTAAACTTCACTAACTTTTTTATAAAATAAAGCTGTTGAAACATACATCTGGGGAAGTAACCACAAAGCCCAAATAAACAACGTGAAAACACTTAAGATAAAATAGAGTGAATATCGTAAAGAAAGTTTAAAATATTGCCACTTGTGCCCTTTCATGATTGAAGCACTTTGTTGAAAACAATCAATAACTGGTGTATCAGGTTTATCTGCAGCAATATAAAAAACTTGAGCAAACATTAAGGTAAAAATAATTCCTGGAATAATAAAACAAATAAAGCCAATAAGAATAATTAATATGTAAATAATAAATAAGCCAATAGCTTTAGGCATAGCTGAAAAACCATCACTGATTTTATTAGAGTTAATGGAGTCGTTATTAGCAATGGATAACGAAAATGATGCAAGACCAAGAGTTAGAGAAGCAGAAACTGATAAAAATACAATTGATAATAAAATAGCTATGGGAACTCCCAAGGATTCAGCAATAGACTTAATTGATTCTATGCTTGTAAGGAAAGATTGCGCAAGTGCAACTATAAAAAATGGAAGAATTACTTTTCCATAATTATCCTTTAGAATAGATTTAGATTTATTAATAATTTCAGAATTTTGCATAGAAGTGGTTTATTGAAGATTTTTTCTAAATGCAATATAGGTTTTATTTTGCAATTAGATTTATTTATTATAGTTTTAAATTATTGGTAGAATAAAAATAAAGATTAAATATTTACTATATTTATAATGTAATATTTATATTTTAATATAGAGTTTAAAATTAATCCCGGAAAATAGAAATTATATGGAAAAAGAAATTATGAGTTTAATAAAGTCTTTGAGGTCAAAACAAAAAAAACTTTTAAATAAAAAGAAAGAGACAATTATTAAAATAAATAACTTAAAATTTGAAGAGAAAAAACTTATGAAACAATTGAAGTCTATAAGAAAATTAGATCAATTAATTGTGTCAATTGGATTTGACAAACGCTGGTCCACATACAATTGTATAGTGAAATTTAAGTCTTTTAATTTTAGCTTTTATCTAGGAAAAGAAGTTAAAATAAAAAATCAAATACAACAATTTTACACAGTTGATATTTCTAATAAAGGAATAGAGTTTATTAAAAATGAAATTAAAAAAATAGTTATTTCAGTAGTGCCGAATTATTTAAATAAATACAATTCTAAAGAATCTATATCCTTTAGGAAAATCATTGAACTTTATGTTTCCAGTGGAGAGTGGAGCTATTGGAAAGAGCCATAAAAATTTACTTATCTTTTTTGTCTTATTAACGATCTCAAAGTCGCTTTCTTAACTTTTCCTTTAAATGTAGTTCTGTCAAGGTTTGAGCTCGGCTCTTCAGCTGTAGAATATCTGTTGTCCCAAATAAGTTTTCTATTTACCTTAATTCTACCTACTGATTTATAAAATATTTTTCCTGTTTTATCGTCGTATTCTTCATTTAAAACCTCAAAAGTCTCTCCCCCTTTTAGACCCTCTTTCATCCCAATAAAAGCAGTAAGGGGGCTAATCTCAGCAAGAAGTATATTTGGTTTGAAGGATTCATACTTTTTAGTTAGTTTTGAAAACGCCTTTTCAACATTTCTAACGGTTGCAAGATTAATAATATCATCTACCGTTCTACCCTTATCGGATCTTTTTAATGAAAAAGTTATAAGAGAATTTGCTTTTTCGGTTCCTACATGTTCAACCTCAAAATTTTTACTTAAAAACCCTGGTTTATCACCCCAAAAACTATATAGCTCAAGTTGATTAAACTTGTCCCATTTAAGTTTAAATAAATATGCTGTTGTCCAAACAGTATATCCCTCACTAGTTTTTTTGTAAATTTTTTCTATCCCCTTAATTGCTAAATCTTTCACTAACCCTTCTTCCATTGTTTTAATTTTTTCCATAGCTGAGTCTCTTATGTACGTGGCAGCAACTTCATTTGAAAAAAGTGATATGTTATTAAATACTAAATAAGTCTGTGGAATTATATCTAGTGCAGCGCCTTCTATGACGGTGTTTATAATTGCTGACCCTGCTAGTGCATTATCAATATCCTTTTTGGATGCGCTGTGTAGACCTCTCTCAATAATAAGGTCCAAATCAAAAACACCATCAGAATTGTTGTCAAACCATTTATCAATTAACATTGAGCCAATTTTATTTTCTGAAATCCATTTTTTTATCCTATAAACTTCTATTCTAGAATCTCTATACCTGTCACCATAAATAGCTTTACCTAATTTCGTCCTACTTTCATATTTTATTTTGGTTTCGTCTAATTCATTCAGTATTTCGCTTACCTCCTTTTCTGATAAAATAACGTTTGTAAGATCAACATTTTTAGGACCAACTCTATGGTCATTATATTTGTCTGGGAATGCATAATTATCATATGCTCCCACTAATTTATCCTTATTTTCAAAGTCACCATATGTAACAAGAAAAGTAGATAATGAGTTTCTTTTGTATTTTATGTTATCAACGGACTTTTTCTTCTGCCCAGCTAAAATAAATGAAGTGCATAGAAAAGTTATAAATAAAAAATTATTCATTTTGAAATGGTTTAATTGATTAAATACTAAATTATTTTAAAAAAATGAAAAATGAATATTTTATGTGTTGATTGTTATTTAAGCTCGTACTTTTTAAAAATGATATTTATAGTACCAAATAAATGGAGAAGTGTCTTTATAATGTAAAAAGTTCATAAATTAAACTAACCATTCAATCTTTGATTTAATACTCGTTCGTTGTTTAACCGGTAGACTAGTGTGATTAAACTTACCTAGGTACATAAAACCTAGACAGCGTTCATTAGAACTCAAATAAAAAAAAGAGTCCATGTGTTTGGTAAATTTAGGACTACTCCAATAACAACCTATTTGCTTTGCAGCACATGTCAGCCAAATATTCTGAACTGCCATTGCCACTGAGGCTATCTCCTCCCACTCTGGTATTGAAACCGTTGTACTTCTTTTCATAAATATCCCAATAATAGAGTTTGACATATTACACTTGTCATAAATTTTTTTTATTTTAAATTCTAACCTAGAATCAGTTGGGTTATCTTTCTTGATGGCATCAACCATCTTGTCTGCTAAAACGCTCTTTTGTAAGTTTTTATAGACTTTAAAAATCCAAGGTTGAGTCATTTTATGTGTAGGTGCCATATTCGCATTTTCAAGTAATTGCAGAATGGATTCATAAGGGATGTCTCCTTTTAAAAACTGACTTGGGTAAACCGTCCGTCTAGTAGCGATAAGTTCGTTTATATCCATAATAATTCTATAATATGTATAAAATTAATATATAGAATTTATATTAATAAGTAAATTTGAAAAAATTATTAGATATACTATTAATTTCAAAAAATCTATAATATGCAATGTAACCGATGAAATTCGTATATTAATCAAAAAATGTAAAACATCACAGGAATTTCTGCTTTTTAAAAATCCATATGAAAAAAATAATTCTACTTTTATTATCGATTACTATCGTTTGCTGTAAAACTTTAGAAAAAATACCAAACCCTAAAATTGAAATCTATGACGATAATATCAAATCTATTATTGACTTAACTGCCAAAATTGAAATTTTGGGAGACTCCATATCTCTACCTGAAGGCCCTGTTTGGGATGAACAAAACAAGGCTTTACTGTTTGTAGACATTCTAAAAAATAAAGTTCTCAAATGGGATGAAACTAATGGGATATCCGACTATATCATCCCTGCTGGAAATACTGGTTATGCACCAAATTTAGAGGGAAGTATTTTAGGCGCAAATGGTCTTGCAATAAATTCCAATGGTGAACTAATTTTATGTCAGCATGGAGACCGAAGATTGTCAACATTAAAAGATTTAGATGGTGTTGAAGGGCAATTTAAAACCCTTGTAGATAATTATCAAGGTTCTCGCTTAAATAGCCCTAATGATTTAACAATAGCTAAAGACGGAAACATCTTTTTTACTGATCCTCCTTTCGGTTTTTTTGATCTTAAAAACTTCAAATTTGTTGATAACGAAATGAGGGAATTGGATTTTAATGGAGTTTATAAATTCAGCCCTAGTTCCAAGAAACTTTCACTTGTAACAAGTGAAATTGATTTACCTAATGGTATAGCAATATCACCTAATCAAAAGACACTTTATGTGAACAAGATGGGTATGTTGGATAATCACCCTAAAATCATGAAAATTAATTTAGATACTCAAGAAATAGAAACATTTTTTGATGGTAAAGAAATATCTAAAAAGCTCGATGGAAATTTTGATGGCATTAAGGTTCATAGTTCAGGACTCGTTTTTTCTTCTGGCCCTGGTGGACTTTTAATTATTTCTCCTGAAGGTAAATTAATGGGTAAAATTGATTTTGGACATATTACTAATTGCGCCTTTGACTTTAAAGAAGATTACCTTTACGCAACTGGATTTGTTTCAAACCCTAAATTATTCCGAATTAAGCTGAAATAAGTCTAATAAACTAGATTTATTTAATTGGTTTGTTTTTGCTTATTTTTGAACTCAATTTTTCAGCCCTTGAACAAAACGCTTACCAACAACCAAATAAATAAATTAGCTGTTCCAGCTATAATTTCTGGAATTTCTGAGCCCATACTTTCAATAACTGATGCTGCCATTGTTGGGCATATTAATTTAAATGCAACAGAGTCTCTTGCGGCAGTTGGAATTGTATCATCTTTTTTATCAATGCTAATTTGGGTTTTAGGCCAATCAAGGTCGGCTATTTCAACTATTATCTCACAATACTTAGGGGCTAAAAAAGTAGAAGAGGTTAAAAACCTTCCTGCACAAGCAATTGTAATAATTGTTATTTTAAGCATTATTATTTGTGTAACAACAATTCCTTTCAGTGAATCCATTTTTAAATTGTATAATGCAAAGGGATTACTTCTAGAGTATAGCGCAGAATACTATAAGATTCGAATAATTGGATTTCCTTTCACTCTTTATACTTTTGCTCTCTTTGGGGTTTTTAGAGGTCTTCAAAACACCTATTACCCTATGATTATTGCAATTACTGGAGCATGTATAAACATCATTTTAGATTTCTTATTTGTATATGGGTTTTATGAAATTATAGCGCCAATGAATTTAAAAGGGGCAGCGGTAGCAAGTGTATTGTCTCAAGTTATTATGGCAATTATGGCAACTATATTGATTTTAAAAAATACCCCCATTTCTTTAATACTTACAGCCCCAATTAACAAAGAATTACCAAAATTTCTAACCATGATAGGTAATCTTATTATACGCACCCTAGCATTAAATCTCGCACTGTTTTTTGCAACTAGTTTTGCTACAGCATATGGTACAAACTACATTGCCGCTTACACCATTGCAATTAATTTATGGTTTTTGGCTGCTTTTGCTGTTGATGGGTATGCGAGTGCTGGAAATATTTTATCTGGCAAATTACTGGGTGCAAAACAATTTTCAACTTTAATTGAATTAAGCAAACGACTTACAAAAAAGGCTCTTATTATTGGGATGCTTATAGGCGGTATTGGGGGAGTATTTTATAAGTCTTTAGGTAGAATGTTTACCACTGATGTTGAAGTACTTTCTATATTCTACGCTGTATTTTGGATTGTTTTAATAATGCAGCCTATTTGTGCAATAACATTTGTTTTTGATGGTATATTTAAAGGCCTTGGGAAAATGAGAGATTTGAGAAATGTTCTATTATTATCAACGTTTATAGTGTTTGTCCCTGCATTATTTTTAGCAAATTATCTGGATTTTAAATTACATGGTGTTTTGTGGGCATTTACCCTGTGGATGATAGCAAGAGGACTGCCGCTGATTGTGAAATTTAGAAAACAATTTTTGCCTCAACTGCGAAAACATTAACTTTGACAAAAATATCTTTTAACCGAAGAAATAAAAAATGTCTAAAGTAAGGATAACTAAACAATTTACATTTGAAACAGGCCACGCTTTGTATGGTCACGACGGAAAGTGTAAAAACATCCATGGGCACAGTTATAAATTGAGTGTTACAATTTTTGGAAAACCTTTGGGAGATCCAAAAAGCTCCAAATTTGGAATGATTATGGATTTCTCAGATTTGAAAAAAATTGTTAAGGAAGAAATTGTAAACCCATTAGATCATGCTACAATTTTTAATAAAAACACTCCACACCTACAGCTTGCAAATAATCTCAAATCTATTGGCCACAAAGTAGTTCTTGTCGACTATCAGCCGACAAGCGAAATGTTAGTCATAGATTTTGCAAAAAAAATTAAAAAAAGATTGCCGGGAGACATTCAATTATTCTCACTTAAACTTCAGGAAACTGCTACATGCTTTGCTGAGTGGTATGCTAGTGACAACTAATTTAAGAATATGAATAGTATACGACTTTCAAAAGGAAAAACAATTTATTTCACATCTGATCATCATTTTGGAGCTCCTACAAAAGAAGCTTCAAAACCAAGAGAGAAAAAATTTGTTAAATGGTTAGATCACATTAAAAAAGATGCACAAGTACTATTCATCCTTGGAGACCTTTTCGATTTTTGGTTTGAATATAAATACGCTGCCCCAAAGGGATTTACAAGAGTGATAGGAAAATTAGCAGAACTTAGTGATGAGGGAATTGATATTCACTTTTTTGTTGGTAATCACGATATGTGGATGAGAGGTTACCTAGAACAAGAAGTGAACATGAAAATTTATTATAAACCACATGAATTCAATATTAATAATAAGAAATTTTATATTGGTCACGGAGATGGATTGGGCCCAAATGATAAAGGATATAAACGCCTAAAAAAAGTATTTAAAAATTCATTCTTTAATTGGCTTTATCGTTGGCTTCATCCTGATTTAGGTATTAGGTTTGCTCAATATTTATCTCTTAAAAATAAACTCATATCTGGGAGTGAGGACTTAAAGTTTGTTGGAAAAGAACAAGAATGGCTTACGCACTATGCAAGAAAAAAATTAAAAGAAAATCACTTTGACTATTTTATTTTTGGTCACAGACACTTACCTCTTGAAGTTGAACTAAGTCTTGGCTCTACTTATTTCAACTTAGGAGATTGGATAACGCATTATAGCTACGGTAGTTTTAAAAATGATAAGTTTACTCTTGATAAGTTTTAAACTTAGAATCAACTCATATGATTATTAAATTAATTAGTATTGATAAATTCTTACATTTGTAATCTATCAACAAAAAATTATTTTATGGAATTTTTGGATATACCTTTTTTTGATGACGATTTTTATAAAATGTGCGTTAGATTTATAATCAACTTTTCAGTTTTAACTGCTTTAATAAGAGGATGTTATTATAACTTTTCTAAAAAAGCAGACTATCTCTTTACGTTTTATCTTGTAGGGACAGTAGTCTTTTTCTTATGCTTCACGCTGAAAAAATATGAAATAGACCTTGGTCTTGCTTTAGGGCTCTTTGCGATTTTTGGTATTCTACGCTATAGAACTGACCAGATAAAAGTCAGAGAGATGACGTATCTATTTATTATTATTGGTATTTCTGTGATAAACTCTTTATCCAATAAAAAAATGAGTTATATAGAAATAATAACTGCTAATTCTTTAATTGTTTTAATTGCGTACTACTTTGATCGTTATTGGAATAAGCAAAGAACATCATCAAAGGACATAACATATCAATCTTTAGAGCATATTCGTCCTGAACACCACGAAATTCTTAAAACCGAACTTGAAGAAAAATTGGGGTTTAAAATTTTAAAAATTGAAATTGGTCAAATTGACTTTGAAAAACAGAGTGTTAAAATTAAAATTCGCTATAATAAAGAAATATGAAAAAATTTATTAAAAATAAAATACACTATATTTTAATCACTTTATGCTTATTATCGCTATCCAACACTACAGGTCAAGAAAATCAAGACCAGGAAGGCTGGAGTTCAGTTGAACTTAATATAAAAGCAACAAAAAAAATATCGTTTTCAGTGTCGGAGCACCTTAGATATAGAAATGATATTACAACATTGAAAAATCACTTTACTCAGTTTAAAGTGAATTATAAAATATTTAAAAATTTTGAGCTTGGAGGTGGGGTGAGATACATCACAAAAAATGATGATGTTGGAAATATTCAAGGAAATAAATCACTATTTAGGTACCAATTTGACGCTGGATTTGCCAAAAAAATAAATAAAGTTGATCTTTCATTTCGTATGAGGTATCAAAATAAAAATCAGCTCGGGTTTTCAGAAAATGAAGGTGATACACCTGTAGAATATACACGCTTTAGAATGGGACTTGGATTTAGATTTAAGCCAGCGAAGATAAATGTTAGGCTCTACGGAGAATTATTCAATGAGCATCAAAATCCAGAGGGGAATAGTGGATTTAACAGGCATCGCTGTACAATAAAGTTTAATCGTAAATTTAAAAATATTGGTACTTTAGGAGTCTTCTATGCACTACAAGACGACTATTCAGAAAACATCAAATCTCGTAGAACTATTGTGGGACTTAAATACATTTACCGAATAGACTTTACAAAATAAAGATTAAATCATCATTTTTCGTGTGCATGCAAGTCCTCTTGTAAGTCTAAATTTCTAAAACTTGGGGATAAAATTCCAGTACTAACCGCTGTGATAATAGTCATTGTTCCACCAAAAACAACTGCAGTTACTGTACCCATTAACTTAGCTGTTAATCCACTTTCAAAGGCACCGAGTTCATTTGAAGAACCGACAAACATTGAATTAACTGAGGAAACTCTACCCCTCATATGATCGGGGGTTTTAAGTTGTAAAATGGTTTGTCTAATCACCATTGAAACCCCGTCGGTTATACCACTAAAGAAAAGAGCGATAACAGATATCCAAAAAATAGATGACAGACCAAAAACTATAATAGAAATTCCAAAGCCAAACACCGCTACTAGTAATTTCATTCCAGCTTTTCTGCTAATTGGGATATAAGCTGTGGTAAGCATCGTTAAGAAAGCGCCAATTGCTGGAGCAGCTCTTAAAATCCCAAAGCCTTCCGACCCTACATTTAAAATATCTTGTGCAAAAACTGGTAATAGAGCGATAGCACCACCAAAAAGTACAGCAATCATGTCTAATGTCAAAGCGCCTAATATAGCTTTTGTTTTAAAAACAAAGCGAACGCCTTCTTTTAAACTTTTTAGTACAGGCTCGCCAATATTTGGATTCAAAACCGGTTTTTTTGATATTAATAACCCTAACAAAAATGAAAATATTACAAGTATAAATACAATACATAAAGACCAGTGAACCCCAAACCAATTAATTGTAAATCCAGCGGTTGCAGGTCCTAAAATTGATGCCATTTGCCAAGTTGAACTGTTCCATGTGGCAGCATTAGGATAGACTTTTTTTGGAACAATAAGTGCAACTAGGGAAAAAATAGTGGGACCAAAAAAAGCTCTTAATAAACCACCAAAAAAAACAAGACCGTATATACAATATATAATCGATGTCTTATCCCACAAAGACATGACAGAAATATCCGAAATATAAAATAATCCTAAACTAATTAATGAGAACAAAGCGATACAACGCAAAAATAGAGCTCGCTTTTCACTTTGATCAACAATGTGACCCGCAAACAGTGCCATACTTAACGCAGGGATAATTTCCATTAAACCGATAATTCCTAATGATAAGGGATCTTTAGTTAAAGTGTAAACCTGCCACTCAATTACAATAAACTGCATAGACCATGCGAAAACTAAAACAAATCGGAGAAGGAGGAAGGTGTTAAATTCTTTAAATCTTAATGCAGCATAAGGGTCTCTTTTTGGCATATCCTACTATTTGAGATCTTTAAGTTTGAGTTGTAAGCTTATTTTGCCATTCCAATGATTTTCGTCTAATGTATATGCAATTGCGAAAGGTTCTTTCTTATATGGAATATTTAATTTACTGCCTAGCCCAAAACCAATACAATTAAATGTATTTGAGTTGTCTTTATGAACGCTAATTTTAAGATGCTTATCATCTTCACCAATACATTTGCAGTAACCAGAATCAAATACATCATTTGTCATGAAAACTGGAGCCAAATTTTGAGGACCAAAAGGTGCAAATTGTTTTAAAACCCTATAAAATTTTGGAGTAAGAGAGTTTAAACTAATTTCAGTATCGATAAATATCTCAGGAGTTTTAAAATGGACAGCCAAACTGGATTTCACTTCAGTCTCAAATGCAGATTTAAAGTCTAAATAATTTTCTTCCTTTATACTAAGGCCAGCTGCATATTTATGACCTCCAAACTGTTCAATATACTGACTGCATTTTTCAAGAGCTTGATAAATGTCAAATCCACGAACAGACCTAGCTGACGCTGTTAAAAAATCTCCGCTTTTGGTAAAGACTATCGTTGGTCGATAGTAAGTTTCTATTAGTCTGGAAGCAACAATCCCAATAACTCCCTTATTCCAATTTGAATTGTACACTACAGTAGTGGATTTCTCAATCTCATTTCTCTTATGAATTTGTAAAAGCGCTTGTTTTGTAGTTTCCTTATCTAAAAAACGACGAGAGGAATTAAATGACTCAATTTCTTCAGCAGCCATTTTAACTTGCGCAAATTCTTTCTCTTTTAATAAAGAAACAGCATAATTTCCATGTTTCATACGACCTGCAGCGTTTATTCTTGGAGCTATCACAAAAATTACATCTGTAAGACTTAAAACATCTTTTTTTATATTTTTAATAAGTTCTTTAAAGCCTGGTCTGGGGTTTGAATTTAACTGTTTAAGTCCATAATGTGCTAAGATTCGATTTTCTCCAACGACTGGAACAATATCAGCACCAATTGCAGTGGCTACTAAGTCTAAATAAATAGATAAATCTTCAATAGATTCATTATAATTTTGGCCTAAAGCCTGAATTAATTTAAAACCAACTCCACATCCACATAAATCTTTAAATGGGTATTTGCAATCCATTCTTTTAGGGTCTAAAACAGCAATAGCTTCTGGCAAATTTTTTCCAGGCCGATGGTGATCACATATTATAAAGTCAATTTCTTTTTTTTTTTGCATATTCAACTTTTTTAATTGCTTTAATGCCGCAATCTAGGGCAATAATAAGACTAAAGTTGTTGTCCTGTGCATAATCAATACCCTTGTAGGAAATACCATAACCTTCATCAAATCTATCAGGTATATATGTGGAAATATTTGATGTTTTAGTCTCGAGATAAGTTGCCATTAAAGCTACAGAAGTTGTCCCATCAACATCATAATCTCCATATATTAAAATACGCTCATTATTAACTAAAGCAGCCTTAATTCGTGTAACTGCTTTATCCATATCCTTCATTAATAATGGGTTATGTAAATCCTTGAGTTTAGGACGAAAAAAAGCTTTTGCTTGATTAAACGTTTTAATCCCTCGCTGAACTAAAAGACGGGCTATAGCAATATCTGTACCTAGTTCACTACCTAAATATTTAGCCGTATTTTCATCTGCAGCAGGTTTAATTGTCCAACGCATTGTTTAATATGATTGAAAATGAATGTGGGTTTTAATCTTTGCAAATCTGCGAAACATTTCCATTACACCACAGTATTTTTGGACTGATAATTCAACTGCTCTCTCACATTTTTTTATATGGCAATCAGCTCCTGAAAAAAAATAATTTACGTGAACGGTGTGGTAGTATTTAGGGTGTTTTGGGGTTAATTCTCCTTCTACAACAATTTTTAAATCATAATCTATAATTTTCATTTTTTTGAGAATATCAACTATGTCAATACCTGAACATCCTGCAAGTGATGATAACATCATGGCTTTTGGGGATAATCCCTCTTGATTATTAATTCCATCTGATATGGTGTCCATGTAAACATTATTTCCGCTGGGATTATCAGACTCAAATAGCATACCGCCTTTCCAATGAGTTGTAGTTGTGTGAGACATAATAAAAAATAATTTTGTTACTTATTAATTCAAAAATACTATTTAAAAATTTAAATAAAGCTGTTATGACTATTGAAAAAAAGCTAAAAAATGGATGCTTGGATCAATCCAAATAAGGTTGGGCGGAGGTTAAGCACGGCTAATAGTTAATTAGTTAAATTCCAGAAATTACAAGAACTATCTCTCCCTTGGCGGGATTATTTTTATAATACTCTAAAACTGATTTTACTGTTCCCCTACGTGTTTCTTCATAAATTTTAGTGATTTCACGTGATATAGAAATTTGACGATTAGGGCCAAAAAAACTAACAATTTCACCAAGAGTTTTATTTAGTTTATGTGGGCTTACGTAGAGTACAATTGTTCTTGATTCTTGGGCTAACAATTTAAGTCGAGTTTCTCTACCTTTTTTTAATGGCAAAAATCCTTCGAACAAAAATCTGTCGTTGGGAAGGCCAGAGTTTACAAGGGCTGGTACAAAAGCGGTTGCACCAGGAAGACATTCAACTGGTATTGCGTCTTTAATACAGGCTCTAGTTAGTAGAAAACCGGGGTCAGAAATCGATGGGGTTCCTGCATCACATATAAGGGCGATAGTCATTCCAGAATTTAACTTTCCAATAATATCACTTAGAATTTTATGTTCATTGTGCATGTGATATGAACGAATTGAAGTTGTAATATCAAAATGTTTTAAAAGTTTTAATGAAGTTCTTGTGTCTTCTGCTAAGATCAAATCAACTGACTTTAGTGTAGATATACCACGTAATGTCATATCAGCAAGATTTCCAATTGGAGTTGGTACTATAAAAAGTTTCATTAGCTAAAGAAATAGGATATAAAGGTACAATCTTTATAAAAAAATTTAAGAAAAACTTAAGATTTATAATATTATAAAGATTGTTATTGAATTAAGATATTCATAAATTTGCAAACTAAATTTAAATTATGAATAATCACTGCCTGCTTTTTGTCCTGTTTATATCTATCACATTTTCTAATGCTCAACAAGGAATTAATTCTCTATCATCAGGGGGATACGATTATGCCTTTCTAGATTTAAAAAATGATGATGATTCGCAAATTAAAGGCTCAAAATATTTGACTGAAAACTTTAATAGAGCTGGAATTTCTGATTTTGAAGATAAAGTATTTGCTGTTCGATACGACGTTTTTAATGACCAAATGGAATTTCAGGGGGGCAATAATCAAATTTACATAATGAGTAAAGATGACCGTACTAGAAAAATTACATTTCTTGACACAAACAATACATATTCAATTCACGATTATATCTCTGACGAAAATTTAACAAGATCTGGTTATTTTGTAAGCCTTAACTCAGATTCAAAATATAAAATTTTGAAAAAAAATAAAATTGTTTTTATTGAAGAAAAAGCTTCAGCAACAGGATATGACGCTCCTCACCCAGCAACTTACAAAAAAACAAAAGACCGCCATTATATTTCAATTAACAACGAACCAGCAATTTTAGTGGATACTAACAAAAAACGGTTTTCTTCAATTTTTATTGGTCAAGAAAAAAAGGTTTTAGGCTTTATCAAGAAAAATAAAATAAAGCTAAGTAATGATAATGATTTGTTGAGCCTAGTGGAGTTTATGAATATAAAGTAAAATAAAACTTATTCAATTTTTGAATACTAGTAAAATTTACTATTTCTGAACATTCAACTATTTGTAGACATAAAATCCTTCAAATAGTATGGTTCAAAGTAAGCCAAATCTTCAAATTTATTTTTTTTGAATTTTTCAAACGAAAGTTCACACATCTGTGATGCAGAAGGGAGTTGATGGCTAAATTTTGCATTTTGATTAGATATGATAGCTTTTGTCTTTTCGGTTGCATTACCTACAAAATAAACCATATCACTTTTTAGAAAATTACTATATGAATTTGATTCTAAAATTTTAGCAGAAGTAGACTCTATCCAATTATAATTTGAGTTAAAAACTGCAGAATAAACCTCCATTCGTCTTGCATCTAGTACAGGTACAATGAAACCTTGATTAACTTTCATTTTATGGGCTAATATCTCTAAAGTTGGAATAGATATCAGTGGTATGCCTAATGCGAAACAAAGTCCTTTAGACGAGGAAACTCCTATACGTAGGCCAGTGTAAGAGCCAGGCCCCATACTAATAGCAATTGCATCTAAAGCAGTAATATCTGTTTTTGTGATTTTTAAAACCTCATCAATATATTGATGAAGCCTTTCTGAGTGTGAATATTTATCATTATTGTCTTCTTTTAAAAAAAGTTGATTACCGTCCTGTGAAATAGCCACTGAGCAATTTGTGGTAGAGGTCTCAATATTTAAAATTATGGCCATTTACAGATTTAATGGTTTCCCCAAATAAAAATCAAGAACCTTGCTTTTAAATATAAAGTCATATTTAGCCTGAATCAAACTTGATTGGGAGTTAACTAGTTGAGTTCTATTTTGCTCTAAATCCAAAGAATTTAAAGCTCCAATATTGTATCTTTCCTTAGCATTATCAAATGATAGTTGACGAGCAATCACTGATTTATTTGATGATATATAAGATTTTAAAGCAGCCTTAGCATCATTGAAGGCAAGTTGAATATTACTTTCTAAATCAACTTTTGCTTGCTCTAAGGCCAAATTACTATTTTCAACTTGAATCTTTGCTTTAGCTAAAGCAGTTTGATTTTGAAATCTTGAAAAAACTGGGATATTTAAATTCAAGGCGAAACTATGCCCACGGTTATCATTAATTTGTTGAAAAAAAGAATTATCACTAGTAAGGTTAGAAAAATTAGCACCCGTATTGAGTCCATAACTCAAGCTAACAGTTGGATAAAATCCACTTTTTGAAATTTCCTTACCCAATTCGGCAGCCTCTATGTTTTTCTCAGCAACTTTAATTTCACTTCTGTTTTTAAAAGCGTAATCCAATATTGAAGATATATCGTTGTACATAAGTTGTTGGGTGGGAGGGTCTAAGTCAATAATTTGAACATCGAATGAGTTAAAAGGGACTTGTAGCACTTGGGAAAGCGACAAAATAGCTAATGTATAACTATTTTCGGCTACAGTTAACTGTTGTGAATCATTTGCCAAACTAGCTTCCGCATCAAAAACATTGGCTTGCGGCTGAACGCCGGCCTTTACAAGTTCTTTAACAAGTTGTAATTGTTCAATTGAAAAATCATACTGAGCCTCTGCTATGATTAAATTCTCTTTGTTCAATAAAACATTTAAATAGGAATTAACAACATTGAGAGAAACATTGTCTTTGATACGCTTAAATTCTTCTAAATTTGCAGCTTTATTAATTAAAGACTGCCTGTAAACATTTGTGTTTCTAAAACCATTAAAAATAGTTTGAGAAATATTCAGACCAAAATTTGAAGAATGGAAGGTTCTATCTACAAATTCACCATCAAAAACCTGAACATTACCAAGGTTCATACGTTGTGAACCATTAATTCCAAAAAAAGGTAAAAAGTTACCCTTAGCAGCTATTATATCCTGATCATTAGAAAGTAATGCGTTGTTAGCTTGTCTGACGCTTATATTATTTTCTATTGCATAAGTTACACACTCTTCAAGTGACCATTTTTTTTGTGCATTCACATCCTCTAATATTAATATAGATAATATTAATATTAGATTTCTAGATAAATTATATGAAATTTTATTATTTATCATCTTCATCATCATTATTTTCTTCAGAAGCCTTATTCCAAACTTTTATTTGATTAGATAATTCTAATCCCTTACTAATTTCCACATTAATACCATCTGAGATACCAATTTCCACATTTTTAGTTATGAAAGCTCCATTATCCGTCAATATTTCAACATAAGGTTTTTCAGTAATTCTATTAAATTGAAGTAAAGCTTCTTTAATAACTAGTACACTATCCTTACTTGCAACTTCTATTTCAGCATTTGCACTATATCCAGCTCTTATCTTATTACTAGATTTAACTGAAACATCGGCTTTAATAATAAATTGTACAGCCCCATTTTCTTCAATACCCTTTGGGGCAACAAAAGTTAATTTAGCGGGAAATTCTTTTTCATTTATTGCTCCTAATACAACTTTAATTTCTTTGCCTTCTTCTAATTTTCCCACTTCTGATTCATCAACTTTACCTTCAAAAATCATTTGACTCATATCAGCAATAGTAGCAATAGTAGTCCCTGCATTAAAATTATTACTTTGAATAATTTGATAGCCTTCACGCACAGGAATTTCTAAAATAGTTCCTGATATCTGGGCAACAATACTTGTATTTGCCAAACCTCCACCTGAAATAGAACCTTGCTTTATAATCTGATAATCATTTTTAGCTTGCATATAGCCCTCTTTTGATTGATTTAAACTTAGTTCATTATTCTCAAAATCTTGTCTAGAAATTACTCCTTTTTCATAAAGAGCCTTATTTCTACCGAACAGAATTTTAGCATTATCATAAGTTAACTTTGTTGTCTTTATGCGGCTTTGTGCGCTAACTAAAGCTTGTTCATTAGGAACAACGCGAATCTTAGCGATTAAATCACCTTTTTTAACTAAGTCACCTTCTTCGACTAATATTTTTTGTACAATGCCTGAAATTTGAGGTTTAATCTCAATCTCTTCCTCGGGATTTAATTTCCCAGTAGCAACAATTTTAGTGTCTATAGAAGTATAAAATGGCTGCTCAGTTTTAAAATCAATAATATCTTTTGTATTGGAGTCTTTAAAGTATTTTAAAACATACACAAAAAGTATGAGCAATACAATTACTAAAATAGTTTTAAATTTCTTATTCATTTTTTATAATTTAATTATTCTTCTCTTAATGCTTCTATCGGTTTGATTGATGTTGCTTTAAAGGCTGGAATCAAACCTATTAATGTTCCTAACATGACTAAAATTATGAGAGCTACAAATACTACTCCTATGGAAACAGATGCATTAACTAATGTTGCATCAGAACCCTGACCCCAAATATTATCTATAATAATTAAAATCCAACCACCAGAAATAATTCCTAATAAACCGGAAATTATAGTCAAAAATACGGCTTCTACTACAATTTGACGTTTAATTTCAAAAGGAGTAGCTCCCAAAGCTCGTCTAACCCCAATTTCCTTTGTTCGTTCCTTGACTGTGATTAGTAATATATTACCAATTGCAAATACCCCTGCGATAAGCGTTGAAATTCCGACAAACCAAGTTAAAAATTGCATCCCAGTTAAAAACCCAGTAATCTTAGCGAATTCCTTACCAAGGTTAAAGCTACCTAGAGCTCTTTTATCTCCGGGGTGTATTTTATTTAAATTTCTTAACAAAAGTTTTACATCTTCTTCAATTTGCTTAATATTATATTCGGGTTTACCAGTAATAACCATCCAGCCAATGCGGTCACCTCTATTATATATCTGCTGAAATGTGGTAAAAGGAATATGAATATCACTTGGTGGTCCCATATCAACGTTTTCATTTTGAAAAACTCCGATAACTTTAAAATTCATACTATTTATTTGAAGATAGCGACCAATAGGATTTTCATCTGTCTGAAAAAGCTGCTTGTAAACATCCTCAGAAATGACTGCTGATTTTCGATTATTATTTATATCATTTTGATTAATAAATCGTCCCAGAACCATTTTCTTTTTTTGAATCTTATCTAATACAGGGTAATCTCCATTAATTCCATAATTGCCTGAAAGAAGATTTTTAACGACCAAAGCTTGACTTCGATTCCTGGGAACCACAAGCTCAATTCCTTCTATATTTTCTCTTATCTTATTTACATGAGATAATTTAAGTCTAACCCTTTTACCTTCTTGGAATCCTTTGAAGGGAATACTTGTACTTTGACCCCAAATAAATACGCTATTTGTTGCAAAGTCTCCAAATAATCTGTTAAATGAGTTCTCCATTCCTCGTGCAGCCCCCAAAAGAGCAATAAGCAGTAGAATACCCCACCACACTCCAATCATAGTAATAACAGTCCGAACTTTATTTTTTGTAACAGAATCATATACTTCTTGCCAAGTGTCTCTTTCAAACAAAAATTTTATAAACCTAATCATCTCTTAGTGCTTTAATAGGTTTAATTAATGATGCTTTTTTAGCTGGTAAATATCCTGCAATTGCTCCTGCAATAATCAAAATAAAGGTCGCTGTTATTATTAAAGATTGGCTAACACTGGGGTTTGTTATGAAATAGTCTCCTAAGCTTGGTCCAGACCATTCCAACAAAGCAACTCCTGCTATTAAGCCAACATAACCTGATAAAGTTGTAATGAAAATAGACTCAATTATTATTAGCGATATTATAGATTTCGGAGATGCTCCTAATGCCTTTCTAATCCCAATTTCCTTATTTCGCTCTTTTACAATAAAAATCATGATATTGCTAATGCCCACTATTCCTGCTATTAATGTTCCAAAGCCAATAATTAAAATTATAACTCCCAAAACTGAAGTCATTTGATTAATACCCTTGTTCTGCATAGCCATATTACGAACTCTAATAGCGCGTTGATCATTTTTAGCAACTTTAAAGCGGTTTTTGAGTTTTTTTTCTAGTTCTAATCCAAAATCAATAGCTTGATTAAAATCCATTTTTGGATTATATGTTAAATTAATTTGATCTACATAGTCATTATTACCGTAAATTCTTTGTGCAGTTGTCAAAGGCATGTAAATAATTCTTTCCTCGTCATCACCACCATCATCTTTGTAAACACCAACAACTTTATAAAGTATACCGTTTAAGTTTACAAACTTCCCTAAAACTGTTTTTTCATCAAGAAATAAATCCTGACGAACTAAATCACCAATTACAATTATTTTGGTGTGATTATCCATATCCCGCTGATTAATATAGCGGCCATCAATAACCTTTGTCTTTTCTAAAAACTTGTGATCGGGATGAACAGCCCTTAGTGTGTAATTATTTTTTTCATTTTTATAACTAGCAGCAGTATTTAGGTAAACTCTTGAAGTAATAAACTCTACCTTTGGTTCAAAATCAGATTTTAAATAGTCATAGTCTTGATTTTTAAATTGTATTCTTCGGCCTGACTGAAGACCCTTACTTGCTTTTGTAGTCCTGCCCGAGCGAATAAATATTATGTTTGCTGCGTCATCGACAAAAGCCTCAGAGAACGTATTATTTAAACCATTGGCCAGGCCAAAAAGTACTGTAAAAAGTAAAATAGCAAATGCAACGGTAAAACCAGAAAGTAAACTCCTAGTTCGATTCTTGTCTATACTTTGAAGTATTTCACGCCAAAAGTCTAAATCAAGCATTTGGATTAGCGATTACCTGATTTATAAATTTATCTTCAAGAATTACACCATCTTTCAGTCTAACGATTCGTTTACACATATTAGCAATATCTTTCTCATGAGTAACTATTAGAATAGTTTTGCCTTCTTCTGTATTTAGTCTTTGTAAAAAAGCCATAATATCACAAGAAGTATTACTGTCTAGTGCTCCAGTGGGTTCATCAGCGAGTATAAGTTTTGGGTTAGAAGCCAAAGCCCTTGCTATTGCAACGCGTTGCTTTTGGCCTCCAGAGAGTTCACTTGGCAAATGTAATGCCCAGTCTAGGAGGCCTACCTTCTCTAAATAAAATCTAGCTATATTTTGGCGTTCCTTCCTTTTAATACCTTGATAGTAAAGAGGTAAAGAAACGTTTTCCAAAGCATTCTTGTAATTAATTAAGTTGAAAGATTGAAAAATAAAACCTAAGAACTTGTTCCGATAAATGGCTGCTTTTTTTTCATTGAGATTTTTTATAGGAACCTCATCTAAAATATATTCCCCATCATCAGCTTCATCTAACATTCCAATAATATTAAGAAAGGTGGATTTCCCAGATCCAGAAGAACCCATAATAGCTACCATTTCACCTTTATCGACAGATAAATCTATTCCTTTTAATACGTGAAGGCTTGTTTCTCCAATGGGATACGACTTGTGAAGCTTTTGGATTTTTAACATATATATAATTTATTTAACTGGCATGATTAAGACGCAACAAGGACTATTTTGTTACACTACAATGAACTTTATCTATTCTTTGAAATTTTTCTAAAATATAGATATATAAAAAATGTTAAACCACCAACTAAAATATAAGGGATGAGCATCAAATATACGATTCCGTCATTTACACCTGCTGCGGTAGCCTGCCCGTCTTCACTCTCTAAAACGGCTCGGCACATTGCACATTGTGCATTAGAGTAAAATCCAAAAAAAAAGAAAACTATATATGCTAAAATACGATTCAATTTCTAATTATAATAAGGGGAAATCATTAAATAAACAATTACTCCAGTAATTGCAACGTAAAGCCAAACAGGATAAGCATATTTTACAATATTTTTATGAGCCTTTATATGCCCAAGATAAGCTCTTATGTAACTATGTAAAACCAATGGGATTACAATTATTGAGAGAATAATATGAGAAATTAAAATAAAATAATAGATTACTTTTTCTGCGCCGCTCCCACCAAAACGAGTTGGGTCACTAGTCATATGGTAAGCAACATACATCAAAAGAAAAATTACCGAGAATCCTATAGCAATTTTCATGATAGTTTCATGAAGTGATATTTTTTTATTTTTTATTGCTACTAATGCAGCTATTAACAGCATTGCAGTAATTCCATTTATAGAAGCATAAATAGGTGGTAAAAAGGATAAAGGCTCGACATTTGGAAGTCGAATTCCAAAAAGCAAGGCTACGACAATTGGAATTGTAGCAGATACTATATTAACCCACCTCTTGAGTTGACTTTTTTTAAGCGATGTTGTTCTACTCATTTTCCAATAATTTTAAAATATCCTCTTTAAGCGATGATATCTCTTCAAACTCACCCTCATCATTTACTTGCTCTTTTTCACTAATAATTCCTTTATAATATATTTTTGGGTTTCCATAAGAGTCTTTACGAGAACGAATATAACCTTCTTTATCAATAAGTGCAAAATTACCTGAGTGTTCAAACCCCCCTGGAGCTCCATCCACTTGTGCAGCGTAGAGATTAAATCCTGTATTTGCTAAATCGTAAATAATTTCCTGTTCTCCTGTTAAGAAGTGCCAATTTGGGTTTGTAACTCCGTAGTTGTTAGCATATCTTTTCAAAACCTCAACAGTATCATAATCAGGATTAATAGTTATTGAGGCAATTCCAAAATCAGATCGATTGGGAAAAGCATTTTGGATTTCAACCAAATTTTTATTCATTTTTGGACAAATAGTTGGACATGTTGTAAAGAAGAATTCTATCAAATGGACACGTCCTTCAAAATCTGCATTTGTTACCGCTTGGCCGTTCTGGTTGGTCAAATTAAATGGTAATACTTTTTTACGATTACCGTTAATAATTAAATATGAAAGAGGTGTTTTGTCTTTAGTTTTCAACCTGACATTATCGCTGCGACTTTCAACTCGTGTAATATCACCAAGTTTAATTCTATCTACAATTTTTGGAATAAAAATTATCCCAAAAACCAATATAATAAAAGAGACACCTATGTATGAATATTTGCTTCTATTCATTCTATTAAATCATTAGCTCTTCTAGAAGTAGAGTTAAAGTTTCCTTTTCTTTTCTGACGATACTCTGTAAATAATATACGAATATCATCACTCATTTTATTTTTAAGATCCGAAACCTCTAATACATTATATGAACACATAGAATAAGCGGGGACTTTTTCTTCTATCTCTAATTTAGTTCGATCATCTATTCTACCCCTTTGATGCCCATCTCTGTCAATTATAAAAGAATCCGTTGAGCTCAAATTTGAGCTAAGAGGTGTTGATATTTTAAAATTATTGTAAGCTTCTATTATTGCTTCATCAGAACCGAATGCAAATTTCCAATACATTAAAGGGGAATAAGAGTTGAGTTCTTTTTTCAAATCTAAAACTTGTTGCTCTGCAGAGTAGGGTACCAAAGCAAGTATTTGAAATCGTTTAAACCCAAAGAATTTATCATAAATAAGCTCCTTTAGGTTTAGTGAAATAGTGCCGTCATCAAACGGAGATTTCCCAGGAAATGCGACAATACTTAGATGGTCTCTTATATTAATACTATCCCCTTTCAATGTCTTGAATTCATAAAGTTCAGGAATGTCATTTTTTACAATATCAAGAGTTTGATAATTGTGTTTTGAAGGATATAAAAACAATAAAAATATAACCGGCAAAAAAAATAAGACGGAAAGAACCAACGGTTTTTTTATATTCGATGACAGCATATAACAAAAGTAAAAAAGACGAATTTAAACCTCCATCTTTTAATTATAATTTATTATTAATTTTTATACTTACTATTCCAAATAGATTCATTAAAATTCTTTCGCATCATAAACAACAAATAAAAAGTAACAAAAACAAAAGTTTTAATATTAAATATAAAAATCACAAATAACTCATTATCAGAGAAGTTATTAAAAATTTTAGCCCCAAATACCGTTGATATTAAGCTTAAGATGATAGAAGTAAATATTAATGTATTGACGTTTTTAAACGGCCATACTAAAAATCTTCGGTAAGACTTTAAATCTCTACCCCATTTATGAACTAGATAATAATAGCCATTACCTATGGGGGCGAACAACAAAGGATCTTCTTTAGTTCTTAATCGAAAAAGCTTTGAGGGAGCCATTATTTTAAAATTTTCTAATGTAGTCTGGTGCTTGGCCTCAAGTTGTGGTATAATATTATATAGTTCGCTAGGGTATTCGCCTTTGAATAAATGGGTGTCTAAAAATCTAAGTCTGTATTTAATACATAATTTTTTAATAGAACTAATATGAAAAATCTTATCTGTCTCAATATCATCAAAAGTCAAACTATTGATGTAGGAGTCATTAGGTTTGTCCAACTTTCTTTTAACTTTGGAAATATTTATTGCTTTTTCATTAAAAATTTTCTCAACAATAGCATTTAATTCTTTACTACTGATGAGTTTATCTCTATCTTTTTTCAAAGTACTTTGAAGATTCAAATCAAACATTAACATAATAATTTAATAAACAAAATTAATCAATACTAACGAAGAAATAAACTCAATATTGGGATTTAACACTTTTTTATAAAGCATTAAAATTGAAACATAATACGATCTGTATAATGAGAAAAAGTTTAAAAATCTCGTTTTATATACCCATTAGTGTAAACAGATTCTATATAGCCACCTTCCTGAAGTAAAATGAAGATTAAATAACATATTAAAAATACTGCAGTCCATACAACCAAACGCCTTAGGGATTTTGTTTCATCACGCATGTGCATGAAATCCCAAGTAATATAATAAGCTTTGATAATAGTTAACACAATAAAAATGAGATTTAAGCTTTTTGTATATATGAAAGCAGATAAAGTAATATTAAGAAGAGTAGCTCCAACCCCCCCCTCAAAAGGTGAGATTGATGGAGTCATCAAAATATCTGGCTTATAAATCCCTAAAATAACCTCAACTGCAGTGATAATAGATAATAATAATAGTACTCCCCAAATCTTTTGAGTATTGGACTTAAACTTAATAAGACCTCTAAAAATTTCTAATTTATGAGCGTGTTCTGCCATGTATTAATATGTTTTAAACAAGATAAAAGAAGGTGAATACAAATACCCAAACTAAATCTACAAAATGCCAATACAAACCAACTTTTTCTACCATTTCGTAGTTTTTTCTTCTTTCGTAAGTACCAATAATGACATTAAAGAAAATAATGATATTTATTACTACCCCAGACAAAACGTGGAATCCGTGAAACCCTGTAATAAAAAAGAAAAAATCAGCAAACAATGGAGCTCCATATTCGTTTACCTCTAAGTTTGCTCCTTTAACATAGCGCTTCCCATCCCTTTTTAATTGTAGTAAAGATTCCTCTCTACTGAGAATTGTCTTTTCACCATCATCATTTATCATTTGGGTACGCACCAATATATTTGGATTAGACTCTAAACCATCATATACATCAGAGACTGTATAAACAGGCAAGCTAGATTCACTAGTAAACCAAATTCCACTTTTACTTTCATGTTGAATTCTTTCTGTATAACCAGCGGTAGTGAAATCTTCAACAGGGATTCTTTTAAAAACTTCTTCGCCATCAATATCTTCGTAGCTACCAAATTGTAAAATATATCCACCTTTTGTTTCAATGGCCCCATAATCACCTTTAATAAAAGTGGCCCATTCCCATGCTTGAGAGCCTACAAAGATAAGTCCACCAATAATAGTAAAAAACATATACCAAATGACTTTATTTTTTTTCATTTGATGTCCTGCATCAACAGCTAAGACCATAGTAACAGAAGACATAATCAAGACAAAAGTCATAAATGCAACATAAATCATAGGGAGTTCTTTCCCATGCAGAAAAGGGACATGGGTGAAAACTTCATCTGCAATAGGCCAATAATCTATAAACTTAAATCTTGAGAATCCATAAGCGGCTAAAAACCCAGAAAATGTTAGTGCATCAGAAACAATGAAAAACCACATCATTAGCTTGCCATAGCTTGATTTTAACGGTTTATTTCCACCATTCCAAATACTTCCTTCTTGTTCTGTGCTAGCTGCTGTGGAGTTCATAGTCAAAATATAATTTGAATCATGCAAAAATAATCAATTTATTTTGTTAAAGAAGTATAAAAATAAAAAGAGATATACCCATAAAAAATCTACGAAATGCCAGAAGGTAGAGGCTAGTTCAAAACCTAAAATATTTTTTGAATTATAAACTCTTTTCAGATGTTTTATGATCACTAAGGTCAACACTATCAACCCTGCTAATACATGAAGAATATGGAAAACAGCAATTATATAAACATAAGACATTGTTATATTACTAGTTGGCCCAGTAAAATTATATCCAGAATGAACTATTTCATTAAAGCCATAAAATTGAATCAATATAAAACTAGTACCAAAAAGATATGTTACAATAAGGAGTAACAGAGTCATTAAATAACTTCCTTTAATTAAGGTTTTTTTTGCAGCGTAAAGACTTACACTACTTAAAACTATTATCAGAGTACTATAAAAAAAGGCGTTAGGAAGCTGAAAATTCGTTAACCAATCTTCCCTTGTACTACTTACTATAAATGCGCTAGTCAAACCTCCAAATGACATTATTAAAGATACAATGCCAAACCAAAGCATCATCTTACTTGCACGTTCATTTTTTTTTATTTTTGTTCCCTGGGTAAAGTCCATATCTTCTTAAATAAATTTATCGATTACATAAATAAGTTGCATGCCCGTTAAAAATAAAATACTGATAAACATTAATTTTTTAGCATCGTTTTCAGTCTGATATTTAAAGAGTTTAAAGCCGTATAATAAAAAAATCAATCCAATAATTACAATTAGAAGCGCCGCATAAACTGAAAGTTGTAAGCTTCCGCTGTGAGAAGTTAGAGGTAGAATACAAATTAATATAGTCCAAATGATATAGCCAATAATTTGAAGTGCTGACCCTTTATCTCTTTTTCCAGTTGGTAGCATTTTAAATCCAGCTCTTTTGTAATCTTTATCTGAAAACCAAGCAATGGACCAAAAATGAGGAAATTGCCAAAAAAACTGCATCATAAACAAAATACCTGGTTCCAAATCAAACCTTCCCGTGTATGCAATCCAACCGAGCATAAACGGAATCGCGCCTGGAATTGCTCCGGCCAAAACAGAAAGCGAAGTTTTTTGCTTTAATGGTGTATAAATGCTGGTATAAATAAAGATAGAAATAGCAGCGAATGTTGCAGTACATGTATTAATTGAGTATAAAATGGTTAGCCCAATAAGTGTAAGGGAAGTTCCTAAAATAAACGCATTTGTGACAGAAATTCTCCCCATGGGAATTGGACGAGATTTGGTCCGCTCCATTAAAGCGTCTAAATCCCTTTCAATAATTTGATTAAAAACATTGCTTGCACCCACCACGCAATAGCCTCCTACAGCAAGCATAATTAAAATTAAGCTATTAATATTTTTTGCAGCCAATAAGTAACCCGAAATACATGAGAAAACCACACTGAGGGACAAACCCATTTTTGTGATTGTTTTAAAATCATATAATCGGCTTTTAATTTGTTTTAAAAAAACAAGGCTATTGGGCATATAAGATTTATCCTTTTTTATAGTTTGGCAAAGGTAATTCTAATTGAATCTTATTCAAAATTAAATATTAATTCTATAAAATAAACCTATGAGTAAATTTGACAAGAAAAATATTTTGTGGTTGTTGATCTAAAATACCCGTTTGATATCCGTCAATTAATCCATCTTCTAATGAAATATTAGTTCTAATGCCTTGAGACCAAACTAAAAATAATTCTGAGCCTGGAATGTATTCCCAACGGAAAACTAAATTGGAATTAAATTGTACCAATGAAAAATCTGGGTTACTCATGCTGTAATCTAAATTTCCATCTAAATCATCGTCAAAAGAGTATGTGTCATTATTATACTGTATTTGAGAATTTTCATATAACTTAAACCGATCTTGAAGAAGATCTGCAGTAGAATTTGTAACATACTTAAAGTTTGAATATTTACCTTTTGAAATAAAAGGTTGTGCATAGTATTGAATACTTATGTTAGGAGTCAAACTATAATTAATTCGTAAAGTAGATTGTAAAGTTTGATTATCAATTGAACCGAGAATATATCTGTTGGAAGTAAGGAATTCCTTTTGTGTGATGTACTGTGTTTGGTTAAATCGTTCTGAAAATTCAGTTGATAGTGTAAAGTTTAAAGCATCTATTATTTGGTAATTAAAATCCAATTCGAATTTCAAAAATGAGCCGTTATTTTCTTTTAATTTTGAATGTACAACTCCTATTTTAAAATTAAATTTTTTACGATCATCTGAATTAAAAAAAAGCGACTCAGAGTTTTCTTCAGAAAAACGCCAACGTGGCCCACCTCTTAATTCAGCATTTTTATAAATCCTAGGTCTATGTGTTATTCCTACACTAATTTTTGAATTATTTAAAAAAGTAATTCTTGGCCTAAATCGATATTGTGTTCTGTTGTGGTTGTTTTCAAAGTCATAGCTCGTAAATTGATTAAAATCTAGATTTACTCTTCTAAAAACTGAAAAAGGCTTTGCCGTTTGATATTTTAAATTAAATACCTGAAATTTATAATCGGTACGTCTTAAGAATCCAATATCATTGAGTTCAAGTTCAGGTGAAGACCATTTAACACTTAAATCATAGTTCCAATTTTTACCTCCGTCTTTACCAATTTCAAAAAGACCTCCTGTACCAGTTAATGAAGTCCTATTAGGATCAACGTTTACGTGTGATGCGTCAATTCTATTAAATAAATGCGTTAAATTTTCTTGAGTTTCTAATATTGATTCTGCACTGCCCTTTACATGACTTATAACAATATTAGATTGTAAAAAGTAAGTTCTATTTTTCCATTGATGTCTAAAATCAATCCCAGCTGAATAGGCTTCCTTTCTTAATTTTGAGGTGATTTCACTCTTTGATCTATTTACGGCAGTTATCATACATCCAAAAAATGTATTCCTATCATTCATGTCTTTCTGTACCCTACCAACAAAATAATTAGTGAAAGGTTCGATTAAAGACTTAGAGGTTAGTCCATCATTACTTATATCCGAATATTCTTCTGAAGTCATACTTTCTAAAACCCCAATAGACCAACCATTTTTAGTTTTACCACTAAACTTTACTGCACCAAGTATTGTTGTATTTTCTGGCCTATTACTAAAACTACCTTGTGGTATGTCGGGAGAAAATTGAGGTGCTCTTCCAATTCGTCTTGAAAAAAACAAATTATCTCTACTGTAGCCTCCAGCGTATCTATAATCGAAAATGTTTTTATTTTCGACAAAAAAAGGACGTTGCTCTTTATTGAAAATTTCAAACCCATCTAATGCAATTGCAGCAGGGTCTGCTTCAACTTGACCAAAATCAGGATTTAATGTAATATCTAGCGTTAAATCATTGGATATTCCGATTTTAGCATCTAAACCAATATTAATTTTAGAATCTGTTCCATCCATGTATGGATTATTAATCTCAGCTTCATATGTTTCTTTTTGAGCAACTATAAATGGTTGTATTTCAAATTGTTTTTGGGGTATAATGTTGTTTAGACCTAAAAGCTCTCCCGCTTCACTAACCCATCCAGCTGATCCGACTGGAATTCGATTCCAAGCAGATAATTCATCTTCTTTAAATAAATTTCGAGCTACATTTAAACCCCAAACTTGTTGATCAGAATTTCCAAATCGTAATTGGCTTAACGGAATTTTCATCTCAGCAGACCACCCCTCAGAAATAATCTTAGCATTGGCGCTCCAAATAGGATTCCAACTATTATCAATTTGATCACCATTATTGGTAATTATTTCGTCCCCTCTTACGCCAGCTGCTGTGACTGTAAATAAAAATGCCGTTCTTAAGTCATGATAACTGTCAATTAATACATTTATTCGGTCACCCTCAAATCCGTCTCGCCTTGAAAGACGCTTGGTGATAGAGTTTGGAGAGGAATCTAGTGCCAGCAAAGCAATGTATAAATATTTTTGGTCAAAAAGAATTTTAAACTTTGTTTGTTCTGTTGGAGATGTATTCTCGTCAGGATATACTTCGGCAAAGTTTGACCCCCAAGTTACTTTATCCCATATTATGTCGTCTAAATTACCATCTATTCTTGGGGCATAATCTGGCAAGATTTCATTGGTAAAGTATTGTTTTTTTTTTACGCTTTGGGATAAAACAATTAATGGGGCAATTATTAATAAATAGGAAAATAAATTAAGCAGTTTTTTTTTCATTGGATGTAATAAAGCTACAATGGATAATTAAATACCAGCAAATTTAGATTCTTTTTTAATTTTGTTTAAGTAATTTAGAAAAGTTTAACTAGACAAAGCTACTCATTACAATCAAAAAAATTACTACATTAAATTTCTAGAAAAATAAGCATAAATAGATTTTGTTAATAACAATTTATAATTGTAGATTTGCAAACTCTTTTTTTTTTTAAAAAGATAATAATAAAATATTTTTACATTGGATACATTAAGTTACAAAACAACTTCGGCAAATAAAACAACATGTAATAAGTTGTGGGTTTTAGTTGACGCTGAAGGTCAAACCTTAGGCCGGCTAGCTTCAAGGGTAGCAATTCTTCTTAGAGGTAAGCACAAGTCAAATTTTACACCGCATGTAGATTGTGGAGATAATGTTATTGTAATAAATGCAGAAAAAATTAAATTATCAGGGAATAAATGGAATGACAAAACATATATTCGTCATACTGGATATCCTGGAGGGCAGCGCTCATTATCCGCAATTGAACTTTTTGCAAAAAATCCTAAACGATTATTGGAAAAATCCATAAAAGGTATGCTTCCAAAAAATAAACTTGGTGCAGATTTATTTAGAAATTTAACCGTTGTTATTGGAAGTTCACATGACCATGACGCTCAACAACCTAAACCTATCAATTTAAATTCTATTAACTAATGGAAGTAATACACAAAATTGGCCGTAGAAAAACCGCAGTAGCACGTGTCTATGTTTCCAAAGGAAAAGGTAAAATTATAATAAATGATAAAGAACTTAAATCATATTTCAAAACTGGCACACTTCAGTATAAAGTCAATCAACCATTAGTGTTGACGGAAAACGAAGGAAGTTTTGATATAAAAGCTAATGTTCACGGAGGTGGACCTACAGGTCAAGCTGAAGCCGTTCGCCTTGCAATATCGCGTGCAATGTGTGAGCTTAATGAAGAAAATAGAAGTATTTTAAAACCCGAAGGTTTATTAACTCGAGATCCAAGAATGGTAGAGCGTAAAAAATTTGGGCAAAAGAAAGCACGTAAGAAATTTCAATTTTCTAAGCGTTAAAATTAATTTAATTATAAACCAGTTATTGTTGTCTATGACAGTTAAACTGTCAAGATTTAGTTTAGCATCTAAATGAACAAGATAAAAAATAGTCACTTATTCATTGCTAATTCAACAGAACGTAAACTAACACAAAAATGGCAAAATTAGAGGTTAAAGATCTACTTGATAGCGGGGTTCATTTTGGACACCTCACAAGAAAGTGGAATCCTAATATGGCTCCATTCATTTACATGGAGCGAAATGGTATTCACATAATTAATCTATATAAAACAGCTGCAAAATTAGAAGAAGCCTCAAAGGCTCTTTCAAAAATTGCAGCATCAGGAAGAAAAATTTTATTTGTAGCAACCAAAAAACAAGCTAAGGATATTGTTGCAAATAAAGCTGCTGACGCTAAAATGCCCTACATTACTGAGCGTTGGCCAGGCGGGATGCTGACTAACTTTGTAACCATCAGAAAAGCAGTCAAGAAGATGGCTGCAATAGATCGTATGAAAAAAGACGGCACATTCAATACTCTATCAAAAAAAGAGCGCCTTCAGGTGGATAGATTAAGAACAAAACTTGAAAAAAACTTAGGCTCAATTTCTGAAATGACACGTCTACCAGGTGCTTTATTTGTAGTGGATATCAAACGAGAGTATATAGCTATAAAAGAAGCCCAAAAATTAAAAATACCAATTTTTGCAATGGTTGATACAAATTCAGACCCTAGGCAGGTAGATTATGTAATTCCTGCTAATGACGACGCTTCAAAATCCATAGAAAAAATTATGTCTGCTGTCTCTGAGGCAGTTATTGAAGGTCTAGCTGTCAGAAAAGCTGAAAAAGAGGGTAAATCTGAAGCTAGTGAAACAGAGCTTAAAGTTACAAATTCTGAAATTAAACCAACTACAGTTAAAGAAGAAGAATAATTTTTTTTTAAAATCAAAAAACTACTACACTAAATCGCAAGATTATTAACTTTATGATATCTTGCAACCTTTTTTAAAATTTTAACCATGACAAAAATTACCGCTGCTGAAGTAAATAAACTTAGAAAAGCCACTGGCGCTGGAATGATGGATTGTAAAAAAGCACTTGTTGAAGCCCAAGGGGATTTTGATAAAGCCATTGACGTTTTAAGAAAAAAAGGTCAGAAAGTAGCTGCTAAAAGAGCAGATAGAGACTCCTCAGAAGGTGCTGCAATAGCTAAAATAAATTCTAATAATACACTAGGGGTTTCTATAGTTTTAGGGTGCGAAACCGACTTTGTAGGAAAAAATGAAAACTTTTTAGCACTTGCTAATCAATTTGCAGAAATAGCTCTAAATGCATCATCAAAGGAAACTTTTTTAGAAGCTGATTTTGGGGGCATGACAGTAGCTGAAAAATTAATTGAGCAGACTGGAGTTATTGGAGAAAAACTTGATATAAAAGCTTTTGAGAAAATAGAAGCGCCTTATGTTGGAGCTTACGTACACATTAACAAAATTGCTGCTTTAGTTGGACTTTCTTCAAATGTTGATAATGTTGAAATACTAGCTAAAGACTTAGCGATGCAGATCGCTTCTATGGGGGCTACCTCACTATCCTACAAAGATTTTGATCCTGCTTTTGTTAGCTCTGAAACTGAAGCGCGAATCGCTGTCATTGAAAAAGACAATATAGAACTTGCAAGATTAGGAAAACCATTAAAAAATGTTCCGAAATATATCTCTATGGCCCAGCTTACCCCAGAAGTTTTAAAAGAAGTTGAATCTAATATTAAAAATGAGTTGAAAGCTGAGGGTAAACCAGAGAAAATTTGGGATAAAATTTTACCCGGTAAAATTGATCGTTTTATTTCTGACAATACAACTTTAGATAAAGAACAGTGTTTATTAGACCAAAACTTCATCAAAGATGAAAAGTGTACTGTAGAGAAATATATTTCTTCCTATGGGCCGGTTGAGGTAACCGATTTCAAAAGAGTAGCCCTAGGTTAATTACCTTATTTTTTGAGATAAATAATTTAAATTCAAGACCAAAATCTTAAAATAATTTTAAAATATATCTTTCAAATTGAATTTTGATATATTGCTTATATTTGTGCAACATTTAAAACAAATATGGCTTATAAACGTATTTTATTGAAACTTTCTGGAGAAGCTCTAATGGGTGATCGCCAATATGGAATTGACCCACAGCGCCTTCTAGTTTATGCCAATGAAATTAAAGACGCTGTTGCTGAAGGCATACAAGTGGCTATAGTGATTGGCGGAGGTAATATTTTCAGAGGTGTCGCTGGAGCCAGTAATGGTATGGACCGTGTTCAGGGAGATAATATGGGAATGCTTGCTACTGTTATAAATGGGTTGGCGCTTCAGAGTGCATTAGAAAATGAAGGCGTTGCGACAAGACTTCAAACCGCCGTAAAGATTAACGAAGTTGCAGAACCCTTTATTCGCAGACGGGCTCTTCGTCATTTAGAAAAGGGGCGTGTTGTAATTTTTGGGGGTGGTACTGGAAATCCATACTTCACAACCGATTCTGCCGCTGTCCTAAGAGCCATTGAAATTGAGGCAGATGTAATACTTAAAGGGACTCGTGTTGATGGAATCTATACCGCAGACCCTGAGAAAGACGCCTCTGCAAGTAAATTTAGTTCAATAAGCTTTAATGATGTTTTAAAAAAAGGATTGAAGGTTATGGATACAACAGCGTTTACGCTTAGCCAAGAAAACGAATTGCCAATTATCGTTTTTGATATGAATACCAGAGGAAATCTCAAAAAGATTATTTCTGGAGAAAAAATCGGGACAACAGTTAGCTAAAATCTAGATATGGACGAAGAAATTGAGTTTATCATTATGAGTGCCAAGGAGGCTATGGACAAAGCGCTAACGCATTTAAAAAAACAGTTTATAAATATTAGAGCAGGAAAGGCCAGTCCTTCAATGCTAGGAAGCGTTTCTGTAAATTACTATGGGGCACTAACCCCTTTGTCTCAGATAGCTAATGTTAATACACCAGATGGTAGAACTATAACAGTTCAACCATGGGAGAAAAATATCATACAAGACATCGAACATGCAATTATGGTTGCCAACCTTGGGTTTAATCCAATGAATAATGGAGAAAGTATCATAATTAATGTCCCACCACTTACTGAAGAGCGCCGTCGTGAATTAGCAAAGCAAGCTAAATCAGAAACTGAAGATGCAAAAATATCTATTAGAGGTTCTAGAAAAGATGCTAATAACGAATTAAAAAAACTTGCCAATATTTCTGAAGATCTCCAAAAAAATACCGAAACAGATATCCAAGAAATGACCGACGGTTTCATCAAAAAGGCGGATACACTGTTTATTTCCAAAGAAAGAGAAATACTTTCTGTTTAAAACAGGGATCAGCAATTGAAGTAATTAAAAGTTGTTTGTTGTGTAACGTTGATTTATTCTTGTATAGTCCTGTAATGTGAAGAAAATTATAAAACATCCCCCTGAAATTTTCCTTGGTCTGACTAAAGTGCAAATAGAGCTGTCATCATCTACAAGTTTGTTCTAAATTTTTATTTAACTTTTTTAATGATTGTGTAAAGCTTTTATAGGTTTAATTCAAAAGGTTTTTTCTAACTTTGGCGAATTCAAAAATTAATTATGTTTAAAATCCTATCAACTGGATTTTGGGATGCCTTAGCGAGGCTTATTCTTAGAAATCGGGTGGCTATTTTAGTCCTCATTATCTTTTTTACAGGATTGATGGTGTCCCAATGGAGTAAAATGCGTTTCACCTACACCGAAGCAAATCTTTTACCTGATGACCATTTTGTAAACCTGGAATACAATAATTTTCTAAAAATTTTTGGAGAAGAGGGAAATTTAATTGTTATAGGAGTAAAAGATAGCTGTTTCTTTTCTATCGACAATTTAAATGCATGGAATAGACTATCAAAATCTTTTGAAGATAATACGAATATAGAAACGGTTATAACTCTTCAAGATTTAAAAAAGCTTGTCAAAAATACAAGTGAGAAAAAATTTGATTTCATTCCTTTCATTAATGATTCTTTGGAAACAGATAAGGAATTAATCACGCTGAAGTCTTCTTTACAAACTGACTTCCCTTTTTACGATAATATCTTATTTAACAAAAATAGTGAAGCAATTCGTTCTGCCATCTTTTTGAAGAAATCCATTGTTAATACCTCGAAAAGAAAGAGTTTTATTGTGGATGAATTAATCCCAAAAGTCGAAATTTTTGAAAAAAAATCTGGACTAAATGTTAGGATATCTGGGATGCCGTATGTTCGCACTCTAAATTCTCAGAACATTATTGATGAAATTGAAATTTTCATAATTGCTGCAATTTTGATTACATCTCTCATTTTCTTCTTCTTTTTTAGATCCTACAGAGCTACTTTTATTTCAATGTGTGTTGTGATTATTGGAGTCATGTGGACTTTTGGCATATTAGGTTTCTTGGAATATGAAATTACCGTACTTACTGCTCTAATACCCCCACTAATCATTGTTATTGGGGTGCCTAACTGTATTTTTCTTATTAACAAATATCAACATGAGTTTAACAAGCACGGAAACAAAGTAAAAGCTTTACAGCGAGTAATTACTAAAGTTGGTAATGCGACCTTGATGACAAATACTACAACTGCTGCTGGTTTTGCAACTTTTATTGTTACCCAAAGCAAGCTATTAATTGAATTTGGGACCGTGGCATCCTTAAGTATAATGGCTATTTTCATTATTTGCTTATTAATAATACCTATTGTTTACAGCTATATGCCAATGCCCAATGATAAACATTTAGAACACCTAAATAAGCGTTGGATTAATAAATTAGGAGATTGGATTGAAGTTACTGTAAAGCAAAAAAAAATTGCTATTTATATAATCTCAATTATATTATTAGTTGTTAGTATCATTGGTATTTATCAAATTAAAACCTCTGGAAGTCTATTAGAAGATATGCCAAAAAAAGCAGAGTTTTTCAAAGATATTCAGTTTTTCGAAACCGAATTTAATGGAGTTATGCCTTTAGAGATCTTAATTAATACTAAACAAAGAAAAGGAGTTTTAAAGCCTATAACTCTGAAAAAAATTAATGCACTAGAAAAAATTATTAATGAAATTCCTGAGCTTTCCAACCCAATATCTATAGTAAGCTTGGTTAAATATTCTAAACAAGCTTTTTACAATGGAAACCCAAAGTATTATCAATTACCAACTACACAGGAAAATGGTTTCATTTTATCTTATGTAAAGAACACATCAAATGATGTAAGTTTGTTAGAAAACTATGTAGATTCAACTGGACAATACGCACGTATAACAACATTCATTAAAAACACTGGAATTGATAAAATGGACGAAATTGAAGATCTTTTGAATAAGGAAATTGATAAGCTCTTTGTTAAAGATCGCTATGAAGTCTCAATTACTGGAAAAGCCTATCTGTTTCAAAAGGGAACTAGTTTTTTAATTAAGAACTTAATACTATCATTGTCATTGGCAATTTTATTAATATCCATGTTTATGGCTTATATGTTTAGATCGTTCAGAATGATTATTATCTCTTTAATTCCAAATTTATTACCATTATTAATCACCGCAGGACTAATGGGTTATCTTGGTGTGTCTATCAAGCCTTCAACAATATTAGTCTTTAGTATCGCTTTTGGAATTTCTGTTGACGATACAATTCATTTTTTAGCCAAATATAGACAAGAACTTATTGCAAGTCGTTGGAGTATTAAAAAATCGGTATTTAATGCGCTTAGGGAAACTGGAGTTAGTATGTTCTATACGTCTATAGTATTGTTTTTTGGTTTTTCCGTATTTATCACTTCCAATTTTGGAGGAACTGTTGCTTTAGGTGCGCTAATTTCAGGAACATTATTATTGGCCATGAAGGCAAACTTGTTGCTACTTCCTGTTTTACTATTATCTCTAGAACGTAGTATCGCAAACAAAAAAGTTCTAAAAGAACCTAGTCTTAAAATTATCCCCGATGAAATCAATTCTTTTGAAGAAGACTAAACAATGTTTCTAAAGTTTTATATTTGTATCAAATTTTGTTGAGAAATGATCCAAAGTACAGTAGCAGATTTATTTGCAAGTGAAATAAAACAAACGGAAGTTGAGGTTAAGGGTTGGGTAAAGTCGTTTAGAGCAAATCGCTTTATTGCTCTAAGTGATGGGTCTACTTTAAAAACTATTCAGTGCGTTTTAGACTACGAAACAATGGATGAAAATCTTCTAAAGCGAATATCCATAGGGGCTTCAGTACATGTTAAGGGCAATTTAGTGGAGAGTCAAGGCAGAGGACAATCATTAGAAATTAAAGTCGAACACATTTCTATTTTAGGTGCTGCCGATCCGGAGCTTGTCTCTAAAACAATTTTACAACCCAAAAGACACTCTCTAGAGTTTTTAAGAGAACAAGCACATTTACGTCCTCGTACCAATACCTTTGGGGCTGTGATGCGTTTGCGCTCTTCGCTGTCTTTTGCAATTCATCAATATTTTCATCAAAATGGCTTTAATTATATGCATGCGCCAATTATCACTGGTAGTGATGCGGAAGGCGCTGGGGAAATGTTTCGCGTAACAACATTAGACCCCAAAAACCCACCCTTAACGGAGAACGGTGTAGTTGATTATTCAAAAGATTTTTTTGGGAAGGAAACAAACTTAACGGTTTCTGGCCAATTGGAAGCTGAGACCTACGCCATGGCCTTAGGAAAAGTGTATACCTTTGGTCCCACCTTTAGAGCGGAAAATTCAAACACTTCAAGACATCTTGCTGAATTTTGGATGATTGAACCTGAGGTTGCTTTTATGGATCTTGAGGGTAATATGGATTTAGCAGAAAATTTCCTAAAATCTGTAATTGGTTATATTTTAGAACACAACGTGGAGGACCTCACATTTTTGTCGCAGCGCTCAGAACAAGAAGAGAAGTCAAAGCCTCAGAACGAACGTAATGAAATGAGTCTTATAGAAAAATTAAAATTTGTTGCAGACAACAATTTCAAACGGGTGAGTTATACAGAAGCCATTGACATATTAAGAAATTGCAAGCCAAATAAAAAGAAAAAATTTAAATTCCTTATTGACCAGTGGGGAGTCGATTTACAGAGTGAACATGAACGCTATTTGGTTGAAAAACATTTTAAATGCCCTGTGATTTTGTTTGATTACCCAGCCAATATAAAAGCTTTCTATATGCGCTTGAATAAAGATGGAAAAACAGTCCGTGCTATGGATATTTTATTCCCAGGCATTGGTGAAATTGTTGGAGGATCGCAACGTGAAGAACGCTTAGAAGTCCTCAAAGAGAAAATGGCAGCGCTGGATATTCCTGAAGACGAACTTTGGTGGTATTTGGACCTTAGAACCTATGGAACAGCAGTGCATTCTGGATTTGGACTTGGTTTTGAACGGCTTGTAATGTTTGCAACTGGAATGGGTAATATTAGAGACGTCATTCCCTATCCAAGAACTCCTCAAAATGCTGAGTTTTAAATTAAAACAGCAGTTTAAAAATTGAATAATATTTAGATTTTAAAAATCTTAATTGTTTTTTTTAATTTTATGCCAACCCGAATACAAGATGCTAAAACAATATTTAAACTTTAAAATATCTCAAAAACTGTCTCCTCAACAGATTCAGTTGATGAAACTTGTTCAATTACCAACGCAAGCCTTTGAAGAGCGCATTAAACAAGAACTTGAAGAGAACCTTGCACTTGAACGGGGTAAAGATGATACTACAGAAGATCTTGAAGAACGTTACTCAAACGATAATTTTGATGACAACACCCAGATCAATACAGAGGACATAAATGTCGATGATTACCTAAGTGACGACGAAATACCGGACTACAGATTACATGCTAATAACTACAGTTCAGATCAAGACGACAAGTCTATACCCTATGCCTCAGGAAGCTCATTTACACAGCAGCTTACAGATCAACTTAATACCTATCGCCTTGAAGAACAAGATTATTTAATTGCTAAATTTCTAATTGGAAGTATTGATGACAGTGGTTATATGCGTCGTCCCCTATTAGATTTGACAGATGACTTGGCCTTTACACAGAATATTTATACAGATGTTGAAACGATTGAAAAAGTTCTTAAAGTAGTTCAGCAATTGGATCCAGCAGGCGTTGGCGCTAGAGATTTACGAGAATGCCTTTTGATTCAATTGCAAAGAAAAGTACAAACCCCAAAGACAGAATTAGCGGTTCTCATTGTTGAAAAAACATTCGAGAAATTTACTAAAAAGCACTATTTAAAACTTCAGAAAAAGTTTAATCTTACTGAAAATCAACTCAAAGATGCCATTCAAGAAATTGAACGCTTAAACCCCAAGCCGGGGAGTTCTTTTTCAAACAATCTTCAGTCTGTTGAGCATGTTGTTCCCGATTTTACAATTAAAATTGTTGATGGGGAGTTGAACCTGACACTTAACGCCCGAAATGCACCAGAACTTCATATTTCAAAATCTTATAATGAAATGCTTTTAGGCTATAAAGCTTCAAAAGAAAAGTCAAAAGCACAAAAAGAGGCGGCACAATTTATTAAGCAAAAACTAGATGCTGCCAAGTGGTTTATTGATGCTATTCGCCAACGTCAACAGACGCTTTATGTGACAATGAGTGCCATCATGCAGTATCAAAAAGCATATTTTTTATCTGGTGACGAAGAGCAACTGCGCCCCATGATTTTAAAAGATATTGCGGATGAAATTGAGATGGATATTTCCACCGTTTCTAGAGTCGCCAACAGTAAGTACGTAAATACTCCCTATGGAACCAAACTGATCAAAGAATTTTTTAGTGAATCCATGACTAACGACCAAGGTGAGGAGGTTTCTACTAAAGAAATCAAAAGTATTTTAAAGACCGTAATTATAGAAGAGGATAAGAAAAAACCCCTCACCGATGAAAAGCTTGCCAAAATACTTAAAGAAAAAGGCTACCCGATTGCCCGCAGAACGGTTGCTAAATACAGAGAACAACTAGAATTTCCTGTGGCAAGGCTTCGTAAAGAAATTTAGATTATACTTTTTTAATCACATTGGTAACAATACCCCATATAACAAAGTCGTTTTCGGGTGTCACCCTTATAGATTTATACTGTTTATTTTCAGGTTGTAACCAAACTTCATCGCCTTCAACCTTTAGTCTTTTGACCGTAAACTCTCCATCTAAAAAACAAACAGCAATTCTATTATGGGTGGGCGGAAGGCTTCGGTCGATAACCAAAAGGTCATTGTCATTAAGACCTGCATCAATCATAGATTGCCCGCATACTCTTGCAAAGAAGGTAGCCTCTTTGTTTTTGATGAGCTCTGAGTCTAATGACAGTCGTTCTTGCTTAAAGTCATCCGCTGGGGAAGGAAATCCTGCAGAAATACCCGTATCAAAGTAAATGGCACCCAAAGTATTATCTGGCGGCCTTGGAATAAAAAAGGTCAGTGCTTGCTGTGGTTTTTTTGACATTTAACAGTAATTATATCGTTTAAATTGGTGGTGTACTGTGGAGATAGATGCGCCTGTCGCATTTTCCAAGTACGAGTTAAATCTTGATTAGCTAATTTCAATTTGGGAGCTGCATATTTTTTGTTGATGTGGTCCATAGCAGACATCAAAGGTTGGTGACGGATATCTTGATGGTCAAACAGTTGCATCTGACGGTTATAGGTAGGTACAATCCCTGTTAAAACAACTCCCGCTTTTTTATAGTAAATCCCTTTTTTGTAAATGGAAGTAATGGCTTTAACAGCTCTAGAAGTAATAACCAAACTCGAATTTGTTGGAAACGGAATACTCACCATACGGCTAACACGGTATTGAGCAGACTGTATTTTGAACCGATCGCTGCTTAAAAATACAACCAACACATGACAGCTTGAGTTTTGTCGGCGCAGTTTTTCGGCACAACTGCTGGCAAATGTAGAAATACGTTCCTTTAAATCAGCGAGTTCTGTAAGACTTGTTTCAAAACTTCGTGTAGTGGCAATAGCCCGTTTGGTTTTTACTTGTTCCATCTTAATTTTAGAGATACCCTCTAAATCTTTTTTAAGTTTCCATTCGGTAATAGAAAACGATTGCCTTACCCATAAATCTGGAAGCTGAATAAAATCGAAGGCCGTCTTGCATTGCTTCTCCACCAAGCGTTTATGCAAGGCATATCCGATACCCCAAACCTTTTCAATGGGGGTCCATTTCAATGCTTTAAGGCGCTTCGCTTCATTGTCAATAACATAAACTCCACCAGTCTCTTTTGGGAATTTACGCGCAATTTTGTTAGCTACTTTGGCAAGAGCTTTGGTAGGCGCAATACCTACACAGGTTGGAATACCTGTCCATTTTAAAATACGCTTGCGAATAGTGTCTCCATAGAAATCGAAATCGTAATTATCAAAGCCATGAAAGTGTAGAAAAGCCTCATCTATACTATAAACCTCTACATCCGGCGTAAATTGTTGTAAAATTCTCATAACGCGGCTACTCATATCGCCATACAAAGGATAATTTGAAGAAAAGACCTCTACCTTATTAATTTTAAAAAAAAATTTATATTTAAATGCGGGCGCACCCATTGGGAGCCCTAAAGCTTTAGCCTCATCGCTTCGAGCAATTACACAACCGTCATTGTTAGATAAAACAGCAATAGGCTTACCTCGTAAGCTGGGGTTAAAAACCCGCTCACAAGATGCATAAAAATTATTACAATCGACCAACGCAAACACATCCTAAAGGTACCATATTTCTATTTTTTTTTAACGAAAAACTATAATTTATTTTAATTTAAAAACCTCTCTTTAAATTTAATTTTTTAGTGCGATTTAATTACATTTTTTACGCTGTGGTGTTGGATTTATATACCTTTGGCATACAAACAAAAACTAATTAAAATGAAAATTAGATTTAAGCTATTTAGCTTTTTAACCCTTTTTTTAGTACAATACAGTCTTGCACAAACTATACAGTCTTTAGATTCCATTACCATAAAATCTTCAAGAATTGATTTACCTTTTAAGGAAAATTCAAGAACTATAAGTGTCATAACATCAGAAACAATAAATGAAAGTCCTGCTACAAATTTAGCAGAGCTGCTGCAACAAGAAGCAGGTATCGATATTCGCCGCCAAGGTATTTATGGTATGCAATCCGATTTATACATCCGAGGTGGAGGTTTTGACCAAACGTTATTACTAATAGATGGTATTAAAGTGGAAGACCCACAAACAGGCCACCACACCCTAAATATTGCATTACCTTTGGAAGTAATCAAGCGCATTGAAATTATTAAAGGTCCTGCCGCACGAATTTTTGGACAAAATGCATTTACCGGGGCCATTAATATTGTGACAAAATCAAATGAATCTATAAAAAATAACATCGGGTTTCAACTAGGTTCTTACAACCAGCAACACGCCGCCACAACCTTGGGAACTAGAGTGGGAACTACCAATCTTATGGGTCATGCCTCAGTCAACAATTCAGAGGGATATCGCTACAACAGCGATTTTAATAACCAAAACTTTTTTATAAAAAGTAGTTTAAATACAGCTGCAAACCCCATTGAGGTACTCGCTACGTTCTCAGAGCGCAAATTTGGAGGGAATCAATTTTATACTATCAATGCCAAAGAACAATACGAGGAAACCCAAAGCAGCTTAGTTGGGATGTCAACAACATTTAAAAAAGGCAATTTAAAATTCAGCCCACAGCTGTATTGGAAACGTAACCAAGACATGTATCTGTATATTAGGAATAACCCATCTGTTTATAGAAATTTACATATTTCTAATAAAATAGGAGGACAAATTAATGCCGCTTATAACTCAAATATTGGGGTAACCGGTTTTGGGATTGATCTTGCTAAAGTGGAAATGGAAAGCAACCGCTTAGGAAATCGAAATCGCTGGATAGGGACACTGTTCGTGGAGCACCGTTTTTCCTTTTTAGACAATACACTAGACGTAACCCCGGGGGTATCTATTGGGTATTTTTCAGATTTTGATACAAATGCTTTTCCAGGCATTGATATTGGCTACACAATCAATGGACAACTCAGAATTTATGCCAATGCAGGCTATACCTACCGTACCCCAACTTATAACGATCTCTATTATCTAGGCAGTAGAGATGAGGGAAATGAAAACTTAGTCCCAGAAGAAGCAATCTCTCAAGAACTAGGCTTAAAATATTTTGGAGATAATGTCAATGCCAGTGTTGTCCTTTTTAATAGAGATTCGGATAATTTAATTGATTATACTAAAGAGGATGAAGCTGATAAATGGCAGTCTAATAACTTGAAAAGTTTAAATACTAAGGGGATTGAATTTCAGCTTTCTACTCCGTTTAAATTAGGTCAATATAACCAAGATATTAGTATTGGATATACGCACATAAATGAAGATTTAAAGGCTCTTCGTGCGAACTTTTCTAAATACATTATTAATTCTTTGAACCACCACCTTACAGCGCGTTTGAAATCACAGTTTACTAAAAACTTAACTCATAGTTTTCTTTATAAATTCGCTGAGCGCGCCACAGGAGAAAGCTATAGTGTGGTGGATGCGCAACTAAAATTTCTAATTCCAGGTTTAGAGCTGTCCGTTACGGCAAATAATATTTTTAATACTGATTATATTGAAACAGGGATTGTCCCTATGCCTAAAGGAAACATATTATTTGGATTACGCGGGTTTTTCTAAACGATAAATTATTATTAAAAAAGCTGGTTGACCTTATCATATACCATAGGAGACTCCCAGCCACGATATAGAAGATAATCTGCTAATTTTTTCTTTTTAATAATATTTGTACCTGCTGTAATAGATTCTGCCTTTCTTTTAGCAAGTCTTTCAAAAGTAGTTTTATATTCTTGATCAGAGATTTGTTTTATTGCTTTATTTATAAGATATTTTGAAATATTTCGCCGTTTGAGTTCTAATATTAGGCGCTGTTTACCCCATTTTTTTATTTTGAATTTCCCACGTACAAAGGATATCGCAAAACGCTCTTCATTTAGGTAGTTTCCTTGTACCAGTGTTATAATAATTTGATTAGATGCCTCAATAATTATCCGCATTTCTTTGAGTTTTAATTCAACTTCTTTGTGACAACGATCCTGGTAAGTACAATACTTTTTTAGTTTATTTAAGGCTTGTTGTACTGTGTATGATTTGCTATTTAAGTACATTAATTTTTATAAGAAATAGTAAAAATAAAATTAGTGCCTGGTCCACTAATACCAGAACCAAATGGTCTATAGCCTTCATTTAAAATATTTTCTATAGCACCAATAAATGAAATATTTTCATTTAACTTATATTGAGTTCTTAAATTTAAGGTATACCAAGAGGGAGCGTAAGGATTACCATTAGAGTCCACTGCAAATAAATGACTCGAAAGTTCGTGAGAAATAGAATCGTAATTTAAGCCGCCACTATAATTCATAAATCCGTCTAAAGTAATTTTGTTTTTATTCCAAATGATATGCATGTTGCCGAAGGCGGGGGCGACATGTCTAATAGGAAGATCAATATTATGATTGTTCTTTTGACTCCCTTTGGTAACACTATATTGAGAAGTAATCTCTAAAGTATTTGACAATTGTAATTGAATACCTGCTTCAATACCATAAATTTGTGCTTTTGATGTATTTTGAATTGCTTGCACATTGCTTAATTCACCATCATAATCAATTACTGACTGACCATTTATAATAAAAGAGTCTCTTGTCATAGCATTGTCTAAGTAAGTATAATATGTTGAAATGTCAACTAAAGCATAACCTTCAAAATTTATCTTAAGACCAAGCTCTCCACCATATGCATACTCAGGTTTAAGGTGGTTATTTGGTACAACAACATAACCTGGTTGAGAGTCAAAAACTTTGCCGACGTCGTCTATGTTGGGCGCGCGAAAAGCAGTTGTTGCATTAAGCTTCCATGAAAACATTTCATTCTGCTCCCAGGACAAACCGGCGGTGCCGGTAAGAGCACTTGTATTTATATTTGAATTTAAAAAAGGTATATCATAAAATTCGATATTAGGAGTTAAATCTGCTTTAATTGAAATAATATTATATCTTACCCCAGACTGAAAGGTAAGTCTAGTTTTTGGCTTATATTTAAAACTTAAATAACTTGCTAAGCTTGTCCAGTTAGAACCATCAGGGTAGCGTGAGGCAATAGCTATAACATCATTAGTCCCAATATTATATGATATGCCTTTAGATCTAATTTTATTGTATAAATACTCAGTACCATAAGATAGATTTAAACTCTCTGATATCGATTTGTCTAAATCAAGATTAAAAGAAATCGCATCAACAACTTCTGATCTTATTTTCCTGTCAGGGGATTCAAATTTTCGACTAATACGACTTTCTTTGAAATTTTGAAAGGCTAGAGTTGCTTTAATCTTATCATAAAATGGTGATTTACTACTAAGTTTAGTTAATTGAGCATTGGCTAAAACCCATTTTTGTGGGCCATAATCCCATTCAGCATATTTAAGAGAACTATCAGGGTTGTGAATTATTAGACGATCATATCTAGGTATATTTGAAGTAATAGCATAATGTAGACCAAAATCAAATGTTAGGTTCTTACTGTGCTTAAAACGGATTTTTTGAGCACCATGAAACTGGTTAAATCCAGTAAACTTTTGCAACCTTGGATTATGGTTTGGCATCAATATATCTTGCCCGTTTGTTTGAGTTATATAAAAAGGGGTTAAATAATTTTCAATATCAGTCCTTCCCATTTTTAGATCTCCAAAATCAGAAAAACTCATACTTGTGTGAAACGCCCATTTTTTAAATCCTATATTCATACCAATCTGTGCTGTTTTTTCATTATTGGCAGTTGCATAACGTAAATTAATTTTTGTTGATACCTCGGGTTGCTCAGAACTAGAAAATTGAGGGACTGTGGTATAAAAATTCATAACGCCACCAATTGCATCACTACCGTAAATAACTGAGCCTGAACCCAAAATAATTTCTGTTTTTTCAATATTAAAAGGGTTAAGTGAAATGACATTGTGAACGTTTCCACCTCTAAAAATGGCGTTATTTAAGCGTATACCATCAACAGTAATTAAAACTCTGTTAGTGGAAAAACCCCTAATCATAGGACTTCCCCCTCCTAGTTGACTTTTTTGAACAAAAACATGGCCACTATTTGCTAAAATATCAGCTGAAGTTTGGGGATTCATAAGCTTAATATCTTTAGCACTTAAACTTATTATTTTTTGAGGAACTTCTTTTTTATTTTGCTCAAATTTAGATGCTGATATAACTATTTCATTTAAATCTGTTGATTTTGGGATTAAAAAAATTGTGTCATTGATTTTTGACTTTAGTTTAGAGGCTTTCCTGTAAGATAAATGTTGAAAATAAATACGTTCAAAACTTTGAAATCGAGAAATTAATATACTGCCATCTAAACTGGATACATTAGTTTTAGTTTTAACTAAATTAAAAATAGCTACTCCAGCAATTGGCTCTAAGCTAGTTTCATCAACCACTACTATTTTCTGTGCCGATAAGTGCCACAAAAAACAAGTGAAAATGAAACAATAGAAATACCTTATCATTAGTTGAATACTTGGTTTAAAATTACAATAGATTTTGGAGTCTTGAAACCTTGCAAATGTAGTTTAAAATACAGTAAAATCATATTTAGTAATTCCTGCCTTTGGAGGCTACTTTTTAAATTTGTATTGTGTTCATCAAATTTCGTACCTAATATCGAATTGAATAAAATTAATTTTTCCCCCGATATACAATAACGTCCTAAATTTTCACTTTGGTAACGTCCTGACTCTAAATTGAAAATTGGAAGATGAGCACTAGAAACTTCTGGGGAAACTCCAATATATTTTGTAAGACCTATTAGAAATTGGTGATGAAAAATACTGCTTTTATTGACCGTATCGAACCACAAAAGAGAAGTCTCAATATAACTAAATAATCCTTCATTAGATTCTTCCTCTTTAAGAGCCATAGTTAAGATTTCAGACAAAAAAATAATTACTGTAGATTTTAAAATATTAGTTTGTAAAGATGTATATGAATGCAGTAGTGAAAGGGTTTTTATGTAATGTAAATCTCTTGACTTTTTAAAGTCAATTTCAATACTAAGCATGGACAATGGCTGAAAATAAGCGGGCTTAAATTTATTTTTTTTAGAAGAAAAAGCCCCTTTTACTATTAAACTAACTAATCCATTAGACAAAGTGTAACATTTAACAATAAGGTCACTTTCTTTAAATCTTATTTTTGAAAGCACGATCGCTTTAGAGGAAATAATCATTTGCGGATCAACATAATTTTTAGAACATTCGTTTCAATTGTATTTAAGTCGGAAATTAATACAACATAAACGCCAGAGGCAACTGCTCTATCTGCTAAATTTTTACCATTCCAATATGCTGTTCCTCCATCAATTTCTAAATTATAACCTTTAAACCTCAGATTGGTATTTGATTGAGCTTCTGCAACCAAATTGCCTTCAATATCTGTAATTTTTATATTTATATTTTCACTCAGATTTTTAATCTTAATCTTATCAATTTCTATATTAAAACTTGGTCTTACTGGATTAGGATAAGCGTAAGCATCTTCCAATGAATTAGAAGGGCTTGATCCTCCAGCCCTAAAGGCAACTAGTCCTCGGTTAGTACCAAAATATATAGTACCATCATTTTGATTTTGGGCCATAGAAGTAATGCCATTTGAAGGCAATGGAGAATTATCTTTTGTAAAATGATATATCGTATTTTGACCATCAGAACTTAAATAAAATACACCCGAATCTACTGTCGAAATCCACTTATTGTTAGAACCATCTACAATTATGGCAGTTATAAATTGAAGCTCTAAAAGTTCTTTCGGTAGTCCGTCTTCAATAAAAATAATCGGTGAGGTTGTAATTACATCTTCTGTAAAGTAATTAGAAGTATTATAAAGAATTCTCAAGCCTTTATATGTCCCGATCCAAAGAACATTGTTATTATCTAAGGCAAGCGATTTTATGTGATTAATTGGTAAATTGGCCACATCCTCACCCTCAATTTGACGAATTAAATTTCCGTTCTCATTAAAGCCAATAACACCATTTCTGTAGCTACCCACCCACTTAGTCCCGTCAGGGCCAATAACCAAAGGACCAAACCCATTCTCATCTAATATAGGGTTATCAATTATGGAGCTGAAGGAATAGGTTTGCCATTGATTTGTTGTTAAGTTGAATTTTTTTAGAGGCTCTTCTACTAAACTTGTAAGGCTCCATAGAGACCCCTGATTATCGAACTTAAGATCAGAGACTCGAATACTTTTATAATTGCTGCCCACGAGAACCAAAGATTGTAGTGCGCTATTGGTATCATCAAATAATTCTAAAGAATTATTTTTTTCAAATTTAAGTAACCCATGTTGAAAAGAGCTTATAAATACTTGGTCGGAATTTACAGGGTTAATAGCAATTGCATTTAAATTATAAACGGGTTTTTCAATATTTTGTTGGATGCTATCATATGAAATATTTGTCCAAATATTACTTTCTAAAAAACTAAATCCGTATTCTCTATTCGGATTTGGATTAAAATCTTCATCATAGTCTCCAAAAGTTACCCATAAGTCCCCATAACCAAAGTGTAATGAAAATGGATTATTCCTAAGAGGGCCATTAGGAATGATTTTTTCATATAAATCATTAGAATTATTAGATATCTTCAGCATGCCTGAACTTAAAGTACCGATATAAATAATGTTATTAAAAATTTTAGAAGTAGTGAAAGTTGTATTTAAATCAGAACTATTATTGTAACTGTTTATAAGGCTTAGGTCTGGTTGATAATAATATACTGTATTGGCAGTGATTATTGAAAAGTTAGTTTCATTAGATTCGAGCCTCAAAATTGGCTCAGTAAAACTCAAAACAGGACTCAAGCTATTATCATTTACAGCATACAGTATATTATCAGATTTAATAGTAAAGACTTGATCTGCTATCGAAATAACTGATAAAAAGTCACCTAAAAAAGGAGTTTGCCAAAACTGAAAATCAATTAAATTAGGATTGTTAAGATTAGCCTTTTTTAGGCCATCACTAGTAGCAGCATAAATTTCATTATTATTTAATGTGATTTGATGTACTCGAGTTTGCGTTCCATTGAAGCCAATGTAATAAGTATCCCCAAATTCAAGAGACTGCATGTCATAAATTGAAATACCATAATTTGTCGATATATATACTAAATTATCGAACTCGTAAAAATTGTTTATGCGCCTATTATTTGGAGGAATCGTAATTTGATTTAAAATATCAACGACTTTTAAAACAGTATTTGTATTTAAATCATAAACCTCCATCAAACCTGTTTCATACCCGATCATCAATAAGTTATAATTTTCACTGTATTTAATAGTAGTAATATAATCCCCTGAAAGACCCTCAATGGTTGTAATTGTTTCAATGGAATTTGTATTCGGATCATATGTAAAAATAGCATTTTCACTAGCTGCATAAATTATATCACTTCCAATTTCAATATCTTTAATTGAATTGTATGAAAAATATGCCTCCCAAGATCCAGTAGTTGTGCTTTGGCCATTTGATAATGTCAATGCACCTAAGAGAAACAAAAGTTTTAAGAATGGTCGAGTCAAAAATCTAATTTTATATCAAATATATTTATAACTAACGACAAATTGATTCAATATTGTATTTAAAGAAAAAGAGCTTACTAAATATAGAAGCTCTTTTAAAATATTTAAAAGAAAAAAATTAAACAATACCTTGAGCTAGCATAGCATCAGCAACTTTAACAAACCCTGCAATATTAGCTCCTTTTACATAATCTATATAACCTGATTTCTCATCTTTGCCAAAAGCAATACATTTATCATGTATATTACCCATGATTTCTTTGAGCCTTTCATCAACTTCATCTCGGGTCCAATTGTAGCGCAAAGAGTTTTGAGTCATTTCCAATCCTGATGTTGCTACGCCTCCAGCATTTGATGCTTTGCCAGGTGCAAATAAAATTTTTGCCTTTTGAAAGGCAAAAATTGCCTCGTTAGTTGATGGCATATTCGCGCCTTCACTAACACATATACATCCATTCTCAAGAAGCATTTTTGCATCAGATAATCGTAATTCATTTTGAGTAGCACAAGGTAATGCTATATCACATGGCTGTTCCCAAGGTGTTTTATTTGTAAAATACTGAGCATTTGGATAAGTCTTTACATAACTACTGATTCGGCCACGTTTATTGTTTTTCAAGTCCATAACAAAGGCTAGTTTATCTGAATTAATACCGTCACTATCAAAAATATATCCTGATGAATCTGAAAGTGTAATTACTTTACCGCCGAGTTGAATAATTTTTTCTGCAGCATATTGGGCTACATTACCAGCACCAGAAATAGTTACTGTTTTACCATTAATTTCATCACCTTTTGTTTGCAACATTTTTTGTGCAAAATAGACGGTGCCATAGCCCGTAGCTTCAGGTCGAATTAAAGAACCTCCCCAGGTAACTCCTTTACCTGTTAGAACTCCTGTAAATTCATTTTTTAATTTCTTATACATTCCAAACAAAAAACCAATTTCTCTACCACCAACTCCAATATCTCCAGCAGGGACATCAGTATTGGGGCCGATGTGCCTAAACAATTCACTCATGAACGCATGACAAAAACGCATAATCTCATTATCGCTTTTCCCCTTGGGGTTAAAATCACTTCCACCTTTACCGCCACCCATTGGAAGCGTTGTTAAACTGTTTTTAAAAACCTGTTCAAAGGCTAAAAATTTTAAAATGCTCATATTTACAGATGGGTGAAAGCGTAAACCGCCTTTATAGGGTCCTATGGCGGAATTCATTTGTATACGATAGCCTCTATTGACTTGAATCTCTCCACTGTCGTCTACCCAGTTAACCCTGAAAGTAATAGCTCTCTCGGGCTCAACCATTCGAAGTAAAATATTTTTACCGTGGTAAATATCATTTTGAACAATATAAGGAATTACTGTTTCTGCTACTTCTTCAACTGCTTGTAAAAATTCAGGCTCTAAACTATTCCTTTCTTTTACTAAATCTAAAAATCCTTCAACTTTTTTCTTAATTTCTTTGGATCCTAAAATCATATAATTATTAATTTATAATACAAATATATAATTTCTTAAAAAAAGAGCTAATTTTTTTTATTCCATAATTTGATACGCATTTTAGACCTTACTTTTGCGAATATTTCAAAAAACAGGCGATTCAATCATCTAAAGCTTGTTTTAAGTCTGCGATTAAATCATCTATATCTTCAATTCCAACACTCAATCGAATTAATGAGTCTACAACGCCCGTTTTTTCTCGGACTCCTTTGGGAATACTAGCATGAGTCATACTAGCTGGATGCCCAGCCAATGATTCTACTCCACCTAAAGATTCTGCCAGTGTGAAAATTTTTAACTTTTCAACAACTTTAATGGCAGCATCAAAATTATTCCCTTTTGAAGTAAAGGATAACATGCCCCCAAAATCATTCATTTGCTGTAATGCAACAGAATGATTTGGGTGGCTTTTTAAGCCTGGCCAATATACCCTCTCAACTTTTGGATGATTTAGTAAAAAGTTGGCAACAGAACGACCATTTTCGCAATGACGTTGCATCCTAACGTGAAGGGTTTTAATCCCCCTTAAAACCAAAAAACTATCTTGTGGCCCACATACAGCACCACTTGCGTTTTGAATAAAATATAACTGCTTCGCAAGCTTTTCATCGTTAACAACTAAAGCACCCATTACAACATCACTATGCCCGCCTAAATACTTCGTTGCAGAGTGCATAACAATATCTGCACCTAAATCCAAAGGTCTTTGTAAGTATGGAGTAGCAAAAGTATTGTCTACTGCAAATAAAATATTGTTCTGCTTAGAAATTTTAGAAATAGCTTTAATATCAATAATATTCAACATGGGGTTTGTAGGAGTTTCTACCCAAATCAATTTTGTTCTATCATTTATATGAGATTCAATCAAATTGACATCTTCCATTTTAACAAAATGAAACTTAATATTAAAATTTTCAAAAACTTTTGTAAATAATCGATAGGTCCCGCCGTATAAATCATTAGTAGATATAACTTCATCTCCAGGCTTAAGTAATTTAATAACTGCATCAATTGCTGCTAAGCCTGAACCAAAAGCTAATCCATAATTACCATTTTCTATGCTTGCAAAAGAATTCTCAAGCGCGTTGCGTGTTGGATTGTGTGTCCGAGAATACTCATAACCCTTGTGCCCCCCTGGGGTAGTTTGAGAATAAGTTGAGGTTTGATAAATCGGCGGCATTACTGAACCATAAGCTTTGTCTGGAGATTGACCTCCATGAATTGTTTTTGTGTTGAATTCCATATGCGAAACAATTATAATTAAATGAGAAATGATTTTCTTTGTAAAAATAACTAATCATAACAATGAAAAAAATCTATTATCTGAAAACTTGTAATACCTGCCAAAAAATTCTCAAGGCATTGGATGCTCCCAATGATTTTCAGCTCCAAAACATTAAAGAAAAACCTATTTCAATAACTGACCTTGAGATACTTAAATCTCTATCCGGAAGCTATGAAGTATTGTTTAGTAAAAGAGCTAAACTTTATAAGGAGATGGGTTTAAAAAATGAAGATTTAAAAGAAATGGATTTCAGGCAATTCATTTTAGATCATTATACATTTTTAAAAAGACCCATAATTGTGGTTGATAACAAAATTTATATTGGCAACAGCCAAAAAACTTTAGCGGCTGCTAAATTAGCATTATCAAATGCATAATCGCTACGTTGCTTTATTTGCACTTGTAATAGTTCAACTATTTTATGGAGTAACATTTACTTTTGCTAATGATGTAATTGTTGGTGGGTATATCATGCCGTATGGTTTTATTGTTTTAAGAGTTTCTTGCGCGGCAGTAATGTTTTGGTTATTAAGCCTTGTAATACCAAGCGCAAAAATTGATCATAAAGACTTTCCTAAATTAGTAGCAGCTGCATTTTTTGGGGTTGCACTAAATATGTTGTCATTTTTTAAGGGTCTTCAATATACTACCCCTATAAATGGTTCAGTAATAATGATCACGGTACCAATTATAGTTCTTATTCTGTCTGCAATCATACTAAAGGAACGCATAAAAATAGTAAAAGTCATGGGTATAGGTATTGGCTTATCAGGAGCGTTTGTTTTAACTGCTTACGGAGAAGCTTCTGAAAATGGAAGTAATATCTTATTAGGTAATACTTTGATTTTTATTAATGCTGCGTCTTACAGTTACTATCTGATTCTAATTAAAAAATTAACCTACAAGTATCATCCCTATGACTTTATCAAATGGTTGTTTTTATTTGGTGCACTCATGGTACTTCCATTTGGTTATGAAGAATTATGTGTGGTGAACTGGGAGGCTTTGCCAAATTATATCTGGCTTTCTTTAGGTTTTGTTATCATTTTTGCAACCTTCGGAACTTATCTTCTAAATCCTTTAGCATTACGGACTTTAAAGGCAACAACAGTAAGTTCATTTTTATATCTTCAACCTATTTTCGCTGCTTTATTTGCTATTTATATGGGAAGTGATCAAATTGATTTGGTGAAAATAAGTGCTGCAGCTTTAATTTTTATTGGTGTATATTTGGTTTCTAAAAAATAATAATTTTTGACTTCCATTACTCATAAATCTATCGCCGATATTGAGCCATCGTTTTTGAGAGATATAAACCCTCATGGAAACGCCTATTTTTCTAAGCCTTTACTAAGTAGTTTTGAAAGTTCAAACCCCAAAATTGATATGCGTTTCATATGCGTTTCAGAGGAAGGAAATGCTCAAGCATTAGCTATTGTTCAAGTAGTTGAATTAAGTGTTGATGTCATCTTGAAAAACATCAAAGTTTCTAGCATATCACGATATATTTTAAATCTTTTTTTTTGTAAGGAACATATCAAAATTATGTTTTGTGGGAATGTTTTTTTAAGTGGGGAGTATTGCATCTCTTTTTCGTCTAACGCTAATCGTAAAAAGGCAATAAATATAATTGGTAGTGCATTGGATGAAATTTCAAAGTCTATAAATCCACTTCACGCTATTTTTATAAAAGATTTTGAAAATAGCTCTATTGATTATTCAAAAAAATTTGAGGCATATGGGTTTGTAAATATCAATGTAGAGCCAAATATGTTAATTCAACTAAACAGTGAATGGGGTTCATTTGAAGATTATAAAAATGCATTGAAATCAAAATACAGAATCAAAGCCAATAAAGCAGATTCTAAAAGCAACCTTCTAAAAGTGCAATTGTTCTCAAAAAAAGATATTGAAAAGCACCGAGAAGACCTTCAATCTTTATATCAAAATACAATTGATAACGCCAACTTTAATGCTCAAGTGCTAAATTTAAATACCTATGTAAAGCTTAAAGAACACTTCAAAGACAATTTTATTGTAAAAGGATATTTTTTAAATAGTAAAATAGTTGGCTTTATGTCAGCACTAAAAAACAAAACACAACTGGATGCGCACTTTATTGGGTTAGATTATAATTTAAATAAAACTTATGCTATCTACCCTAGAATTCTTAATGATTATATTCGTCTTGGTATCGAAAAAAAAGTGAGCCAGATTAACCTTGGGCGAACGGCCTCTGAAATAAAAACAACCATAGGAGCAATGCCCTTGGAGCTGAGCTGTTACATTAAGCATAAGAACAAATTAATCAATACATTAATACGACCACTTTTCAAAAGAATTCAAATTAAAAACTTCAAACAACACAACCCCTTCAAATAGTAATCGCTTTTCTGTATCTTTGAATCAAATCTTAAGAGTATTAAATGATACATTCTATGACGGGTTACGGAAAGGTTGTTATTGAATTACCTTCCAAAACTATGCGAATTGAGATGCGGTCCCTCAATAGTAAATCACTTGATGTAAATATGCGAATCCCATCTGATTACAGAAGCAAAGAATTAGAGCTTCGAAAAATTGTTGGTAAGCGCATGGGTCGAGGAAAGATTGATGTATCCATTTACATAGAAACTAACAAGACCCAATCAATATCAAAGGTAAACAAGGCTGTGGTTCAAGACTATATGCAACAACTCAAATCTATTTCTGATAAACAAACGGAAACTGAATTACTTAAAATGGCTATTCGTTTACCAGATGCTATAAGTTCAGAAAAGGAAGAGGTTGATGGTGAAGAGTGGACTCAAATTTTAGAAGGACTAGAAGATACCTTAAATCATATTGAAACTTATCGAAAAGACGAAGGCTTAGTGCTTTTTAAAGTTTTTCAAAAACATATCAATGCTATTGATAAAAATTTACAGCTTGTTGTAGAAATTGACTCTGATAGAATCGAACGTATCAGAGGAAAACTTGAAAAGGGTATTGCTGAATTAAAAGAAGATTTAGATATGAATCGTTTTGAACAGGAACTAATATATTATATTGAGAAACTTGATATAACTGAGGAAAAAGTAAGGCTTAAAAATCACTTAAGCTATTTTCTAGAAAGTTTAAATTCAACTGAATCTAACGGAAAAAAATTAGGTTTTATTAGTCAAGAAATTGGACGTGAAATAAATACTATTGGCTCAAAAGCAAATTTTGCCCCTATGCAAAAACTGGTAGTTCAAATGAAAGGTGATTTGGAAAAAATTAAAGAACAATTGCTTAATATACTATAAAATGTTTGAAGGGAAATTAATTGTGCTTTCTGCTCCATCAGGTGCTGGTAAAACTACAATCGTTCGGCATCTGTTAAAGCAGAAAGAGTTAAACCTAGCCTTTTCAATCTCAGCAACATCTCGTACCAAAAGAAACGAGGAAATAAACGCAAAAGATTATTACTTTTTATCAATAGAAGAATTTGAAAAGCACATAAAATCAGATTCTTTTTTAGAATGGGAGGAAGTCTATCAAAATAATTTTTATGGGACTTTAAAATCAGAAGTTGAGCGTATATGGGCCCAAGGTAAGCATATAATTTTTGATATTGATGTCGTAGGGGGATTACGTATTAAAAATAAATTCTCAGAGAAAACCCTAGCAATTTTCATAAATCCGCCAAGTATAGATGATCTAATTGTTCGACTTAGAAAAAGACAAACAGAATCGGATGATAAAATTAATATGAGAATATCTAAAGCATCTAAAGAGATTGAAAAAGCCCCACTTTTTGACTATATTATTGATAATAAAATCCTAGAAAAAGCACAAGATGAAGCATATCAAAAAGTGTTAGATTTTATAAAATTATAAAACACTATCAAAAATGAAAATTGGACTTTATTTTGGGACCTTTAACCCTATTCACGTAGGTCATTTAATCATTGCCAATCATTTTGCAGAACATTCTGATTTAGACCAAGTATGGTGTGTTGTAACCCCTCAAAACCCGCTAAAACAAAAGCAAAGTATCTTGGATAATCGCCAGCGGTTTCATATGGTAGAATTAGCGACAAATAATTACCCTAAAATTAAACCTAGTGATATTGAATTTGAATTAAATCAGCCTAATTATACAATTCACACACTGGCCTATTTAGAAGAAAAGTACCCAGGAAATAAGTTTGTTCTTATAATGGGAGAAGATAACTTAATTTCATTACACAAATGGAAAAATGTAGATATTTTACTAGATCGCTATCCTGTTTATGTATACCCTAGAAAAATAAACTCAAAAACTTTTAATGACACAACTAAAGGAGATATTAAAAAAGTGGGTGCGCCAATTATTGAAATTTCTTCATCTTCCATAAGGAAATCAATTAAAGAAGGAAAAAATATTCGGCCACTACTGCCAGAGTCTGTTTGGGTTTATTTAGATGAAATGAATTTTTATAAATAATATGGTTAAAATTGGACCCATAGAATTGCCAGATTTTCCCTTGTTACTCGCTCCAATGGAAGACGTAAGCGATCCTCCTTTTAGAGCACTTTGTAAAGAGCAAGGAGCAGATGTTGTTTATACAGAGTTTATTTCAAGCGAAGGGTTAATTAGAGATGCTGCAAAGAGTGTAATTAAACTTGATATTTATGAAAAAGAAAGACCAGTAGGAATTCAAATTTTTGGGGCAAATTTAGATAGTATGCTTCGTGCGGTTGAGATTGTCGAAAAGTCCAACCCTGATATAATTGATATAAACTTTGGATGCCCTGTAAAAAAAGTGGTTAGTAAAGGAGCTGGAGCTGGTATACTTAAAGATATTTGTTTGATGGAAAAATTAACAGCAGAAATGGTAAAGCGAACAAAGCTTCCTGTGACTGTTAAGACTAGGCTAGGCTGGGATCATGAATCCATTAAAATTGTTGAAGTCGCTGAAAGACTTCAAGATGTGGGTATAAAAGCCCTTGCCATACACGGAAGAACTCGTGCTCAAATGTATAAAGGTAGTGCGGACTGGGGGCCAATTGCTGAGGTGAAAAATAATCCTAGAATACATATACCAATTTTTGGAAATGGTGATATCAGCTCTCCCGAACGTGCTGCTGAGATGAGGGATCTCTACGGATTAGATGGTGCTATGATTGGCCGAGCAAGTATTGGAAATCCATGGTTTTTTAAACAGGTAAAACACTATTTTGAAACTGGGGTACATTTAGATCCAATCAGTATGTCAGAGAGAGTAAATGCTGCACGAAGACATCTAAAAATGGCAATAGACTGGAAAGGAGAAGTTCTTGGGGTTTTAGAAACAAGACGGCACTATACTAATTACTTTAAAGGAATTCCAAATTTCAAACCCTTTAGAACTAAAATGGTTACGAGCGACCATAGCAGCGACGTGTTCGAGGCCTTTGATGAGGTGGAAAATGTATTTGGCGATTACCAATTCGCTTAAACTTTAAAGTCTAATTTTTTAATGCTAAAAGACGCTAACAGTGATGCAATACTGCCTAAAATAAAAATAGTTGTAAACGAGATAAAGATGTTTATCCAGCTCAAAATTACAGGGTAAGGCAATGTGGATGTAATAAGAACAGGTTCAAAATATTGCTGAACAAAAATTACAATAATTCCCAAAGATAGACCGGCTAGACCTCCAAAGAAAGTTATCAAAAGTCCGTGCAAGAAAAATACTTTTTGAATCATTTTTTTTGTGGCGCCAATACTAAATAATGTTTTTAAATTTTCCTTTTTTTCCAAAATCATCATTACAATTGAACCCACAATATTAAATAAAGCAATAATTAATATTAAAGTGAAAATTAAATACACAACCAGTTGTTCCGTATTAAGCATTTTGTATAAGGCTCCATTTAGTTGTGTTCTATCTTTTATCACAATTTTATTCCCAAATAGGTTGTTTAGCTCTGAGTTAATTTGTTTTAAATTAGCCCTTTCTGTTGTAATAATTTCAATGCTACTCACTTCTGAGGCGGATATTCCTAGGAGATATTTTGCATTATAAATACTAGTAAATATCAAAGAATTGTTTAGGTTATCATTTATTTGAAAAATCCCCGAATTAACTACTTTCATGCTTTTAAATGCCTCTTTAATTGAAAGCAATTGACCCGTTCCTGGCCTTGGAGCGTACAATCTTATAATTTTTGTTAGGTCGTAAATGTCAAAACCTAATTTATTTGTAATATCCCATCCTGAAACAATTTGAGGCAAATCAGATTCCACCCAATCTCCATAAGCCAAGATGGAATCAATTGTTTTTTGTGGATAATTGGAATCAACTCCCTTCAAATCCACTGCTAGGAATTTATCGTCACATGTTATTAAAACTTTATCTTCAACGATTTCTGAAAATGAGTTAATTCCTTTAATTTGGGACATTTTTTTTCTTTGACCATTTGAAAAGATAAAAGTTTTAGATTGTTGAGGAAAAAGTTTTAAATCTGGATCTGTTAGTGTTGTAAATTCTAAACTAAAGGCCTTTAAACCTGCAAATCCGGAGAGAACAATAAAAAGTGCAGCAGTTCCAGTGATAACCCCTAGACTGGCTATAATAGTAATATAATTAATTGCTTTATTTTTACTCTTAGTAAACAAATAACGTTTGGCTATGTAAAACGGAAAATTCAATTATATCTTCTTTCTTTTATCTAGTAAGTCTCTATTTTGAATGGGGTTTTCAGACTGCTTTATAGATTGATCTATCTTATCAATATATTCCAATGAATCGTCAAGAAAAAATAATAGCTCAGGCATACGCCTTAATTGATGTTTCGTTCGCTTTGCTAATTCATGTTTTATTATAGGAGCATTTGAAGTAATACCGTCTATTAGAACCTTGGCCTGTTTTATTGGGAAAATACTAAGGTAAACCTTTGCAATAGATAAATCTACAGTAACTTTAACTTGAGTAACCGAAATTATAACTCCAGTCATACCTCCCCCTCTAGCAGCCCCCTGTAAAACTTCAACTAAATCTTTTTGAAGGACAGAAGCTATTTTTTTTTGTCGTTGGCTTTCCATGCTATAAAAGTACTATATTTCTTATGGAATTATAGCCTTGGGTTTTAGTAAATTTATTGTGTTCTTTGAGATGTATAAAAATGGTCGTAATATTGCAGCTCATTTAGGTCCCATAGCTCAGTTGGTTAGAGCATCTGACTCATAATCAGAGGGTCACTGGTTCGAGCCCAGTTGGGACCACCCTTAGAGCCCTTTCTTTTGAGA